>MDSZ01128935.1_pt1 | contig 15135 bp, 17 predicted proteins | sample 811201 | NCBI WGS metagenome assembly MDSZ01 (sample SAMN05326647, study PRJNA326480) | marine metagenome | isolation source: seawater | place: Indian Ocean: North | collected 2010
AGGTGGAGAATCAGGAGGTGAAATAATAGCTCAAGGCACTCCTGAAAAAGTCTCATCTGAAAAAGGTAGTTTCACTGGGCAATTTTTGAAGGAAATTTTAAGCACTCCAAAAATGAAAAAAACTGCATAAATAATATTTTTATGTTATAGTTATTTATGGTTAATATTTTACAATCTTTATCAAAAACAGTTCATCTTTCACTTGTTGTAGCAGTTTTACTATTTCTTGGATTGTACTTTGGAGGGGATGGATTTTCTTTTGATCAATATTTTTTTAGTTGGTTATTTAGGTATTTACACGTTTTAGCTGGAATAATGTGGATAGGGCTACTTTGGTATTTAAATTTTGTTCAGATTCCTAGTATGCCTAGTATACCCGATGAACAAAAGCCAGCAATAAGTAAAGTTATTGCTCCAAAAGTTTTGTTTTGGTTTAGATGGGCGGCGTTCGCAACAATATTAACTGGATTAATTGTAGCTTATTTAAATGGATATTTGCATGAGTCAATGACATTGGGAATTGGAAGCGGTGGAGGAAAAAATACTGCTATAGGAATTGGTATGTGGTTAGGGATAATTATGGCTTATAATGTTTGGTTCATTATTTGGCCAAACCAAAAAAAAGCTTTAGGTATAGTAGAAGTAAACTCAGAAGAAAAACCTATAGCAGCAAAAAAAGCAATGCTTACATCTAGAATTAATACACTTTTATCTTTTCCTATGCTTTTAACAATGGTTGCAGCTCAAAACCTCTATTAAAAATTACGGAACAATATTTTCTTCTTTTTTTTCAAGTGTTCTTGATGAAACTTTTAAATATCTAAGAATTGGGGAGGCAACAAATATTGAAGAATAAGTCCCAACTATAACCCCTAAAATCATAGCAAATGAAAACCCTTTTAGTATTTCACCGCCAATAATGAAAATAGAAAATAATGCTAACAAAGTAGTCATTGAAGTAATCAACGTTCTAGATAAAGTTTCATTAACTGACATATTAGCGATTTGATCTATTTCAATTTTATTATATTTGGATAGATTTTCTCTGATACGATCGTATATAACTACAGTATCATTCATTGAATACCCTACTATTGTTAAAACCGCAGCAACAATTGATAGATTTATTTCGATTGATAATAATGAAAATATCCCAATTGTTATTAAAACGTCATGAAATAATGCAACTATCGAACCTAAACTAAATTGCCATTCAAATCTAAACCATATATAAATAAGCATCATTAATAATGCTAAACCGATTGATATTAGACCAGATTTAAGTAATTCCTCACTTACTTTAGGCCCAACACTTTCAACACGCCTTAAATTAGTTTCTTGATTTAAATTTTGATCCAATGATGTTTTTATTGTCGAAATAATATTTTTATCATTCTCCACTTTTTTTTCTATTTTAATAATAAAGTCTCCAGCTTCACCAAAGTTCTTAACATTGATGTCTCCTAAATTTAAGTTATTTAACGAGTCTCTTATTGCTGAAATTTTAGTGTCTTTATTATCAAGTCTGATTTCAAGTAAAGTACCACCTTTAAAGTCTATTCCATAATTAAGACCTTTGATGGATATCAATAATAGACTAATTAGAGTAAAAAATACTGATATCAAATTAAACTTTTTAAAAAATTTAGCAAAATTTAGATTGTATTTCATATTTTTATATTGTCTCTATTTTTTAGAACATAATAAGAAGTTAAATGTCTCGCTATAAAATAAGCTGAGAAAAGGGTAGTTATAATTCCTATACCTAAAGTGACTGCAAATCCTTTTACAGGGCCTGATCCAAAAAAGAATAAAATAAATGTAGCAAGTAAAGTAGTTATATTTGCATCAAACACTGTTATTTTTGCTCTACTATAACCTATGTCAAATGCATGTATAACTGACTTCTCTGTTTTCATTTCCTCTCTAATTCGTTCAAATATAAGAACGTTGGCATCAACGGCCATACCAACAGTTAAAATTATACCTGCTATACCAGGTAAAGTTAAAGTTGCTTCTAATATTGTTAAAACACCAATTAACATTAATAAATTTGAAATTAGAGAAACATTAGCAATGAGTCCAAAAAATCTATATTTATAAAACATATACAAAACTACTAAAATAAAACCAACAACTAATGAGATTGATCCTGAAGTAATTGAGTCTTTTCCTAAATCAGGTCCAACTGTTCTTTCTTCAACAATATTTATAGGTGTAGGTAAAGCTCCAGATCTTAATAGCAAAGATAAATCAGTAACTTCCTGAAAATTGAAATTTCCAGAAATTGTTCCACTGCCACCAGTTATTGCTTCACGTATTACAGGAGCACTAATTACTTTATTGTCCAAAACTATTGCAAGTCTTTTACCTATATTATTAGTTGTTACTTTACCAAATTTTTTTGCACCATATCTGTCTAATGTAAAGGAAACTATAGGTTCATTAGATTGATTATCTACACGTGGTTGTGCATCAACCAAATTTTCACCACTCATTATTATTTGCTTGTTGACTACTAATTCTGATCCATCCTCAGATAACATTTTTTCTGAACCAAATTCATTTTCTGCATTAGTTACTAATCTAAAATTAAGTTTAGCAGTTTTACCTAGTAAATTTTTTATTCTTGACGGATCTTTTAATCCAGGTAATTCAACAACTATTCTTTTTTCCCCTCTTTGAACTATTGTAGGTTCTTTTGTGCCTAAATCATCAATTCTTCTTCTGACAATTTCAATCGATTGTTTTACAGCTGAGTTATTAAGTAAAAGAAGACCATATTTGGAATGGTTTATTTGATAGTTTTCGTTATTAATTTTAACATCAAATTGATGGGTTCTATACTGATCAATGTAAGGGTTGACTAAGTTATTTTTTTTAGAATAAAAAATGTTCTCAAATTTTTCTTTTTGATTTGCGTTCATTTTAAAGTTTATAGAATCTTGATTAATATTGAACGAATTAAAATCAAAATTATTTGATTTTAAAAACTTTTTAAGATCTAAGACTTTATCTTGTAATCTTTCTTGAATAAGAGATCTTGTATCAACTTCAAGTAATAAATAAGAACCACCTTGTAAATCTAAACCTAAATTAATTTTTTTTTTCAAAAAGGGTTTTTCACTAGAAATAATATTAAAAAAAGCAAAAGCAGACAGGATAATAAAAATAAAATATATGGATATTATTTTTGATTTTGTGAAATTAAGCACAAAGACCTTTTACTTTTTTGGATCTTCTTTTTTAAGTAGACTTGTTATGGTAGATTTTATAATTTGTACTTTAGTATTTTCTCCCAAAATAACGTCAATTTTATCATCATCGTGAACTTTATCTACTTTACCTATAATACCACCAGATGTTATTACTTCGTCCCCTCTCTTAAGACCTTGAACCATTGTTCTGTGATCTTTAACTCTTTTTTGTTGCGGTCTGATTAAAAAGAAATAAAAAATTACAAATATTAGTATTAGGGGTATAAATTGTGCAAATCCTTGAGTATTCATTTAATTAAATAATTATATTAAAAGACATTTTTAAACAAGATATTTATAATTAAATTTTCTCCTTATTATCCATGTATTTTTTTAATGGGTCTGGAATTGTTATACTTCCATCTGAATTTTGATAATTTTCCATTAAAGAGATCATTAATCTTCCAGTGGCTAATCCAGAGCCATTTAAAGTTCCTATAAAATCATTATCTTTGTTGTTTCTATATTTGGTCTTCATTCTTCTTGATTGAAAAGTACCACATGAGGAACAACTAGATATTTCTCTATATTTATTTTCAGATGGGATCCAGGTCTCTATATCAAAAGTTTTTTCTGCGCTAAAACCCATATCTCCTGATGACAAAAGTACGACTTGATAAGGAATGTTTAATACTTTTAAAATTTCCTCAGCGCAACTTAACATTCTCTCTAGTTCATCTTCACATTTGCTAGGTTCTACTAAACTAACAAGTTCAACTTTGTAAAATTGGTGCTGTCTCATCATCCCTTTTGTATCTTTACCATAAGAGCCAGCTTCTCTTCTAAAGCATGGTGTGCTTGCAACAAATCGTAAAGGTAAATCTTTTATATCGATAATTGATTCTCTAAATAAATTAGATAAGGGCACTTCAGCTGTGGGAATCAAATATTTTTTACCCTCTTTTTTATCAGTAATTACTTCATATTGATCATTCTCAAACTTTGGAAGCTGTCCAGTACCAAACATAGTTTCTTGATTTACTATGAGCGGTGGTGAAACTTCAGTATATTTAAATTTCTTTGTATGTATATCTAACATGAAGTTTATAAGGGCTCTCTCTAATAAAGCTAAATTATCTTTTAAAACAACAAATCTTGAACCTGATAATTTGGATCCAATTTCAAAATCCATCAAGTTTTTTCCTAAAATATCATGGGATTTAATTTTAAACTTGAATTCCTTTACTAGCCCATTTTTTTTTATAATTATATTTGATTTTTCATCAACACCAATAGGCACATCATCTAATGCTACATTTGGAATAGATGATATAATAATATTAATTTTTTTTTGTAAAATTTTTTGCTTTTCTTCAAACTTTTTTATATTATTTGATAAATCTTTTGATTTCTTAAAATTTTTTGGATCTTTATTTTTTGATAAAATCTTCTTTTCTTGTTCTAGTTTTTCTTTTTGTTTGATTAAATCTCGATTATTTATATCTAATTTAAGTAATTCTTTAAAATTAACAGATACATTTCTATCTTTAATTTTTTTTTTAAAAAATTCTGTATTGTTCCTTATATCTTTTAAATTATGCATCTTTCTTTTTTTCTATAAATTTAACAGTTATAATTGATAATTCATATAACAGTAATAATGGTAAAGCTAAACCAATTTGAGTAATTGGGTCTGGCGGTGTTAATATTGCTGCAGCAGCAAAAATTATAACAACAACGTATTTCCTTCTCTCTTTAAGGTAATTTGAGTCTACAATTCCAACTCTAGCCAATAAACTTAAAACGACTGGAAGTTGAAAACTTATTCCAAAGGCAAAAATTAATCTCATTATTAATGATAAATATTCATTGACTTTTGCCTCCAATTGAATTGCTAAAGAGTTACTGTCTTGGATACTTTCAAAACCAATAAAAAACTTAATAGCTAAAGGCATTATAAAATAATAGACAAGCATGCCTCCAAAAATAAAAAGAACTGGTGTTGCTACTAAATAAGGTAATAAGGCTTTTTTTTCATTTGAATACAATCCTGGTGCAATAAATTTCCAAATTTGAACTAAAAATATTGGACTTGAAATAAACAAAGATGCAAAAAAAGCGACTTTTAAATAAGTTAAGAATGCCTCATGTAATGCAGTATAAATTAATCTTCTATTAAGATTTTTTTCTAATACAGTTTCTGTGTATGGTTGGACAAGAAATTTATATATATTTTCTGAAAAAAAATAACAAATAATGAAAGTAATTAATAAAAAAACAAATGATTTTAATAGTCTAGATCTTAATTCAGTTAAATGACTGACAAAAGTATTTTTGCTCTCTAATTTTTTATCATTCATCTTTTTTATTATCTTTCTTATTGTCCTTTTCTTCTAAATTTGTAATTTCATTTACATTTTTCTGTACATCAGAAAAATATCTTTTAAAGGAACCTACCCAGGAACCTATTTTATTCAAAACTATTGGAAAATCTTTTGGTCCAATTACGAGAATTGCAACTATTATTATTACAAGTAATTCAAACCAACCAATCTGTGGCATTTAAATTAATTATTATTAGGATTATCTTTGTCTTCAGTATCTTTAGTTGATGATTCTGAATTATCTGAGATACCTTTTTTAAAACTTTTAATACCTTTTGCAACATCTCCCATTAAATCTGAGATTTTACCTCTACCGAATAGTAGCACTACAAGTACTACTACAATTGCAATTTGCCAAAATCCTATACTCATAGATTATTTATATACAAAAAATTTAATTAAATAAATAACTTTATTCACTCAATTTATCGTTATCATCGATAGCTGTTTCTATGTCAGAATAGATATCTTCGTTCGACTTTGAAGATTGTTCAGAAAAAAACTTACTAGTTCCAAAGATCGAAGAGTTAATACTAGATGTATCTATTAAACCAGCAGATCCGAGTTCTTCAATATTTGGTAAATCTGATAATTTTCTAATATTGAAATGGTTTAAAAAATTTTCAGTGGTTACATATTGAATGGGTTTACCAGGAATATTTTTTCTACCAGAAGGCCGTACCCAATCAAGTTCCATTAAAATTTCAATTGTATTAGAACCAAAAGCTACTCCTCTTATCTGTTCAATTTCTGATCTAGTCACTGGTTGGTGATAAACAATAATGGATAGAGTTTCAATTGTTGCTTTTGAAAGTTTTCTTTGAGCAGATCTTTGTAGAGCCATCGTATTAGAGAGGTCTGCTGCTGTTCTAAAAGACCACTTATTTCTTATACAAATTAGATTTATTCCCCTTCCTTTAAAATCATTTTGAATTTTTTCCAATATCTTTTTAATATCAGCTTTAGTTTCTAATCTTTTTTGAATCGTCTCTAAATCCAGAGGTTCAGCTGCGGCAAATAATATAGCTTCAACTTTTCTTTCAATTTTTGAAATTGAAGACGGGAATTTAATAATATTGTTTTTTTTCTTTGTCATTTATTTTTTTTTAATTAATATTTTATCAAATTTTTTTTTTTGCATCATAAATATTAGTCCCTCTTTAGTTAGTTCTAAACTTGCAGCAAAAATTCCTGATAAACCTGTTCTTTTTTTTTGTATGTCTTGTCGATAATTATCAGGAATTAAATCGAATAAATCTTTCCATTCGGTCAAGCTTTCAAGTTTATTTTTAATATTGTTTATACCCTGTTCGGTACTTAATACTGGTAATTTAGGAATATTAATTCTTTGGAAAGATTTTTGCATGTTGATATTAGCGTAAGTTTTAAGTAGTTCGTATAAACTGACATCGTATATGGGTGTGTATATAGATTTAATACCTCCTCTCATCCCTCTAAAAAAAATATCTCTACCTATTCTTTTTTTTTTTAATAATTGGTCTGACAATAATCTAATTAACTCTAGTTTCTTTAATTGTAATTTTAATTTTTCAGCTACTTCAGAAGCTTTAAAGTCATCATCTTCATCTTCGGGCAACAATAGTTTAGATTTAAGGTAAGCTAGCCATGTAGCCATAAGTAAAAATTCTGAGGCAGTTTCTAAATTTAAGTTTTGATTATTTTTTATAAATTCTAAAAATTGATCTGCTAATTGAGTAATAGATATATTGTTAAGATCTACTTTTTGATTTTTAGCTAAATCCAATAATGTGTCTAATGGTCCACTGTAATTGGGAATGCTTATTGAAAAAGGTTTATTCATTTGCGACTCCATTATAAATATTAACCTAAAAATTTGTAAAATTCTGATGTTTTTTTTGATGTAAATGCATCTATAGGTGGAATTTTTTTTAATAATTTTAATGAATCTCTGTAATTACCTTTACAATACAATGCTAAATTACATCCTGCATCAATTGCTTTAATTGCGTTTTCTACTATTTCATATTTTAGTGCTTTCATATTTATATCATCAGAAATAATGATACCTCTATATCCCAATTTTTTTCTAATTATATTATTTATAATTTTTTTAGAGTGTGTAGCACAATTTAATTTATCTATACGATTAAAAAGAATATGAGCTGTCATAGCAAAATGTGAATTATTATTTTTAAAACATTTGAAATCGTTTTTTAACAAATAATTTAATCTTTTATTTACTATCGGCAACTTTTTATGTGAGTCAAAATTTGCTAAACCATGACCTGGAATATGTTTAATTACAGTTGCTATTTTATTTTTTTTGTAAGTTTTAATGCACATACCCGCTAATGATTTTATTGTATTTACATTTGAAGAATATATTCTATTTCTTAAAAAACTGCTGGTACGCCTATGCAATTTATCCAAAATTGGTACAGTATTTATGTTAATCCCAAGCGATTGAAAAATTGCACTAATTTCATTTATATAGTTTCTGTACATACCTAGGCCTATTCTAGGATCATCCTCAAAAAGTTGACCGAAATATCTTTGAGAAAATAATCTATTATTTATGATATTTTGTAATCTTGATATTTCCCCTCCCTCTTCATCTATTAACACTGGGTATTTTTTGTCATTTGTAATTTTTTTTATTTCTAAAATGAGTTTTTTTAATTGTTCAAAATTTTTGATGTTTCTTTTAAATAAAATTACTCCCCAAGGCAGATAATTTTGAAATAAACTTATTTCACTTCTAGTTAATTTATATCCTGATAGGCTTATTATAATAGCTTTTTTTATCATTTTTTATTTAAATAGTTCCCAAAAACTTCTTTTATAATTATGTTTATTTGAATCTTCAAACCCTGAATTAAATTCGACAACATTGTTTGTGTCATTGAGTAAAATTGGTAGATTTGAAATATTTTCAGTTAATTTTTTTTCAAAATCGTTTCTATTGTTCTTAATCAAATATATATTTTTTTCTGAAAAATAATATTTAAATACAATAACAAAAAAAGCAATTATTAATATTATAATTAATGATTTAATTATATTGTTTAGCATTACATTTTATCCGGTAAAGACACATTAAGTATACCCATACCATTTTGTAAAACTAAAAGAATTAGTTGAATTACAATCATTACATTTTTATTGATTGTACCTTGTTTAATAAATTTATATTTTTCATCATCATTTCCTTTGCTCCAATAGGAATGAAATAAAGTGGCAAGTTCGTAAAGGTAAAATGGAATACGATGTGGTTCATTTTTTTTTGATGAAATTTTTACTATTTTTGGCCACTCAAATACTTTTTTAATAATTTCTTTTTCATAACTATTAAAATTTATTTTATTATCTTTAATATTAAATTTTTTTTCATCTTTTAATTCTAGTGTGCGAAAAATTGATTGAATTCTCGCATGACAGTATTGAACATAAAAAACCGGATTTTCTTTACTTTTTTCTAAAATTTTATCAAAATCAAAGTCTAATTCAACATCATTACTTCTATTCAGCATCATAAATCTAATTGAGTCTTTATTAACTTCACTTAACAAATCGTTTACGGAAATAAAATCTCCAGCTCTTTTAGACATTTTAAAGGGTGATCCATTTTTAAATAATTTGACTAGTTGACAGACTTTACATTCTAAAATTATTTTATTTTCTGACAAGGCTTTAACAGCACCCTCTATTCTTTTTATATAGCCTGTATGATCTGCTCCAAGAACATTTATTAACTTATCATATTTTCTAGAAACTTTATTATAATGATATGCTAAATCATTTGCAAAATAAGTCCAAGAACCATCATTTTTTTGCAAAGCTCTATTAGAATCGTCACCAAACAAAACAGATTTAAAGATTAATCTTTTAATTTGTTTCCAATTTTTCTTCTCTTCCCCTTTAGGTGGATCGAGATATCCTTCTTCAACATATTTATTAGTTTTTAATTTTTCGATTGCCTTAGCAATATTATTTTTTTCAACTATTGATTTTTCAGATACAAAACTATCATGAGATATTCCAAGTTTATCAAGGTCATGTTTGATCATTTTCATCGAATAATTTAAAGATTCTTTAGCCAAATAATCATAACTATCTGTAAAAGAATCAAATTCTAATTTACTTCTCGCCAGAATTTTTTTTGCTATTTCTTTAATATATTCTCCAGGATAAAGATCTTTTGCATTAACAAATTTTTCTTTAAATTTTATCTCTCTTATTCTTAAGTAAACAGATTTAACAAAATTTTTAATCTGATTACCGTAATCATTTATATAGTATTCTTTAGTGACTTTGTTCCCATTAAACTTTAAAAGATTTGCTAAAACATCACCAAAAACTGCTCCTCTACAATGGCCAACATGCATTGGGCCAGTAGGGTTAGCTGAAACAAATTCTATATTATAGGAATAATTTTCCTTGGACGAACCAAAATATTTACCCTCTTTAAATATATTGTTTAAAATTAAAACTAATGTTTCATCTGATAAGTGAATATTTAAAAAACCAGGACCCGCTATTTCAATTTTTTTAAAGTCACTTATATTTTCTTTAATTAGGTCTTTAACTTGTAATGCAAGTTTTTTGGGATCTAGTTTATTTAATTTACCTAAAATCATACAAATGTTGGTAGACAGGTCAGAGTCAAAATTGGACGGGGGAGTCTCTAAATTTATACCTTTAAATTCATTAAAATCTTGAAGATCTAATTTATTTTGATTTTTTTTAATTAAAACCAATATCTCTTTTAAATATTTATCGAATATGTTCATTTTATTTTGTTATATAAATTTATTGCATATCTATCCGTCATTCCAGCTATAAAATCACAGATCAATCTATCATTGTTAATCTTTTCAAAATTGTATTTTTTAACAAATTTTTTTGGATTTTTTTTAATTTTAAAAAATAATTTTTTAACTATTTTCTTTCCTTGATTTGTTTTGTGGATAACATTTTTATGATAATACATGTTTTTTTTTAAAAAACTTTTTACATTTTTATCAAATAGCTTCATTTTTTTTGAGAAACACACTAAAGGATATTTAGATTTATAAACATCATTAATGCTTTTTATATTATTCTTTTTCAGGTTTTTTTTTGTGTTTGAAATTACATCTTTAACCATTTCGTTAATTATTTCTCTTATAATTTGTCTCAAAACTAATTCTTGAGAATATTTAGAAATTTTATTTTTATGTTTTTGGATAAGATTGCTTAAAATTGGTATTTCACTAATATCCTTTAAAGAAAATAATTTTGCATTTAAACCATCTTCAAGATCATGGCTATTATATGCTATGTCATCTGAAATTGATGCTATCTGAGCTTCTAAAGTAGGACTAGAACTGAAATTTATTTTGTTTTTAAAAAAATTTTTTCCTAATATTCTATTTATTTTTGTTTCGTCTAAAATAGGTCCATTATGTTTAATTAATCCATCTAGTGTCTCAATTGAAAGGTTTAATCCTTTAAAATTATAATATCTGTTTTCAAGTAAGGTTACTATTCTTAGGGTTTGTATATTATGGTCAAAACCTCCGCTATTGTGCATGCACTCATTTAAAGCTTCTTCACCAGCATGACCAAAGGGGGTATGACCTAAATCGTGAGCAAGGCTTAATGTTTCTGATAAATCTTCATTTAAATTGAAAACTTTTGTAAGCGTTCTAGCAATTTGAGAAACTTCCAGAGAGTGTGTAATTCTAGTTCTATAATGATCTCCTGACGTATTCACAAATACTTGTGTCTTATGTTTTAATCTTCTAAATGCTGTTGAATGTAAAATTCTATCTCTATCTCTTTGATAAGGAGATCTTAAACTGCTTTTTTTTTCAGTGTAAAATCTACCTTTAGAATAAATTGAAGCAGATAACTTGGAAAAGGTATTACTTTGCATATATGTATAATAACTTATATACTACTTATTAACTTATTATGACAATAAAAATTGAATTTACCGAAAGAGCAAAAAAACAAATTGAAAAGATTACTGCTGAAGATGATTCTAAAAAATATTTTAGGATTTCTGTGAAAGGTGGTGGGTGTTCTGGTTTCAAATATAATTTTAGTTTTGATCAATCAACTACCAAAGATGATGTTTTGTTTAATAATGCAGTTATTGATAAAACTTCACTAGAAATTATAAATGGTTCTACTATTGATTTTAAAATTGAGATGATCGGTGAATCATTTGTTATCAAAAATCCGAAAGCTTCTGCTTCTTGCGGATGTGGCTTATCATTTTCAGTTTAATGAAAATTATTTCATGGAACGTAAACTCCGTTAGAGCTAGGATTACAAATATTTTAGATTATATTAAACAAACTAATCCTGACATTTTACTTCTTCAAGAAATAAAGACTCAAGATGAATATTTTCCATATGAAGAATTTAAAAAAAAAGGGTACGACTCTCACGTATATGGTCAAAAAAGTTATAATGGTGTGGCTATTATAACTAAAGTGGAAATTAAAAATATTAATAAAAATTTTATTAAAGATGAGTTAAAGCAATCAAGAGTTATTACAGGTGAAATCCAATTGAAAAACAAAAAAATAGATTTGATAAATATTTACGTACCTAATGGAAATCCTGTTGAAAGTATAAAATATGATTATAAAAAAAATTGGCTAAAAAAATTTATAACAAATATTAAAAAAAAACTTTCAGATAATTCAAATTTATTAATTGCAGGAGATTTTAATATAATTCCTGAAGAAATAGACGTGTATGATTTCAAAAGATATGAAAATGACGCTCTTGGTAAACTAGAAATAAGAAAAAAATTTCGTGAATTGTTAAATCTAGGTTTTAATGATGTATATCGACTTAAAAACAAAAATAAACAAGAATTTACTTTTTGGGATTATTTTGCTTCTTCTTGGCAAAGAAATTATGGAATGAGGATAGATCATTTTCTTTTATCAAATAGCCTGCTCGAAAATATTACATCCATAAATATAAATAAAAAACCTAGATCTAAAGTAAAGCCCTCAGATCATACCCCTATAGAATTAAAGATTAATTAGCTCGACCATAGATATCTTGATATCGAACAATATCTGATTCTTTTAAAATAGATCCCAATTGAGCCTCCATTATTTTAACTGTCTTAGAGCCAGAATTTTGAATTCTGTGTATCGCACCTTTGGGAATAAAAATTGTGTCATAGGGTTTTTTTGAAAAAAATTTTTTGTTTAATGTTATTTTAGGTTTTCCTTGAGTTACAACCCAATGTTCAGATCTATGAAAATGTTTTTGTAAACTTAATATTCCTTTTGGTTTAACAATTAACTCTTTGATTAAAAAGTTATGACCATTATATAAATTTATATAGCTACCCCAAGGCCTATGAAAAATATTCTTTTTATCAAAATATTTCATTTTATTTCTGTAAAACATTAGTAATATTTCTTTCCAACTACCTAAATCTGACCAGGGTATATTTAATTTAATAGCGTTAATATTGTTGGTTTTTTCTAAAATTGCATAATCAAACGATATAGATAAATTATTATCAAATGCTTTTTTATTTAAAAAGTAGGTACTGTTTTTAAACCTGCTTTTATTAACTGCTTTTAATGAGCTTTGATAAATATTTTTTTGAAATTTTTTAAAGTTATACAGTAGTGAGTCTTTTCTCAGAAAAAATATACCTGAATTCCAATATCCGCCATTTTTAATTATATCTTTAGCCTTGTCTTTGCTTGGTTTCTCAAGAAATTTAGAAACAACATTTAAACTTTTTTTTCTTTTAGTAAGAAAATAACCAAATTGATCAGAGGGAGAGCTAGGTTTTATTCCAAATATAAAAATATTAGTACCATTCAAATATTTTACTTTTTTTTTTAATTCAGCATTAATTTTATTGAATTTTTCTATTAAATGATCTGCTGATAAAAAAATTAAAGGCTGTTTATATGAAATGTCTTTTATTAAACCTGAGGAAAGGATGGCCGGTCCTGTATTTTTTTTTGATGGTTCTAATACAATTTTGTATTTTTTAACCTTGTGTTTGTTCAATATCTTCTTAATATTTTTAATATATTTTAAATTAGTGCTTATTATTGGATGATCATACATAGATCCCTTTGTTCTTTCCAGCGCCTTACCGAATAAAGTCCACCCACCGAAATCTATAAATTGTTTTGGCTGATATTTTTTTAAATTAGGCCACAATCTTGTTCCTGCTCCTCCGCATAAAATGACAGGTCTAATTTTCATTAAATTTTAGAATATTCTTTAACTTCCTTTTTTTTACCTGGGTGAGTTGGTGCGCCAAGATAAGCTGGACCAACAGTTTGGGCATACTTCCACAAAGTTCCTGAGCCAAATAAAGATTTTTTTGCTTTCCATTTCTTTTTTCTAGATATTAATTGTGCTTTAGTTAATCTTACATTAATTGTTCCTTTTTTGGCATCTATGTCAATTACATCTCCATTTTTAATTAAAGCTATAGGTCCGCCCAACGCTGCTTCAGGACCAACGTGACCTACACAAAAACCTCTTGTAGCTCCAGAAAATCTTCCGTCAGTTATTAAAGCAACTTTTTCACCCTTACCCTGACCATAAATTGCACCAGTTGTCGATAACATTTCTCGCATGCCTGGGCCTCCTCTTGGTCCTTCATATCTTATAATAATTATATCTCCGTCATTATATTTTTTAGTTTGAACAGCTTTCATAGCATTTTCTTCATTATCAAAACATCTAGCTTTGCCAGTAAATTGTAATTTTTTTAAACCAGCTATTTTTACTATCGCACCTTCAGGTGCTAAATTACCTTTCAAACCAACTACACCACCATCTGGAGATAAAGGATTATTATATTCTCGTAAAACTTTTTGATCAGGATTAAATTTAATATCTTTAAGATTTTCTTTCATCGTTTTTCCGGTAACTGTCATGCAATTTCCATGAATAAAACCACCATCGTATAAAGTTTTTAATAACATTGGGACACCTCCTGCTTCCCACATATCTTTAGCAACAAATTTTCCTCCTGGTTTTAAATCTGCAAGATAAGGAGTCTTTTTAAATATTTTAGCGACATCCATTAGATCGAATTTTACACCTATTTCATTAGCCAATGCTGGTAAATGAAGAGCGGCATTAGTAGAGCCTCCGGTAGCAGCTACAATAGTTGCAGCATTTTCTAAAGATTTTTTTGTTACTATATCTCTTGGTTTAATATTTTTTTCTAACAAGTTCATTACAGTTTGCCCACTTTCAAAAGCATATTTATCTCTTTCCTCGTAAGGAGCGGGTGTTCCAGCTGAATAAGGAAGTGCTAATCCAATCGCTTCGGATACACATGCCATTGTATTAGCTGTGAACTGTCCTCCACAAGCTCCAGCACTTGGACATGCTACTAATTCTAACTCTCTTAATTCTTCAGACGACATTGAACCTGAGGAATGTTTTCCTACAGCTTCAAAAACATCAACTACTGTAACGTCTTTACCTTTATATTTGCCGGGCAAGATTGAACCACCATAAATAAAAACACTTGGAACATTTAATCTAAGCATGGACATCATTAAACCTGGTAA
>MDSZ01081865.1_pt1 | contig 15134 bp, 11 predicted proteins | sample 811201 | NCBI WGS metagenome assembly MDSZ01 (sample SAMN05326647, study PRJNA326480) | marine metagenome | isolation source: seawater | place: Indian Ocean: North | collected 2010
AGCCGCCAGTTGGTTGGCTCCTAGTGCTGATATAATCGATACATCATCAACGGTGGCCCCACTGATGAAAATTTCGTCTGCCGCTGAATTGATCTGGAACAGAGACCCAAAACCCTGTCCTGATTCGTTCGGCACAATTACTACTGTGAGTAAATCCGGTGCCAATTCATTATGGATATATGCGGCAAGTTCTGTAAAATAAAAAGTGTCTCCAAAATCCCAATTATCTAGTGCAAAAAATTCGTTTATCGCCGCTATGACTCTTGTCTTTATCACAGCGTCAGTGACATTTGTTTTAGGATTTTTGACAACCTTGAATGTGGCCTGAAGTGATTCTGTGGCATTTGATCCAAATAAGATTTTATATTTCACAGGATGATAAATGATTTGATCTGACAATGATTTCAATGGGTTAAGCACACCCGAATAACTAATCCTCATCTGGTCCGATGTGCTAGGTGTTGGTCTTACACCACCATCTTGTAACCATATTCTGAATAGGTTATCATATGTTCTTTCAAGCATGTACACATCTACTATGTTGCTTACGCTAGGATCAATCCTTGTTTCCTGTCCTGCATGATGTTTGTATTGGAAGTCGAGACTACTTCTACCTCTTCGTGCATAGTAATCTGTGTTCGTTACTAATGAATTAGTGCTTGAATCATATTTCTTGACTACATTTTCAGTATCTGCATAGAAGTAAAATAGTTGTCCGTCTGTGTAACTGGTTGTGGCAAGGTTTATATCTGTTTCATTTTCGGTTACAACAAAGTTTGATGCCGCGTAAGGCCTATATCTTTCTATGTCGTCATAGCTCGTATACTTTTCAAAGAAAACAAATTTGGTTGAAACCGAAAGTGTGGGCTCTACCACGATATCAAATATTTCAGGATTATCAACCACTCCGTCATCATCGTCGTCATAAAATCCTACTTGCACTTTCCTGTTATCTCTGTATCCGTCTGCTTCGGTAACAGTGTCTACTACCTGCCACATTATTGGATAACCTATTGCATTTCCTGTTGACACAATGCTGTTTGTTTTTAATATCTTGACAGAGTCTTTAACGCTTTTGCCAGTTTTGTAATCATAAATTTTTTCTTCTACGTCAAAATGAAATTTGTTTTGCGACTCAGATTCGAATATGTAATCTAATTTCCTGTATGCGACTGTATATGTGTTTCCGTCAGTAGTAAATTTGAACCACCAACTTGCATCTAAGTTAGTTCCTGCTGTGCTTCCTGTGTTTGTTAAACTAAAAGTAGAACTTGCACTGAGGTTGTTTGTTGTAATTACTTTCCATGTTTCTGTGTCAATGTCATATCTCAATCCAAAGTCTTCGTAATTTTCAATTCTGTCGAGCATGTCGGTTTCGAGAGTTGTGGAAAATGATGTTGTGTAGTTTGGAATCACAGCATTGACCACCGCCCCATTTGGAATAATATCGTTTAATGTCACTGGCCCTGCGCCGGAATCAAGATTACCCTGACCACTGTTGGATCCGTCACCAACCACAGCACTTATCTTTGCCCATGCTCTGTCTTCTGCATTGTCAGTTCCTGCTGTTACTAATTTGCCTCCAAGGAATTCCCTGGTGTCTGGAGAAGTAAATTTGACTAATGACCCCACCTTTGCAAACTTAAAGTTACTGGTTGCTGAATCTCCTATGGCGAGAGCGCCGCCAGATGTAAAATAACCAGTATTGGTGTTGGTACCTGTTGTAGACGAATTCCACGTTGCTGTCAATGTTGACAGATCTTTCTGTGCATATTTGTCATAATAAAATTGCCTTGCGTATGCAGTTTTTGTTTTGGTTTCAACAGAATTATCAATTATTGTTTTGATATCATTTTTGTTTTTGAATGTGAATGTAAATGTTGGCACACTTTCTTCTTTGTAAAGAATGCCGTCCTCTGCAAACACACTCACATTGGAATATGCTCCAGTCGGGTCTAATATTTCTTTCGCCCTAGATATTCCAGAAGCAGTCCTGTTCACTGACCTTACCTTGACAATTTCCTGCGAAGCCGACAATGGTACCACCTGATAGTCTTCTGCTGTAATCATTCTATTTTGTGCATAATAAACTTGTCCTGCTTTTTCTTTTATAGAATCGTTTGATTCGGAAGCCGCCGAATTGTAGACAGATTGCTTTAGACTGACTCCAATTGTCAAAGTTTGTTGTGAACCATTAGCATCAATGTATGGAACACTTAATGAAATTCCTTGCATGTCGTTTGGTTGGATCGCGTACTTGGCGTTGTCTGATACTCTGTAGTATGTTCTAAAAGTACCAAGAGGCAAGTTTGAAAAGTTTCCGTCTCCAAACACAAGATCTATTGTGTCATCCGCCTTACTGACAACATTAAAAATATTTCTTTCATCTTTGCTTAATGAATTATAAATTGCATTGTTTCCAGATAGTGCCGGAACTTTTGTCCATTGTTCAAATATCTGACCAAACTGATCTAACTTGTACAACCATACATCTGTGTCATTAACGTTTGCCGTAGTAAAACTTCTTACAAAATTTGTTATGGCAGTGTCTACAGTGAATTCAGTATTTTCCATTGTCCCTTGCTTGAATAGGAAGAAGAATCCTGTGTTGTTTGAACTGTCGCCTGCTCCGTCGTTTCTAAAAGTGTATGTTAACCCTGTGCCGGGTACAGGTGCTGATTCATAAATGCTGTCCGAATCATTAATTGAACTAGGAACAACTTCAAAAACTCTGCCTGTGCCTCCAATGTCTTTTGAAAATTGGTATATAGGAAGGTCAGATTGATTTGACGATAAAGTGTAAACTTCTGTGTCAACACCACCTATATCTTTTTTCTCTCTAGGATTACCGAAAAGTTGTCCTGTTTGATTTGCCGCATTTAGTATGGCAGTAAATTGCTGTCTGTAATTTGAATTTGCACTGTCATTCCATATAATAGTCTGGTCTGAAAGATTAACTCCTGTGCTGTCATTTACAGTTTGTGTTGTAGATATAGAATCTATCTTTAACAATCCTGTGGCAGGCTTATTTCTTTTTGCATTGTAATTAATAAGCCTTGCTAATCTTAATATTGAGTTTCTTCTTTCTGCTGTTTCAAGAAAGTTTTCCCTTGCATTTAAATCTGCTCTGAAAGAAAGAGCCTGTGCTATGTAGGCAATTAAATCTATAAGTGCAACATACTCAGAACTTTCTACAAAGTCGTTAAAATCATCTGGATAATTTTCACGTAGGTACGCAACCATTGTTCTACGTAGGGTTTCAAAGTCGTAAGATTTGAAATCGGCCTGTTGGAACGCCTGGTAAATTTTGCGCCAATCCTCGGCAACTAATAATCTGTTTTGTCTATCTGTTGTGGCCATACTGTTTGTATGGATATTTATAACTTAAATTAAGTGCGTACTTTAAGAAAGACGCAATAGTGAATTTTCATCGAAATTGAACCTCAATTTCTCTGTGATATTGAGCGGCACATATGTTATTGTGGCCTGAATTGCTATGCCTTTGTCCGCTTCTGAAACTAATATTTCCTGTGTTGAGATTCTTGGATCAGCATTTAGGTTTGCTGTAACATCATCTATGATTGCATTTTTCAAGTCTTCCGTGAATGGTTCAAATATGGCATCATATATGATGGTGCCAAATTCAGGATTTTCAACCCTCTCGCCCTTACGAACACTCAACCTATTAATTAGATCCTGTTTTGCAACTTCAAAATCATAAAGTTTGAAGTTTTGCTGATTAGCACGTGAGCTAAAACCTTTAAACGTAGTTTCGCCACTTCCAGATGCTCCTGCACCGGATCCACCTGATCCTCCCCCTGAACTTCCATATGCCATTAATTCAATCTCCTAAATTTAACATCTACTTTGCTGTAATCAACTGCATAGTACCCATAGTCGGTCATGTGCCTTGCCCACGGCACTTCCTGTGCCATTACACCAATATACCTACCTGGTAGTTGTTTATATTTAAATGAATAAATGTTTATTCCCGCTGGCGATTTGCCAATATATCTAATTTCTTCTTTCAGTCTAGCATCACTGAAAAAACTGGCAACCTTACCTGCTATATTTCCAACTTTCAATGCCAGGTTGGCACCCACATTCTGTAGGAAACTTTGATTCATTATTCCTGCCTCCCTTGCATTAAACAATCCTACTTTAGACGCAAGACTCTTCACTTGGTTCATTCCAACAATTTTTCCGCCAACAACACTTTGGTATGTCTGTGTAATGCTGTTGAGCGAACCTATTGTTGCCGGCACATTGGATGATAAATCACCCTTTAGGCCTTTGACCACGTTTAAGGCATCATTTGCTACGCTGATGTTTTCCGTTATTCCAGACACTGTGTTTCCTCCTAATGAGAACAACTCCCCTGTTGAGTTCACAAAAACATTGTCCTTAAATAATTTTGTGCTCTTGCCTGAAAAATTTTCTAACACCTGTGATGTAAGATTTCCAGTCAACGTTTTTGTGTCAGTTATAAATTTTGAACCTTTTATTTTTTCCGAAATACTGTCTTTTAGATCGAAAGGTAAATTTGTTTTTTTAGTGATTCCATAAATGTCGTTGTATGTCGTTCCAAAATCGGTCAGTAATTTTTTGGCTTTTTTAGCATCAGTGCTATTTCCCATTTTTTGTTTTACATATTCCAATGCATCTGCTTGATACTGTGCATCTCTGATTGAACTGTTTTCACTAATCCTATTCTGTTGGTTTAAAAACTCCGGAGTGCCTGGTGTATTTGCCAATCGGCTCCATTGTTTTTTATCGTCTGATGCAATAGGTATGATACCATCATTTGTGATTACACTGGCCCTAAACATTGGTTCGTGTGTAACAAATCTATGCACAGTTGTTTTTGTTTTTCTTGAGAATTGTTCTAAAGGTTTTATGCCTTTCTGCGTAAGTTCCACATCACCCTCTTCTCGTAATTGCATACCAGCCTTTTCCTGTGTAAGCCAACCTGGTCCCCACTGAGAACTTGCACCAACCGAGTTGAAATGCACCTGAGCACCTGCAAGGTGGATCTGGCCTGAAGCACCATGAAGTTGTGTGCCATTAGTGAATGAACTCAATCCGTCTCTTGCGAAATCTCTAATTGCTCCTCCTTGAGAACTGTTGAATATTCCCTTTTCTCCTAAATTTAACAAAATGTCGGCAGAATGTATCATTTCTTTAGCGGAACTAAATCTTACTTGTCCGTTGGCGTGCATGTTGATGTTAGAATCGGAGTGCAAGTTGAAGTCTCCTTCTGTCCTAAAATTGATACCACCAACACCCGAGTACACATCTATTCTTCCATTGGCTTGCATTTCTATGTATGCATCACCTGATCCGTTAGCCAAATACACTACTCCTTCTGTGTCGTGCATCAACAATTGATGTCCTGATGCTGTTCTTAATCTTGTTAGTTGGTTTGATCCATCTATTGCACCATCGTCCATCACAAAGGTGTGTCCTATTCCCCTTGATACAAAATCTTGTGCAGTTGCATTTTTTGGTCCAACTGTTTTCTTTTGCGATCCTTTATCTTTTCTACCAGGTGTGCTTATACCAAAAACCTGGCTTGGAGTTTCACGCCTTGCTGAAGACGTAGTAGTCCCACGTACAGTGTCTGCTATCAATCCTTGCTTCAGCAATACATCTGAAAGTGGATGGATTGGCTTTGGCGTTGATTCATAGTTGTTATTCGTAAGTGCCCCAGGCGTGTTCCTGTTTAACTCTCCCGCAGGCACATTGTCTGTGCCGTATGTTTTCTGTTTCTCCAGGCTTGGTTGGGAAGTGCTTGGCGGACCAGACTGTTGTCCTGTCACCGTGTCCCATGTGTTGGAACTTGATGCAATACCGGGCACCATGTGGTTGGTGAAAGGATCCTGCACACAACCTATCCAATAGGCCTGTTCCATTTTACCTTCAGCAAATATCACAAGTACTTTTGTTTCTAGATCAGGTGGAACTGCCCAAAAACCATAAGCGTGTTGACTGTCTTCGTATTCCCTGCTGGCGCCATTTGCAAATTGTCCACCTTTGGCTCCATAAAACGGTGCGAGATAATCGCAAGTGATCAATTGATCCTCCCTCGGATCGGAAGTTTTTGCAAGGGTGGGTATGAATACTTTAAGTCGTCCCATCCTTGCAGGATCTTTGTTTCCTTTAACTATTCCAAGGTATGGACCGGGCTGTCCTCCTGTCCATGACTTATCACTACCCGGTGCTTTGGGAGTTGAAGCATCACCTTTTAAATAATCAGAAAGCATTAACTAAAAATTCCTTTCAATAAGTCTTTAAATTTCCTACCAATGTTAATTACGTCTGTGTAGACACCGTTGGCCTGTTTCACGATTTCTTGTATTTCGGTAAATGTTTTAATTTCGCTAGGTTCGCCTCTTTTATTAGTTACAAACGCTTTTGGCACAGGATTGGATATTGTGACTCCTTGGTTGTTGAATCTTGTTAAGTGCAAAATATTTGTGTATTTGCCGTCAACAAAATTGTGTTCCACTTGTACTACTCTGTACAATCCTGAGAAATTGGCAGACTGGTCGCTCTGTAATTCGTAGACGCCTGTCGTGTTGTTAAGATCCGTAGGCATCCTAAAGTTTAGAAGTATGATTGGTTCTGCTAAATCTGAGTTGTAACATCTCAACTTTTCGTTCCATATCTTGTCAAAACCAGAGCGGAAATATTCTATCGTCGAGTCTCTGTGTACCCCGTCTCCAAACAGTTCCGGATTTGCGGGTATAAATTGCGACTGTCCTAGCCATGCGGGATCACCAAGTATTTCTAACCTGATATTGACCATGTCCGCCAAAGGGTGTGTGAGTGAATCTAAAAACGCATCGAGCTCGGTCGGTGTTCCTCCAGTGAGTCCGGTTCCTTCTGATTTTACCGTATTAACCTCTGATTTGGTAATAAAAGGTGGATCAGTGAAATGATCCTGTGCAGTTGTGCTCTGTGCAGATGTTGTGCTTACGTTTTCAATTTTGTTTTTCCTCACATTGTCTGCTTGGAAATCTTTTAATCTACTTTGGAAGTATGCCGCACGGTATTGTATATTCAAATCCAATACATCCACATTTTCGCCTGTGAAGATATAGTTGTATGTCTTGTATACGAAAGCCTTATAATTTTCTCCTGTACTGATTCCAGGGATGGCCAATGAGTAGGCATGTACTTTATAAGGTTCGATCGTGAATGTGATTTCTTTGGCATTTGTTGCCCGTATGGTGTCGAATTGATCTTTCCTTAGTTTCACGTTAGATCTAATTCTAAAATAATCAAAATAAAAATCCTCCGGATCAGCGCCGCCGGCATTCTTGTCACCCAAAGTGTTGGCCGCTTTTTGTTTGAATTCCTTAAATTTTTGTTCTCTATAATCGGGATGACCTTTCATTAGTTCCTCGAGTATCTTAATCACACTAGCGTTTGAATTGAGTTTCATTACATCCGGTGGCACTGAAATTCCTGCCGCTACGAATTCCCCTGCATCCGCTCCTGTGGCTCCTGCCTGAGATGCCATACCGATTGTTTCAACTGTGCTTAAAGTCAAAGGTTTTTCTGGTTTGAGATCCTCGTGTACACTCACAATGTATTTGTCAGGAATAGCACAAAGACCTTGTTTTTGCTCATCCTCTGTTTGCTTGTTCAAAAGGTCTTGCAAAGTTGTTATAGCAGATTTTAGAGACCTTTGCGGCGGATTCAATGTCCCCGCAGTACGCAAGTAATTGTATCTGTTTAAGTAGGCATATTCTGTCTGTGGAATAGCCCTAATGGAATACACAGTGCCTGCCGCGGTGACGTCCATGTCCATTTGTGTGAATTTTATTGGAATTTTTCTTGTCAAATAACTTTTTGTTTGGGCATCCGCGGGTCTGCCAAATTCATCAAATCCTTGAAACTCCACAGTGAGCAAATAGGTTGCGTCCAAATGGTCTAAAAAATTGTTATTAATGGCCGCGGCCCTGATACGTTCCAACAAAGTAATACCTGCTGGTTCGACCACCTCCATTTGAATCTCAGTAACTGAAGTCAATCTTCTTTTGGCGTTCAATCCAGGTAATGTGTTCATTGTTACGCTTCTGAAATAGAGGTCTCTATTACGTTTTAAAACTTCTTGGCTTTTGTTTATCGCGCCTTTTAATCTTTCATTTTTTTCCACTATCATTTTGTCATTGACACCTAACTGAGATGTGGATTGGTTTTCCGTTGGACCAATGCCGGAACTTTTTATTATGATGTCATGCGGTTTAGAGTTCAGCAAAGTCTTCGTGGAACTTATGTCATTCTCACTTAACCCACTCAAAGTGAACAAAGCATTGTATGACGCAAAGTCATGCAAAGCATTTTGATCAGATAAGTTAAAAACTTTCTCTTCATCTTTTTTTATAGTTTTTTTGTATTTGCCTGCAGGTCCGTCTGCTGTATAAACATTGGCATAACTTCTGGTGTAATTTGTTTTAATATAGTCTTTGAATGCCATATTAAATTCCTAAATCACGCAATAAATTTTCTTTCTTGGGCAACAATATTGTGACACCTGGTTTGAAATCGTATACTGGATCTTCTATCTGATCCGGATTACGTTGTGCAAACACCCACCACAACCTAGGTGATCCATACAGGTCATATGCAAGTAAGTCAGGTCTGTAAGCGTAGGTTCTTTCTATCTTGTAAGTTTGGTCGTCCTGTTCCGCAGTTATAGTCCTTGGATTCAATATATCCAAATAGTCTCCAATCTCTGCGGTTTCAAAATACGGTGATGTGTTGGAATACTTTGCCATTAGATAAATCCTACCTCGTTACTGCCTTTTCCGTTTAATTCTCCGTTTACGAATTTTTTCATTGAGAAATTCTTAACACTGTCCCTAGAATATATAGGAGTTATCAAAACAGAAATATTCGAAAGCGTCGGTGCCCATGACTGAGATTCACCCGTACCGTTAAGATAAAATCCTGCGTCAGGTCCTGTCAATTGTCTGTAAGGACTTGACTCTTGTTTAGTCGATATGTAGTCAATGCCCGGTCTAAGTTCAACGTTGAATGAATTAATTACAACCGGCACCCGATTGAACATGTTGTCACCATAACCATACAGGTGCATGATAGGTGGTGGATTTCCCTTAAGGCCTGAACTGCCCTCTTCTGTTCCAAAAAACATCTTTGTTGCGGTCCTTAAAAAATTTACGGTTGCTACCCAGTGTTTTGCGTCCTCATAATTTTGCACAGGGAATTCACCAATAATGTTTATCTGGTCCACTTGGGAATTTTGATATGCTTGATGTGGAAAATTGCTGTGGACCATGTCCATGGCATTGTAGTTTGCTGAATGTTGTATAACCATTGCCGGAGTCAATGGCCAAAAAATACCATTCGAGTCTGCCAATGGCTTCATAAGTTCGTTATTCTGGAAATCAAAAAACTGCCTTAAAGGACCGTTTGGCACTTCCAATCGCACACGCCAATCAGTCTTATCACTTCTTCCAGACCATTTTGCACGTGCCTGTACTAACCTTGAATCTGTGCTTATACCTGCCCCAGTCAGCCTTGCCAGTGTTCTGTTTATGGCTCCTCCCGCCACTTTCTTTACCGCTTGTCCTATTGCTCTTAATACCATTTCGGTTGCTTTTCCTTTTAAAATTTCGTATACTTTAACTATATTTATAGGCATAATTCTAGGCGCACTTAATAACCCTTACGGCACGATTAAAACAGACCTGTTTGTGGTCACTTTTACAAAACATTATTGGAGAAACATGAAGAGAGTAAAATACCTTAACAACAGAGATCTGTTGGCCCAGATACACGCCAGCAAGAACACCTACTGTTCATACGTGTCGCCCGAGGATGCACAGTTTGACATCATAGTGCCTAACCTTAAAAAAATTAACACAAGAACAATATCAGAAGCACGTAAGTCTAAAGCCAAGCGGCTAACACAGGAAGCATGGGAGCAGGCCAAAGCAGAAGGCAAGAAAAAAATTAAACTGGCAGACTATACTGTGTCGCCAAGGAAAATTGAAAAAACAGATTTAGTGTTTCGTGTCATGACTTTTGATCATGTGCCCATGGACGACACCCGTAAAAAGAATCCAAAGCAAGTTTCTGACCACCACACCAAGGTTAACTTCCCTCCATTCCAGCACTATAGGCTAGACAAAAAAGGCAATACCGTGTGCGTTGGCAAATCACACTGGGTAGGCGGAATGAGCAACGGCAACTTCTCAGCAGATCACGGAAAGATGACCAACCAACTAGCACTGATGTACATGAAGTTGTGCGAACGATATGGCACAAGAGCAAACTGGAGAGGTTACACTTACAATGACGAAATGCAATCACAGGCACTAATGCAATTATCACAAATTGGTTTGCAGTTTGATGAAAGCAAGTCTGACAATCCGTTTGCATACTACACTGCGGCAATAACAAACAGTTTCACTAGAATACTAAACATAGAAAAGAAAAATCAATCTATAAGAGATGACCTTTTAGAATTTAACGGAATGATGCCAAGTTTCACTAGACAAAACGAAAACGAAATCGCGGGTCCTAGTTACAAAAAGAAAATGAAAACAGCACACGGTGAGGCTCGAATTGTGAACAAAACAGGTATCGCTAAATTAAATAAAAAGTTGAAGAAAACAGGAAAATTAGATTCTGACGATTTCGGAGAAGTCAACTACAAAAAAGTTGACATGACTAATCACAAACCAATAATAAAAAAGAAATGGTAACCCATGGCATTCTTTAAGAAAGTCGCTTGTTTCACGGACATACACTTTGGCCTCAAAGGCAACAGTCGTGTACACAACGATGATTGTGAAGCGTTTGTGTACTGGTTCATAGAACAAGCAAAAGCACACGGCTGTGAAACTTGCATATTCTTAGGTGACTGGCACCACCACAGATCGGCAACCAATGTTTCCACAATGAATTACACTGTGTCAAACATGGAAAGATTAGGAAAAGCATTTGAAAAAGTTTATGTAATAATGGGAAACCATGACCTATATTACAGGGATAAAAGAGAAATTAATTCTATGGAGTACATAAGAAATATTCCAAACATACACATTGTAAATGAATGGCTAGTGGAAGACGACGTTGCTATTATTCCGTGGGTGGTACAAGACGAATGGAAAAAAATACAAAAAATGAAACAAAAATATGTGTTTGGACATTTTGAACTGCCATACTTTAAAATGAACGCAATGGTAGAGATGCCGGACGTTGGTGGTATACAAACAGATCATTTCGCAGGTTGTGGCCTAGTATTTTCAGGACACTTCCACAAGAGACAATACATGAAAAACGTCACATACATGGGCAACGCATTTCCGCACAACTATGCAGATGCGTGGGATGACGAACGTGGCATGATGGTATTAGAATATGGTGGAGAACCAAAATACATCAACTGGCCGGACATGCCAAGATACAGGACTATAAAAATAAGTGAGTTGTTGGAAGACCCGGACAAACATTTACTGCCTAAAATGTATGTGAGAGTTACATTGGATATAAAAATAAGTTATGAAGAAGCAAACTTTATACGAGAAACTTTTATTGACAAATATCAATTACGAGAACTACAACTTATACCAGAGCAAATCGACCAGGCACAACAACCAATGGTAGAAGTGCAAAAGTTTGACAGCGTTGATCAAATAGTAGTAAAACAACTGCAAGGAGTAGATTCAGAGGTGTATGACAAAAATATACTCACAGCAATCTATAATGATTTGGATGTCCAGAATTAGTAAAAAGAAATTGATAAAAGTTTTAAAAGGTGATCTTGAGCAACCTGTCACAAAACAGTCACTCTTGGACCAACTTGCAAAACCTGTAACACAGGAAGAATGGCTACGAGGCTATAACGAATGGAAGAAGAAACAACTTGCTAACGATTAAAGAACTTACAGTTAAAAATTTTATGAGTGTGGGCAATCAGGCTCAAGCAATAAATTTTGCCAATAAAAATTTAGTCTTGGTCATTGGTGAGAACATGGATCTGGGCGGCGACGATGCCGGTGCCAGGAATGGTACAGGTAAAACGACAATAATAAACGCATTAAGTTACGTGTTCTTTGGCGAGGCACTTACAAACATCAGAAGAGATAATCTTGTAAACAAGACGAACGAAAAGGGCATGTTGGTCAGTGTCAAGTTTGTAAAAAATAATGTGGAATACACAATAGAGCGAGGTAGAAAACCACAAATATTCAAATTCTACGCAAACAACATAGAACAAAATACAGAAAGCAACGAAGCACAAGGTGAGAACAAAGAAACACAATTAGAAATAAACAGATTGATGGGCATGACCCATGCAATGTTCAAAAACATTGTTGCACTCAACACTTACACACAACCATTCCTTTCGACAAAACAAGCAGAACAAAGAGAAATAATCGAGCAGTTGCTTGGTATAACTTTGCTTTCGCAAAAAGCAGACCTTTTAAAAGAAAAAATGAAGGCAACGAAAACGCAACTTACTGAAGAAAAACTAATAATAGATACACGTATTGCGTCAAACGAAAAAATACAAGAAACAATAGAAAGTTTAAAAATTAGGTCAAGTGCATGGCAAACACAAAAAGATCAAAACATAGCCGATTTTAAAGAAGCAATAGCAGAACTAGACAAAGTTGACATAAGCAAAGAACTAGAGGCACACAAAAGAGTTGCCAAGCACAACGAGATGCAAACAGCGTTAAGAAGTTTACAGAAAGAAAAAGCATACCATGAAGACTCACTTACAAAAGCAGAGAATACAGTAATCAAAACCGAAAAAGATCTCGAATACGCCGGACAACAAAAATGTCCAACATGTGAACAAGATCTTCACGATGACAAACACAAACTTCTTATGGACAAACTAAAATCCACACTGCAAGAATCTAAAGATTATGCAGAAAAATTAACAAACGATCTTGCAAAAATACAACAGGATATTGACAGCATAGGTGACCTAGGCAACACGCCAGATACCTACTATGACAGCATAGATGAAGCATATAACCACAAAGGTTCTTTGAAGGATCTACACAGACAATTGGAACAAAACGAAACAAAAGAGGATCCGTACGCAGAACAAATAGAAGAAATGAAAAGTTCTGCAATACAAAAAGTTGATTACGACTTGGCAAACGAACTTGAGGATTTGTTTAGGCATCAGGAGTTTTTATACAAACTGTTGACTGCCAAGGATTCTTTTATAAGAACACGTATCATAGAGCAAAACTTGACATACTTAAACCAGCGACTTGCATACTTCTTAGGCAAAGTAAAACTGCCGCACACGGTGACATTCCAACCCGATCTTACTGTTACAATAGAAGAACTGGGCAGAGAACTTGACTTTGACAATTTGAGCAGAGGTGAAAGAAACAGGCTAATATTGAGTCTAAGTTGGGCGTTTAGAGATGTGTGGGAGAGTCTATATCAACAGATCAACTTGTTGTTCATAGACGAACTGGTGGACGCTGGTATGGACATATCCGGGGTTGAAAGTTCAATGGCTGTGTTGAAAGACATGAGTAGAACACAACAAAAAAACATATTCTTAATATCACACAAAGACGAACTGGTCAGCAGAGTAAATTCTGTGCTTAAAGTTGTAAAAGAAAATGGCTTTACAAACTATGCAAATGACGTTGATATCATAGTTTAAGATCGCCTAATACCCTACCAATTGAATACAGATTTCCTTCTTTGTCTTTGACTAGATAAAAGTGCATTGTGGGTTCAAGATCGAATTTTTTACAAATAATATCTACAGCATCGGAATACTTTTCCCAACCATAGTCTCTTGGCAAATTATCCATCATGAACGAACCGCATGCGGTAGTTAATTCATTGTATTTTCTTTGTGTGCTTATTAAGGTACAAGAGTCCATTGTACGCTGTCTTGACCAACGTAAACCTATTCTGTTCCATGACATGTTATATTTTGACATGCTCATAGCAAATGACTTGATGTTGGGATGATCAAAATTTAATTCGAAACCTTTTGCCGCTGTGAGCCAGGCACAATCGATGTGTATATCTATTTGTTTTTTCTCACATTCCTGCAACACCTGTTCCCACTCCGGACGTGCACCATAATAGTAGTTTGGTAGTGATATTATCAACGGCACTCCTGGTTCTAACTTGCCCACCTCTGTTGGCCTTTTTCCCATTAAACTATAATAGGCATACTCCCTGTCTAAAATTTGCAAGTTCCATTTGTTTTTGCTTACAAAACTTTCAATGAAGTGTGTGCAACCCATTATAACATCAACACACGGAAATTTTTCTACTCCTGTTATGCTGTTAATTTTTGTTGACAAAAACCATTCTGTTGCTTTAGCAATAAATTTATTGTGAGATATATCGGTCTGAGGTTCATCATAGAAACGTTTTCTTAATTGTTGAAGATTATCATCATTGACCGGATGCAAGTTCTTCTTGTCTAGATCGGAAAAATTTATATTATGTATATCTAACATAGATGCTGGTCCTAGTGCCTTTTGTCACACGGCCGCTAGTGCCGTGTCTACTGAAATTATTATTCAACAATGCGTAACCGTTGTTGTTTGAAAATTCAAAAGTTTTAATGACATTATCTTTGTCGTCAAACAAAGAGGTGCCCACGTCGTTGTCGCCTATGTATAATTGCAGTGCTAGTTTAATTCTTTCGTCATCTGTGTGTGGTGCAAAATAATAGTCTTGATAGTCCTGCCAGATATCCACACTTTTGAAATTTAAATCTGTATTAAATTTATTTTCCAATGCTTCTGTTATTCGGGAATTCATAAAAAATATTCTTAATTGCTTTATAAAAGTTTCGTTTTGATCAAGTTTTTTCCTAGGTAAGTGCTCTTGAAATTCAAGTGCTGTAAATTTTTTTTCAGATATATCAGGTAATTTAAAACTTTTACCAAAAAAATTTTTATATTCTTGATACAAAATACCATTTAATTTTACCAAAGATGCATTTTCTATTGACGAAACCACTTCTTTTGTGCTTAAATTAAACATATGTTAATTAATTATATCGTACGAAAATAAGGAAGGAAAAAACATATGTCACAAACACATGAACAGATCATGACAGAAATTCAAACTTATTCAGAAGAGAATGGTAA
>MDSZ01115972.1_pt1 | contig 15134 bp, 8 predicted proteins | sample 811201 | NCBI WGS metagenome assembly MDSZ01 (sample SAMN05326647, study PRJNA326480) | marine metagenome | isolation source: seawater | place: Indian Ocean: North | collected 2010
AACCGCCCAAGGTGATAGACCCAGTTCCGGTTGTGCTGGTTGTTTCTTTTACTCTATCGGAAATTTTAAACATTAGAATTTTCTCCAGACAACTGTTTGGGGTTGTATTGGTGACAGATGCGATGGTGGACAAAAGAACTGATTGAATTCAATACCCTGTTTATCGGGGTCGTTCATGGTCGCGAAATCAGTCCATCTTGGACCCCTACTGATGAATGTTTCGTGGATAGTGTCGCCAACTCCTTCATACTCTCTAATCAAGGTTTCATGATCTTCAATTAAATTGCCATTCTGTGAAACAGTAACAATTTTATCGTATAACTTTAAAACGTTACCTTCTTTAACCTCGTAATCAGAAAACATAAAAACGTTTCCACCTATATAGCTGAAATCATAATATGAATATTCAAGTCTAACGCCTAAAGAAGTTGTGTTTTCAGAATTTATATCAGTAAAGTAATCGTTCAAATCAAGGTCTTTAATAATTGTTGTTGCGCCTGTTGATAAATCCATCGAGCTAGTTATTATACGCCTTTGTGTGGTAGCGTTTGACACATTGACAAAGGAGCGAGCATCAAAGAAAGTTATCTTAGTAGCAATTATGGGTGAGGATGTGTCGCTTGGGTCTTTTCTCCGAAAGGTTGGTATAACGGAGTTTCGGCCAGAAGCATACTTATTATTATAGTCTATTTTTACGGATGGATCAGGTGTGACAATTGGAGGAGGAAGCTGTTTTGGCAATGAAACACCTTGACAGTTACCAAAAGAATCTCTGTTAGTTACAGTTGATTTCCAAATCGCTATACTATAAAATTCAGCGCTTTGATCGGGAGGGTTATAAACCGATCTGGTTACATAATAGTAATGTTCCTCATCTGAGAAAAAACCATATATTTCCCTTATTGACCAAAAAGGCGGAAGCTCTCCATAATCAAAACATGTTACCGATGAATTGATAGCGCCGGGAGGGCCTGCTTGGAAAAATGCAAAAAGACCACTCTTATCACTTGCATCTGCCGAACAAACAATGGTGGGACGACAACTAGCGTGTCCTAAATTTAAGTTATTATTTGGAAACCAAACATTCATTTGAGTTAATTCACCGGCCCTAAATTCGGGATATCCTAAGTCTGCCCAAGTCTGCGTAAAACCAAACATGTCTAAAACAATAACATTTTTATCCATAATTGGAACAGATTTATAAAAACCGGCATTGAATTGAAACTCTACAAGGGCAGACGGGTTAGACAAATTTTTATTATCAGCAAGTGTACGTATAGACGGACCTGCAAAATTAATATGAGAATTTGCTTGAAAAAACTGATATTTACTACTAGACTGGAAATCTAGTGAAGCAAAATCCAAGCCCATTCTCGGGAAATTATACTCATTACTTGGATGTGCTATGTAATGATAACCAGACAGTTTGTTTGTGTCTGTTCCATAGCCAGTTCTTGCGTTGTTCACATGAGATGGCAGATTGCCCTCAATCAATTCTCCCTGTGGGTTAAAAAACTGTTCTACCTCTAGAGGATTTTGATTACAATTCTCATTGTGAGTACGGTTGTGGGTTGCCAGTGGTATGTGCCTCATTACAATGGTAGGATTCTCTTTGTTAGTTAGATATGCTACTAGTGGCTTTGCTTGGAAGAAGCTACTAAAAGCATTTGTGATAGAAAATAATACCCCTGCCTGACCTTCAATAAACCCCTCACATGACAAATCATTAGCCAGTGTGGGGTTGGCAAATATTCTAGGCCAAAAAGTTGGTAGTAGAGGGGGAATGTTTGGCGAGTCCAAATCAACGGTGGTCGCAGGACCAATATTAGCGAAAGAGTTTTTGAAAGTACCTCCTCCGGGATCGAAGGGATCGTCTGGGTCTTTCGCGCAATCAGTTCCAAAATTTAAAAGCCAATTACCGCCTCCACCTGAAACATTGCTTTTTCTTAACTCGTAAAGGAAGAAATCATTAGTAAAAGCGTCTGCGACTTGTGGGCATATTGGGTCTTCGGGGACGGTGTTCCTTATATCTATAGCTTTTATTCTAAATCTGGTATTCCACTTTCTTTTAACGCAACTTCCTATTGTAATGTCTGTAAAATCGGTACAGCCGCCAACTTCTTCTAACCAAGAGTGACAATCATTTTCGTTGGCGCTGCTACCTCCCCAGTTTTCTATTAAAAGTGAAGTAGAATATTCTGTACCTGATATGCAATCTTCCGGTGTTAATGTAATGTCCGTATCTTTATAGGTAGAAGTGTCAGTATCAAAGTATTGTACTTTAATAGTAAGAGGTATGCCATCAAAAGCCTGACCATTTGGGTCCACTAAGTTAAACTTAAACTTTAAATCTGTCTGGTCACTACCTAGACAGTCGGTACAAACATTGAAAAATGGACTTGTTGAATCGTAAGTGTTACTGCAATAATCTCTTATCAAATGATCTATTGATGGCTGAGTTGAACAGTCAATCTTAGTTGGGCAGCAATGAACATTGGAGCATAAGAGAGATAACGTAGGACCAATCTCGCCGCAACAAGGAGTAGTAAGAAAAGGGCATACAATATCTTTCTCAGTAAGGCTTACAGTGCCAGCGTGAGTCTTCCCGGCTGCTTTTAATTGTTCTACTAATCGGTCTACAGTTGCTCTCACAGATGCTGTGATCATACTACCGGTATTATCTACAGCTATTGCCACATCGCTTGTCGTATTAAAATCGGCAAGTTGAGCAGCGCGGCGAGCAACCATCGTAGTAATTCTACCCCAAGGATCGTTAGACACTGCAATAGAAGAGTCACCATTATCTCTGGCGATTGTTTCTATAAGACCGGCGGGATTTTGCTGATAACTTAGCTTTAAAGAAAAAAACGATCCATTAAAGGCAAGCTGTCCACCGTTTGGATATGCAATAGTGGCAGGATTTACATCTAAAACAAAAGTTAATCTTTCAGGAAATTGAACGACAAATTTGGTTATTTTTTCCTTCAACTCATCAGTATTTAGATCGCCTGAGTCCATAAACACAACCTGAATCGCACGATTGCAATTTGAAAATGTTATTGGCGGATCGACATCAATATCGCCGCAGCAAGGGTTGCATTGTTGTGGTCTTCCCATTTTTTATTCCTTAACAGCTAACCCAAACTGGTCTGTATTCTGTTCCAACCTTTGCGGCTACTACAAATTTACCAGCAGCTATTGTGAGGTTTGAATCTCTATTCTTTATGTAAATATCTGTACCCGTATTAACACCATCTTCGTACATTAAAACTTTTCCTGAAGTTGGAACTGTTAAAGTTGCCGCGCCTCCAAGTCCGTTGTCGTCTGATTGTATTACGCCTTCTATGAATGACTTTGTTAATCCACCTCCACCACCTCCTCCGTGAGAAACAAAGTTTCCATCACAGTCAAGACTAGCAACTAAACTATCATCACAATACCAAGCTTGAATATAAGCGTTTGCATTCGCGGCATGTGTGTCACTAGCTCTCCTCACCTCTAAAGGTGACTCTGGTGAAAGTATAGCATCCCCAATTGATATATTTCTACGGTCTGATCGACCAGCAATAGTATTATTTATATTAAGTCTATGTGATATGTTCTTGGTTAGACCGGCACTGGCTACAGTGGTTGGGTGGAACAATCTTTGAGAGTTTAAAAGTCCTGCAACAATCTCTAAGTTACCTTCTCCACCCTCTACATCAGAAGCAGAACCTTCTAAGGCGTGTTTACCAATACCTACAGATTTTGTGTAAGTACTGTTTAAGCCTGCGCTATTTCCAAGGAATATGCCATCTTGAGTACTATCTGCATTTTTACCTGCTCCATGACCTATGGCTATAGTAAAGGCCACATCTTGACTATCAAAACCAGCAGATGAACCAATAAATATATTAGACCAATCAGTTGTTAATGATGGATTAGAAATAGTAGCATTAGCTCCAGCATTATTTCCAATAATAATACTATTGTATTGACCTGTAGCCCCGTAAGCGGCAGCACAACCGATCATCACAGAGTTAGCATTTTTAGATAGATTTACGTTTGGTTCATTTTCTTTACTAGAAATTAGAATGTTACAATTTTCACCAACGACACTATCTCCACCGCCCCCACCTATATAATCAGCTAAACCCTGTAAAGAAAGTTTACCAACCTCAGTAGATGAAGTTCCATCAACCTGAACAGCCACATAAGTATTTGTGGTAAGTATATTAGTGGATAGATTTCCAGCTAAGGGAACCTTAGAATAATCTAAAAGAAAAAAGTTTGTGTTTTCGGAAGTAACAAATGTTTTTCTAATACCAGTTGTTCCAGCGGTTGGCACTAAATCAAAAGATGAAAGACCTTCTAAAGATGTTCCATCGGAAAATCTAATTGCTCCACGAAGCTTTAGGTCTCCATCTAATCTAGCAAAAGGTCTACTTGTTGTGGGACTAGCATAAGAAGGATTATTAGACATGCTAGAGCCATTAGGGTCAAGCGCAAACAAAGAAACCTTTTTACTAAGGTCGCTGTTTTCAAAGCTAAACTCTAAATTATTCTTAGGCAGATTGGAAGATGATCTTCTGTAGTCAATAATTGAATGTTTGGATGTGTACTTCTCTGTAATAGATGTATATGGGTGTGTTATTTTATAAGAGTACTCTTCTGAATCAAACACTTCAAAATCAGCGTCTTGAACAGAAAAACTTTTGGTTGCACCTTCGTATATTCCAACCAGCAAAGGTTTTGAACCTTTACCTATAGACAAAGAATTGTCTTCTGGGGCAGAGCCGTTATAAAGATCAGAACCTATTACTATTGCATCTACCGGTCCGTTAGTACCGCCACCTTCAGTCAGATTATTGTCACCAATAACTATAGCAGAGGTTGCATTAACAAATCCGGTTAGGCTATTGCAACCAAGTACTGTATTTTTATTGCTAGTGGGTACTAATCCGCTGCCAGCGCGATAGCCCACTAAGGTATTACAAGAAGCAGTTCCATCAACACTGGGGTTTCTTACAAGCTCATGACCTGCAAAATATCCGTAAAAAGTATTTTTATTATGTGATGAATTAGAATATCTAGTAGCTGGAGTTCCATGACCACCAAAGGTGTTACCATGTGAATTACCGTATATTAATCCATCAAAGGAGTTTGTATCCTCTATGTCTTGAGAAAGAACAAGGTTGGTTTCATTTCCAGTGTCGTCTTTGAAGAAAAGAGCCTGTGATCTACCACCGGTTGTATATGGCTTTACATAAATTTTACCAAAATTATCTGTATGAACAGGGGAAGCAGCCTGCTCGTGCATAGATATAGTGCCACTATCTTGATGACCATCGCAAGCATAAGCAATAGTTAATGGTGCGTTTGGATGAACATGCCTATCTTCGTGCGCTCTTGTTAGCCCTATTGCAACATATCCACGTTCAGACATGGAGATGTGTGAAAATTCCATACCTTCACAGCCACTAGCTCTGATTAGAGAAAAGTCTACGACTGTATTATCTACGGATTGAGGATTGATACATGGGTCATAACCATAACCATAACCATCATCTTGAACTATTAATGCATCATCTAGCTTTGGATCGTATGTAATATGAAGACCAGAGGCTCTATTATTTCCGTTTCCTAAAAGCTCTATAGAGCTTCTGTAAAATTTAGAAGGACCGCTAGAGAATCTAATATTAGAATCTCCGGTAGACTGAACGTTGAATATAGTCTCTGGTAACTTTATGGTTTCGCAGGTAGAGGTTGGGTCATAAGTAGCGTTAGTTATACCTACCAGTCCAGATTGATGAACGGTTCCTCCATTCCTTAGAATAGTGATAGCTTCCCTTTCGGTATTATGCTCACCATTCTCAATGTGAATTGATAGTCTATCTCTTGTTTTGGGATCACATGTCATTTTGTTTACCTATTATTCAAACAATGGTTCAGATACCGGCATAACGCGGCCAATATCTAAGTTGTTGTAGCCCAATTGATCGCAAGCAATGTCACCGTTCTGATCTCTTTCGTCATGATAAATAATTCTGAACCCTCTTATATTTTCATTTTTAATTCTACTTAAATAGCTTTGCATGATTTTAACACCAGAGTCTACAGAGCCATAAGTAACGCCATAGTTATAGCCAGATGGGGACTGGTTAACAATATCAGTACCCGATCTTGAAATAAAGTTAGCATCTTGAATACCTGAATAAGAAGTTTGCGATTGAGCAGTATCTGTAAATCTAACCTGTTGACCTGAAATAGTGACAGGATTCAAGAACATACCAAAACAACCGCTTTGAATAACATGAGAAGACAGGTTTCTACCAAGAACCCTCTCTGTTATCATAGCTCTTCCACTGGCTATTTCCATAGAAATATTAGATTCAAACCTAGACCTCCCAAAAGCATCTCCGTAAGGTAGACACTTTAATGTCGCGTCTGGTTGTCTATATATGAACCTGTAATCTCTACGGTAGAAAGTCGGGTCGAGATGGTTAGGGGTTCCACCGCTAGAATGAATCTCAAGACCTGCGCCGTCAAGATCGGCATCACCAAGAAATCCACATACCGCAGAATTGTGAAAACCTTCGTCTTCTGGATCGCAAAAACCACTTGTGGCTAAATGTAGGGTTTTGCACTCGTACAGACAGTTAGAAACCGTATTGTATTCTACATCGTTTGCTTTTAACTGACCGCTAATAACAACGTCATTAAAATAACCATCCCAAGTTAACATCGGATTTCCCAGCGCAAATCTACCAGATTGACTAGGGATCAAATCGCCATAAACTGTTAATTTAGCATCGTCAGCACCGGCTGAACCAGTTATGCCTTGCATAGCACCAGATGGTTGACCGCCAACTCCAACGTATTTACCACTGAAAAATACTTCGTCGTTTATTCCAGCCCAAGGATATTGGCTTTTACCAAGAAAAAATTCACCACTTAGAGATGGAGAACAATCACCAGATACTTGAAGTACGCCATATTCATGGATAAAATCTGTGCCAACGGCGAGTTTTGGATTGTTAGGAGTTAGGTCTCCGTATAACAACGGGTTGGCAGGATTTGTATAAACTAAATTGCCGTCTACATCGCAGAAAGATTCACTTTGAACATCAAAAGAGGCGACAGAAAAGGTGTAGTCCTTATCTGGACCTATATGCCAAGAAGCGCCATGACCTATGGCTATATTGAAGCTTCCCGTCTTATTATTATGCAACGTGTAACTACCTAGAGCTACATTAGCTCGACCATTTGTATTTCCAGCTAAACTCAGATATCCCAGAGAAGTATTAGAAGTACCATAGAGATTACAACTTTGAGAGTATGAACCTACAGCAGTGTTTCCACTTGCACTATAATTCTGACGAAGAGTGTTATATCCAATCGCGGTATTATCTATACTGGTTCTTCCAGCAAGATTTATACTAGATAAGCTACCTATTCCAGCCTTTGTGTTTCTAGTTTCTGGAGTTGCAAAATTAGCAGATACTATATTCTTGTCATCAAAAAATAAATGAACTGAATCTACAATATCTATTAAAGACGTTCTTAAATCCAGCGGGGAAATTTGCTGGGTAGAGTTATCAGGTAGTATCCCCCTGATATTATCTATATAATCACTTCTGGATAAGATAGCCATATTTTTCTCTATTACTTAAATTTTATTTGTAGTGTAGAAGAATCAAACTTCACTGAGTCGCCTTGATAGATAATCCTTGGGTTGTTTAATTGGGCATACATTAATAGATTGCCTGTTCCATATTCACCTGAATCAACAATTGCAATACCAGAAACCCATCCCCAGTCTTGCAAAGCAGTCTCAAATAGGTAATTAACACCATTTCTTATTAAACCGCTGCCGTCTAAGTGTCCATCTAGTGGATAATCCCAAGAGGAATCACCTTGAGTAGAAGGATTTCCAAGGTTATATCTCCTGTAGCCGGTATCATTACCAGCAGCATCTCCAGAAGGGATTTCTGGCAACGGTCCACCATTCTTATAGTGAGAAACCGCACTATCAGATTCACTGGGAACCCCGCTACATAGAGCAATAGCAATATTTTCAGGTTTTGGGAAAGATTGTCCCCTGAAAACGTGATGTAAAAGACCTGATTCTAAATAGTCGGATAAAGCTGTCATTGTATATTTTCCTCTCGAAAATTATCCTGTTTTGTAAACGCGAATTACAATGTATTATACACAAAAAAAGAGCCATCCCCATAAAAATGGAGATGACTCTTCTATGAGGCGGTTAGCAATAAAACTTAGAATGAGCCAAGGATAATTCTACGGTTATCCAAAACACCAAATCCAAGTTCTGCAAAACCATAGAAGCCGATGCGCTGCTGACGATGAAGAGTTGGGTCTTCAAAGACTTCCAACTGCTGCTTCATTGGCATGATGAAGCTGTCATTAGCTCCTTGGTCAAGACCAATAACAAGTTCAACGTCAGATGCTTCTACAGCACCACCAAGACCGTTCACATAGAAATCCTGATACTCTTGACCTTCGCCAAGCTCATCAAGATCGTGCAGAGTAACACCAAACAGTCTAGTGACTGGCGATTCGCCTTCAGTGTTATAAATCTGAGTACGAACCTGATCAGAAACCTGATCAAGACCCCAGTTGCGGACATCTTCAAGAGCCTCTGGAGAAACGTACAAGTCAGTCAAACGGCCTCTGTTGGCAGAACCAGTGTTTCCACCAGCATTTCGACGCATAACGGTTTGCATCAAAGAAACCAATCGCTTGGAGAACAAGCCAGCGGTTGCGTCACCATCATAAACCAAGATGTTACGATCAACACCGGCAGCCAAAAGTGTATGCCAACCATCGTCGTTCATCTTTTTAACAAAGCCTGCTTCCATAACTTGAGCAGCGCGAGCAGCGACATCCCAACGAGCCTCACGAGCATAACGCAGCAAGTAATCAATGCTGGAAGTAATGCTGTAAGTTGGAATCATTACGTAATCGCTCTCAACCGCTCTTTCAGGAATACGGCCATGACCCGGATTGGTGTAAGCGACATGCTCACCTTCCAAGCCCGGAGAAATCATGTCAAGAGGGTACTCTGTGGAAGCTCCCGGCTCGACATTGATAGTTTCAAAAATATCTCCAAGGATATTTCCGACAAGAACACCTTTTCTCAGAGGTAGTTCCAATGCTTTTGCAAACTCACGTTGTGCAGCAAAAGCTACATTCTGATCGCTATCACCAGTCTTTTTATAAAGACTAATGAATTCATCACTAGGTCTTTCTGTATATGACATTATTTTATCTCCTTTAGATTATAGCTTATGCGCCGTGATTAGGAAGGTTAACAAACACCTTTACGTATCCATCAGCATCTTTTGCTGACATAAATCGGCCAATAGCAAGGTTACCCGAACCAGTAGCGTCTGCTGCTGTATTGCTCAGATACCCAGCAGTTCCAGCCGAATCCGATGCGTAAGCCACGTCTCCGGGGCCGGGAGTTCCGTCACACATGTTGGTGACAACCCAACCACGAGTCATAACAGTAACCTTTCCGCCTTTTTGAACTTCATCTTTATATTGATTAAGTTTTGTTCTGGTAAGGTCTTTGTTTACGACATCGTTTAACAAAATACCAACTGGAACATCCGAAGTTGCTGCCTGTTGGTAAGAAACTGTGTTGTCACCTTGATCTAGAGCAGCACCAGAAGCGCTGAGAAGGTCAAGACAGACAACACCACCACGGGTTGCAGTACCCGCTGTATAGAAATAACTGATATCAGTTGCTTCTTCAAATCTATCTGCTTTAAGAGCCATGTTAAATTCTCCTATATTTACTTGTTAAGTACGTGATTTGTGAACCAATCGGAGACGCTTGCTTTAGCTCGGTCAACTTCGTCTTCGTCTTCCGATACTGTAAGCGATGCTTCGCCGGTTTCTAGGTCTTCAAAGGATTCCAGAGCCTCTGCTTCTGCTTCGTCTGCCTTAGCTTCTTTTTCCTCTTTCTTTTTCTTTTCAATTGCTTCTTTAAGTTCTGGAGGCATAGCAGCTTCTGCTTCTTTGTCCTCCTCATCTTTTGCTTTTTTCTTCATCATTCCCTTTTTCTTCATCATTGCTAAGACAGCTTCAAAAGCCTCTTCGCCTAGCGAATCAAAAGCAGCAAGAGACTCTTCAATCTCTTCATCTTCAAATCCAGCTTCAACCAAGGAAGCTTTACGCTTCATCATGGCTTCTTTCTTCTTCATCTTATCCATCTCTTTCATGGCTTCAGCCAATTCAGTTTGAGATGTCTCAAGTGAATCTTCTAGCTCTGCTACACGAGCCTGAGTAGACTTAATGGTTTCATTAAGCTGATCAATTGTAGCTTTACTCTCTTCAGCAGCGCTCTCAAAAGCCTCTACCTGAGAAGCAAACTCTTTATCTTTTGCTTCTTCAATTTTAGCTTTAATAGCTTCGTTCTCGGCCTTTGCAGCCTCAAGCTCTGCTTTCAACTCAGTAACCTGAGTAGTTAAAACATCTGACATTTTTAATTCTCCTATTGAAAGTTCAGAATTATCTACGGTTATTTGAGCAGTGCTATTACTAATTATAACACTTCTAGGATTTGCAGGTTTTGAAACAAGACCTTTTCCAGAAAATGAAATATTTGATAATGCTCGCCCTATCTTATATCCTTCGTACTTACCTGATCCGCCATAAGCTCTCAAGTGCTTGGTTAAAAATGAAGACTCTTCATCTCTAGCAAGAACTTTTGCAACACCCTTTTCATTAATCATGGCATAATCAAATCCAGCAAAAAGGCATTCCATAGAGACGTACCACTTACCTTCTTGGATTTCGGCAATTATCTTGCCCATCCTATCTCTATTTTCTTCACCAGTCCAACTATTGTAAAGTACAGCCTGAGTGATTATGTCGAAATCTTCTGGCATGTCAGCGTCATCAGCAACGGCTTTACCATCTTTTGATAACACATAACTACCGGTGATATGACCGATGATGTCATTCTCATCGTGCATAAAATTGAATTGTTTATCTTCCGGTGTTGCTCTAGCTGCCCAAGTCGCCTCTGGCATAAAAACATCATCATTCTTATTCCATCCGCAAGAAACCAAAACTGACTCTAAATAATATAGGTCAATTTGATCCTTGTTTTCTGCTACCGCTTTCGCGACAACTTCTTCAGGAGCATCGTCTTTTACAACAGCTTCAGAGCAATACGCAACACTAGCGGTACTCTTTACGAGTTCGCCAATGCCGTCATTTATTTCGTTTTGGAATATTTTTATAGTCATTTTTCACCTCAAAACATTATACACAAAAATTATTATTTTGTGAAAAAAAGCATGATTTTACTTCAATAAATACTCTACGTATCTAGCTATTACTTCTTTTCTGTAATTTTCAACGCTTGAGGTTGAAGCTCTTAACTTCCTTAATTTTAAAGAAACTGCTGGTGTTTTACATTGTAAAGCATTATGTAAACTATTATCGTTAAGTTCACACATAGGCTCTAAACTTGTAAGAACAGCAATTCTTAAATCTTCTAGTTCAGCAGATTCAGCTTTGGTTAACTGTCTCATGTTCTGCTTATCCTTAGAAAACAAATAACCTTCAGTGAGCTTGGATGTAGACTCAAAGGCGCTATTTGCCCAGATAAATAACTCTGCTACTCCCGGAGTGGACTTAGGTGTTTCAACTCTTTGTTTTCTTGGACCCTCATCTCTCTTCATTGGTGGACGACCTTCTTTTTCGGGGATTTCATTTTTTTGCTGGTCTAATTGAGGTTCTTTCTTTTTATCAGCCATTTTTGCTTGCTTGTCCATTTTATCCATCTCAAATTTCTGATTGGCGTTATGGAATGGACTTGCCTTTGGAGGTAGTTTTTCAGAATCTCTAGACTTATCTTCTCGTTGAAGTCTAACTTTTTCAACCGCTGGAACCTCCTTAAACCTTTCAAGGACTGTTTCATGCGAAATGATATCTCTATCAGCAAGCTGTATAAGCAATTGTTTTTCAGAAGCTTCATCTGATAAACTCATTTGATCATAAACAACGTGGGCAGGCTTTCTAAAGCCCATAGATTTTCTAACGAACTCTAATTCTTTTTCCCAAAATTTTGTTAACTGATCACGTCCATACTGCAATCTCTCAACAAGAGTCTTTAAAGAAATAAAGTTATTAGTAAATCCACCTCCGTTATTAGCCATCCCGGTCAATGTGGGGGGAACGCCAAGACCAGCATAGATACTATTTAGAACAGACTGGTATTTTTCAGAACCCAAAAATTTGTATACCTGAGAGTTACTTTCTGTGAATTTAAGTTCTGGTCCCCAAACAAGCTCCATTGTGCCGCCACCCGTATTACTGGCTAAAATATTACGAAGCTTATTTATACCTTCTTTTGTAGGTAAAATTTTATTATCAAAATCGCCCATAGTCCAAAGTCTGATATTTGATATTGCTCCATCTAACGCTGCAAGATCAGCTAACTTCATCTTTTCTAGCATTATAATATCGTCTAATATGGCGTATACAAGCGGATGCGCCCATTGCTGCCAGTCATCTTTCTTGTAGTAATGGATAGAAAGCCTGTCTGGATCAAGTGAAATTTTACGTTGCTTTGTCTTAATTGCCTGTTTAACATTTAAAGGTAAGGTTTCTAAAACCTTGCTTGGTATTGTGCCATCTTTAAAATTATCAAAGAATGTATTAGCATTTAAAGCATAGTTCTTCTTGTCGAGGAACATATTTACATTTCCATCTTTCATCTCCATAGTTAATGGATTGAAGAAATTGTAGCGCCAAGGAACTTGATTTTTGGATATTTCAGGAAGTCCTAGTGTTATGTCGCTAGCTAGAGATTTTATATACTTATTTATTTCTGGCGTAATATTTGCGTAGCTTTTGTATACAAAAACGTTTCCAGTTCGATACAAGTTGTTGAGGAATCTTTCTGACCTTTCTTTGCCGTCTATTTTTCTAAACCACTGCTGAAAGAATTTTTCAACGCTTTTATTTTCATGTACTATATTTATGCCTTGGCATCCAAAATCACCCATAAGATCAATTACATTGCGAACGATTCCAACCTTGTCGTAGGCATCCATGCACATTTTAACAATGCGCTTTGATTTACGAGGAACCTGCTCTTCCGGTCTAAAGGCGTAGTAATCGTGAGAACCAAAATGGGGTTTTGATGAGCGATTTGGCTCAATATCTAGAAAGTCTCTATGGTAGGCTCTAGCAACACCGTTATAAGCCTCTTGAGATTCTGAATACTGTGAAAAAGCCTCTGCCCTGCTAATGTTGTTATCGTCCCAGCTAATAAGTGGGTTTGACATATTTTGGTTCCTTGTTAATTGGAATGTATTTAGATTGCTTTCTGATTATACACAAAATACTAGTATACGTCCTTCATATTGTCTGTAAACCAAGCTGGTCCATTGAACATTTCATCTTTCCTGTTTGAATCAACGACTTCACCTCCCATTGTAGCGAAACCACCGTAAATATTATAGGTAGTCTGACTGGGGGTTCTAGCTAATGTTCTTGCAGCCATATTAGCCATGAGTAAAGATGAGTATCTATCTTTTCTAAGTTTACCCTTTTTTCCAGTTCCCACCACTGTTTGCGGTGTATCCCATTTGTCTCTACCTGTTGCGGTCTGTGTTATCATAATCATAGCAAGTTCATCTTTCATATCTTCAATTTCCATAACACATTGTTCTAACGTGTCATAGTTTCTACCCTTTAAGCCGTCCTCAATATTAGCTAATCCTAAACTCACTGAGTCAAACATTGGAAAAAGCAAAACTTTGTCTTCAAAATCCTTTCTCATTCCATGATTAGCTTCTGCTAGCCAGTCGTACTTAGAAAATTGACACATTTCAAGTATATGCAGTCCTCTTTGATCATCGCTATCCTTTGGTTTATCTTCGTCTATGACCTCCCAGATAGCTAGCTCTCCTTCTTGAATCTTATCTTTGTCGTGTAAAGACTCCATTACAGCAATACCTCCACCACCGGCATCCATAGCTATATGAACACAGGGAAACCTTTTCATAAGGTCTCTAATTTTTCTAGCGCAATAAGCGTAAAAATCTGTTTCACTAGAAAACCCGCTTTTCACTTTGCCTTTGTGTTCTTCTCTATTGGTTGTCCAACAGTGTACAATTCTTCTATGATCTTCATTAACTTCTAATACTACAATGCTAAAATTGTCAACTTCGGAAGCTGGGTCAACGCCATAAATATACTTTTTATTAGAGTCTCCAATAAGTTGAGCTTGGAAACATATCTCGTTGTCATTTTTATCTTTGATCGCAGTCTTTTCTGTATACTTGTCGTCTGTGACACAGGATTCTATCAAGGAACGCTTGAAGAACCCCTGAGAATCGCGTGTAAAGCAAGCTCCAAACTCCATCTGATATATTCCAGCATGAACTGTAGCCTTTGATCTAGCGACCTGTGAGGCATCCATAAAGCCTTCTGGTAAAAGCTCGTATGGAACTCTGATTATAGCGTAATCTTTCCAGTTAAAATCTTTTGGTGGGTCTTCTCCAAATATATCTCTCAATCTACTTTTCTTACCTTGGCTTTTGATTATAGACTTCCACTTCTTCCAATATTCAGCGAAGTGATTAAAATCATAATATGCGGTTCCAGATAATATAATTTGGTTATCCTTCTTGTCTATTATTGCGTCACTTTCTTTCTCTAGCTCGATTCCTAATTCAACAGCTTTTTTTCTTGCTGCTATCTTCTTTACATTTTCGATTGGATCAGAACTTACCGCAGCAAAACCTGCCACAACGGTTTCAAAAATATCACGAGGTATAGAGGCAAACTCGTCAGAGATAATATCGTTAGCTCTTTGTCCCCTAATTTTCTGCCCATCACCTAAAGGTAGACAAGTAACGCGAGATTTATTAATGCGCATAACGCAACGGTCTACGTCTCGGCGTGGTCCAGAGTTCGCATCGCACATACTCCTTAAAATTGGTGCATTATTCCAAATTGTTTCCATATACTCAAAAAGAACCTTAGACTGTCTAAATGCAGCACCAACCACAACGACCTTTCTGCGAGGCAATATAAGCGCTCTAAGAACAGCATACAGTGATAGCATGAAAGATTTACCAAAACCTCGACTAGCGATAAGCATG
>MDSZ01238184.1_pt1 | contig 15134 bp, 31 predicted proteins | sample 811201 | NCBI WGS metagenome assembly MDSZ01 (sample SAMN05326647, study PRJNA326480) | marine metagenome | isolation source: seawater | place: Indian Ocean: North | collected 2010
TAAATTGCATAGAATCAAAAGAAAGGCCGATGCTTTGGCTAATCTATGGATGCCCCAAAAAATTCACCAAAGAATGGCTGTTCTCTTTTTGTGATAAACATAAAGATAAAGCTAAATCAAAGGATTTGTGGCTAATCTGGGATCACCCCGACCAAATAAATAAAATTGGAGATATTGAAACGAACAATAAAGAATATGGTGTAATACTAATACAGCCCTTAAAGGAGCTAAACAAATACTCAGATAAACTTAAAAATAGTCATTATTATGACTATTGGGATGAGGACTATTATAACGCCATAGTAAAAAGCAGACATAAATAAGTGTAATTTAATAAAATGGATTATGATTTTGAAATAGATTTTAGCGATCAAATAAAAGCTAAAAATTTAGATGATTTAACCTATGTTGAAACTCCAGAGGTGTTTCTTAAAACTGCCGAGAGTGATTTTCAATACATGGACATTAATATAAATCCTCTTTTAAATTTCCCACCCCCTAAAAATTCTAGCGACCAGACAAAAAGAGAGCTATTAGAGATGAAGACTTTTATGGAATCCGATCATTCAGAGGATTTTAAGTCAAACCTCAAAAAAATGGATGAAGACCCAGCGGGATTTATCATCAATGAATATAAAAAAATAAGTAATAAATCTGTACCTAAAAAAGTTTTAGATTTTATAACTGGTGGAGACGTAGAGGTTTTAGCGATGAAACTAAAAATGCATTACAATCGCCCCAGACCTTATCAGATAGCAGACTATTATGAAATTAATTTAAATTACAATAAAACAATTCAACATGGAGAAGCAAATGCTCCATCTTATCCAAGCGGTCACACTTTAGCGGCTTACTTTGCAGCGCGAGTCATAGGCTATATAGACCCAAAATATCAAGAAGACTTAATTAAAAAGGCTGAAATGGTTGCAGACTCACGAATAGCAGAAGGAGTTCATTTTAAAAGCGATAATAATTTTTCATTTGCGTTAGTAGACAACACAATGATGAAGGCGTTTACAGAGGCTTATGAAAAAGTCTGAGATAATTAATTTTTTATCTTGTACTTATTGTAGGATAAAAGAGTCTAGCATTCATGGAATTGGAGTTCATGCAATTGTAGATATAAAAAAAAATACAAATCTTTTCCCAGATTGTTCATGCGATTTAAATAATATGAAAGCAATCAGTAAAGAAGAGATACCTCACTTAAATGCGCCTACGATAAAAATGATGAGTGATTTTTTTATAGAGACAGATACTCATTACTTTACAACTACTTCCTTAAATACAATTAATATATCTTACTTTTTAAATCACTCAGATGAACCTAATTGCGAGTGGAACGAAAGCGATGATTCTTTTAGGCCGTTAAGAAATATAAAAAAAGGAGAAGAGTTAACTTTAGATTATGATAAATATCTTGATAGCGAAATAATAAAAAAATGATTTTACCACACGACGCAGTTAAATGTAAAAAAGAAAAAGACTCAAAGCAGTTTGGTGCTTTAGTTGTTTCTGTCGTGTTGTTTATTATATTGTTTTTATGTAGTGGGTAACAAAAAATATTGAAAGAATAATAAAATGGCAGAATTAGAAAATAAATACGAAGATAACGCAGAAGGTAAATATTACGTGGACGAAGAGTGCATTGATTGTAATTTATGTAGAGAAATTGCTCCATCAAATTTTAAAGCTAATTTAGATGGCGGGTACTCATATGTTTACAAACAGCCAGAAAATCAAGCTGAAGCAGATGAGTGTGCAGATGCTTTAGAGCAATGCCCTGTAGAAGCTATTGGAAATGACGGAGGAAATTCATAATGAAATCTAATTGTCACATAGGTTTTTTTACTCTCTCAGGAAGTACGATGATTACTGACTCGAAGCCCGCTTGTTTTTCAATAGGGTCGTCGATAAAAATCTTATGTACTGACACTTTGGGAAATTCAGTCGAGGAGACTTCTATTATAGCGACTGATAATGGCAATTCATTTGAGTTCGAAGTAGACCCAACTATTGATTGGGATTTGAGTCAGACTGTTATGATTTGTTTAGATCGTGACTCTGAGTAAAATGTAAATTATCTTTACTTTTTTCTAGAAAAACAAGAAAATAAGCTTTAATGAAGTTTTTAAAATTAAGAAGTCTACTTTTACTTTTTTTGTTTTCGGTATTAAGCTTACAAGCTGCGCCTTCCAACAGAAAAATGGTTCTCGACTCTTTGAATGCTATTGTAATTAATGAAATAGAACTAGACGATTTTACAATAGAAGAAGTTTTGAAGGTGTTACAAAACAAGTCTCAAAATAAAATTAATTTTTTATATCTAAGAAATACTAAGGCTAAATTACCCGCTTCACCCGCGACAAATAATTTTAATTTAGGAATTAATCCTCTCACGGGTTTACCGAATCAACCCCCAGTGTTACCGCCTATTCCCGTTGCACCTGCCGTGGATGATTCGCCAAGAATAATTAGCGGTAATATTATTCTAAAAAATATCACTTTGAAACAAGTCTTAGATATTTCAACTCTATGTTTTGATACACCAATGCAGTATACAATAACTGATTTCGGAGTTGTCTTTTCTCACAGAAAGGCTAATGGAGAAAGTCTTTTCTTGCGTAGATTTACGGTTAACCCAAGCATATTTAAAAGATGAATTTAAGGCGTGTATTTAATTTCTTAACTTTTAATCTATTTTGTGCTAAAGAAAAAGAAGCACTAGAAGAAAAACATTTTTTAAAAAATAATAATCAAAAAAAAATAGAAGTAACTATAAGCTTCCAGTGTACAAAAACAATGATTATATATTCTGAAAGCGAGGAAAAAGCGCACCGCGAAGCTTATAGAAAACTCATGGATTCGGTGGACACTTTTTCTGACGCAGAATTTGAATCAACTTTACCAGTAGAAATTAATTCTAAGAACTTTCATTCTATACAAAATATTTAATATTTACTTTTTCTTCTAAACTGTTATTTTATATTATCTTAGAGTTAAAAGCCATTTTAATTAGACCTGAAAAACGCAGAAAAGCACTAAAATGCAAAGGATGTGGTATAAACTACTCTGCAAAAGACTATAAAACATTATTTGATTGTAAAAAAATAATTTATTTTAAAGTTAAAAAAGAAATCTATTGCCACGCATGTTTTTATAAATATATAGAAATTTTTTCACTCGGAGAGAAGGTTAAAGTAGTTTTAATCGATGGGGATCAAATAAAAGAATTTGTTTACGATCCTACTTTAGATTTAAATTCTTCTAAATTATTCTTTGGTGATTTTTTTGATTGACATTTTTTTATAAATCTGAAAAATAGATTTATCTTATGGACACTAATGAAGAAAGCAAAAATAGTTTAGATATTTACATTTCTGAGCTAGGAGAATTCTACACTTTATCCAGAAAACAGGAGAAAGAACTTTTTGCAGACTACATAAAATGGAGAGACAATAAGAGAAATGCCTCCAAAAAACAAAGATTAAAAGGTAAACAGGCTTACGAAAAAATAATATATCATAATTTAAGACTTGTCGTAAAAATAGCTAAAGACTACAGGTTCATAGGATTAGATTTAGAAGATTTAATAAACGAGGGAAATTGTGGTTTAGTAAAAGCTGTAGAAAGATTCGATACTTCAAAAGACGTTAAATTTTGCACTTATGCCTCCTTTTGGATAAAACAATATATGAGGAGGTCGATATCAAATAACTCAAGAACCATAAGATTACCAGTTGGGGTAGTAGAACAAAAGAATAAAATAAATAAATTTATCGAGTCTTTTAAAGACGAATACGGCTACAGTCCTTCAATCAGCGAAATAAAGAAAAAAGTAAAACTTTCTTCGTCGCGCATAGCTCTTTTACTACAGTCTGGTAGCCCAGTTTCTTCTTTAGAATCTGAAATAGGTTCTGAAGGAGATTCTTGTCAGTTAAAAGATTTAATAAAAGATGATACTTCCAAATCTCCTTCTGATTTAAATGAGTACGAAAATAACGTTGATACTTTAAATACAGTTTTAAGCCAGCTTCCTAAAAGGGAAAAGTCCATAATAGAATATAGATACGGTTTAAATGATAAAGACAGACTTACTTTAGAAGAAATAGGCGAAAAATTTGGAGTTACAAGAGAAAGAATAAGACAACTTGAGACTGTAGCTTTAAGAAAAGTTAAGTATTCTTTTAATGACTTAATGAGAACTAGAATTCACTCTCTGTAATTTTTTAAAAAAAAGATTGACCTTAATTAAGAAATACATTAGTCTGGTTTCAGCGTTAGGCGAAACACTTTAACAGACTATGAAACTTAATAAATTAGAAAAAAATCTTATAGACTCAAGGGGCGTACAAGATTCCGTATCATTCGGAATTAAAAAAGATGGACTCGCTCATATCTTTAACGTTCTGCGTAATCAGCTTTACAGTGATCCAGAGACTGCAACCTTACGAGAGTATGCTTGTAATGCAGTAGATGCTAATGTCGAAGCTGGAAACGGAGACAGACCTATTGAAATTACTCTTCCTTCTGTAATTTCTCCTACTCTTAAGATACGCGATCATGGAAATGGTCTAAGCGATTTTGATATTCATGAGGTGTATGCAAACTATGGAGAATCTACAAAAACTTCCTCGAATGATTATATTGGTCAGCTTGGACTAGGTTCTAAGTCTGGTTTTTCTTACTCTGATAGTTTTACTATTACTTCTTTTGTAAATGGTAAGAAAAGCGTTTATTGCTCTTTCATTGATGACTCTCAGGTAGGTCAGATTTCTAAACTGTCTGAAGATAACACGACTGAAGAAAATGGCGTAGAAATTTCTATCCCAGTTAAACAAGAAGATATTTCCTCTTTTGAAGAAAAAGCTTCTACTCTTTTTAGGCATTTTAAAGTTAAGCCTTTGGTTAACGGCGAACAAGTAAAAGAAGATATTAAATATATTTTTGAAGGAAGTAACTGGAAATGGAGTAATGACTCGGAAGAGTCGGTAGTAGTTATGGGTAGTATTGCCTATCCTATAGATGTTTATTCTTTGTCTTTAAATGAAAATGACGAAGAAGAAGATCAAATTGATTCTCTTATCAGAAGCGGTAATCTTACTCTTCAAGTTGAGATTGGTGATTTGGATATCGCTGCGTCTCGCGAAAAATTACAATATACCGAAAGAACTAAACGGAATTTAAAAGCTCATCTTTCTAAGGTTGCTGAAGAATTAGTCAATGTAATTAAAGCTGAGTTTGGAGGTTGCAAAACTCTTTATTCGGCTAAAGCACTATGGAATGAAACTTTTGATTTTTCTGGTCATCTTTATCATTTGCGGGATGTTTTAAGGGATGTGCTACTTTTCGAGGGTAAAAAAGTTGGCTCTTCTTCTTTTACTTTTAATAAAGAGGGCGTTGAGCTTTCCAGCTTTGAACAGTCTCCTCGTAGTGCTAAATGGATGCGTAGAGACGCTACTCGTTTAGAGTGTGACGGTAAAAATATAATTATTTATAATGATTTAGGCAATCGTAGAGGTATGATGAATAGAGTTTTGCCTCTATTGATTGAAGGCAAGAAGGCTTTTTTAGTTGAAGTATCAGATCAAAAAGCTTACAAAGAATTTGTTAAGGATTCTGGATTTGATGCCCCGATGATTAATCTTTCTTCTCTAGAGAAAAAGACTTTATCTGAAATGGGTCTTTCTGATTCTAGGTCAGAAGGCTCTTACACTAACAAGAAACATACCAGTAAAGTTTTCTCTTTAGAGAAGGATGAAGTTAGACGCTCTTACCATAGAGGATTTAAGCGTTCTGATTGCTGGAAAACTGTAGAAGTGGATATAAATGAAGATACAGGCATTTACGTGGAGATTGACCGATTTAAAGTCGTAAGGGAAGGTCGGTATTCTAGCACTCAAGAAGTTTCCGATTTTAAACGGAGAATAGAAGTTTTAGAAAGGGTTGGTATTGAAGTGCCTCAAGTTGTTGGAGTAAAGACTTCCAGCGTTAAAGATTTTAAGGATTCTAAAAACTGGATTAATTTCTGGACTTGGGGAAAAGAACAATTAGATGCTAAAGCTAAAAGCTTGAACTTAAATTATAAGTTTGCCCTTATGCAAGAAGAACAAGATTCTTCTAGCGAAGGAGGTTGGAGTAGGATTTATAAAGTTGCAGATACTGATCTAATAAATTCTCTTGGGAATGACCATGTTTTAGTTGACTATTTGAATGAAGTTAAAAGCGTTAACGAGATGCGCGATGACTCAAGAATAAATAATATAACAAATGCTTACAGTCATTTTGATATAAATCGTTATGATCTGAAGGAGGATGAAGTTACTCCTTACGATTTCCAAGGTAAGATTGATGAGATTGAAAAGACTTATCCTTTATTGGCTCATCTTACCAGAGAGTTTTTCGGAGGCTATTACGGTGACATGACGCATGAACAAATTAAAATGCTAACAGATTATATTAAACTAATTGACTCTAAGAAATAAATTAATTATAATAAAAAAACATTAGGAAACATATGGAAAACGATTACAGATATATTCTTACGAAAGATTCTCTTTCGATTGTAGTAAATGAAACTGGGCATACTCATGTAGTAAATTCCTCTCACCCTAATTGGGATAAGATTCGCGACAGTGTTTTGTCTGAGGATTATGATTCGGCCTTGAAGCTAATTGATATTGGCGCGGCGATTCCTAATTTTTCCGAAGGAAATATAGAAGTTAAACATGGCCATGTTTTTTACAAAGGTAATCAAGTGCATGGTCGCGTAGTTGAGACTATCCTTAAATTTATGAAGGATGATAGTCCTTATAAGCCTCTAGTACGCTTCTTGGATAAACTGATGAGTAATCCTTCTCGTCGCGCTGTTACTGAGCTTTATACTTTCTTAAACCATAAGAATCTTCATATCACTGATAAAGGAAATTTCTTAGCTTATAAGGGAGTGGATAATAATTTTATGGATCGCCATACTGGCCGTTTTAATAATTCGGTTGGCGAAGTTTTAGAGATGCCTCGCAATACTGTTTGCGATGACGCTGACATGGGTTGTTCGTATGGTTTCCATGCTGGTACGTATGATTACGCTAAAGGCTATGCTCATAGCGGCGGCAATCTTATGATTGTAGAAATTGATCCCAGTGATGTTGTTAGTGTTCCACGGGATTGTGATTGCCAAAAACTAAGGACTTCTAAATATAAAGTAGTTGGTCATCTTGAAAAAATTGAAGCTCCAGTTATGGACGAGGGATATGTAGATGACTATGATGATTACGAATCTGAAAGTGATATCCTTGAAGAAGAAGATGGAACTTGGAAATATTGAGGTAAAAGACAATCGTAGTAGTGCTCGCTTATGCTAGAACAAATCCGTCATAGTAAATTTGATGAATATGCCAATTTAAATATTGAGCGTATAACTCAAATGGCAGAACAGTCTTGGCAAGCTGAGACTGAAGAAGGAGAATATGTGGCGATTCGTTTTCAGGATAGCTGTTTACAAATGAGTAAATCTGAAAGGTTACATGATTTAGCGGAAGAGTTTGATACTGTTGGACTTGATAAAGATTTTGCAGTTAATTTATTAAAAAATATTAGCTCTAAAGAATCCGCGCCGACTGGCAAAGTATCAGTTGGCGAAATTATGACCTTTATGGGATGGAGAGCAATCCCAGATCAAGTTTGGGAGTGTAATAATTTTTAAATTTATTCGATGCCCAAGAAACTTCCATATATAAGATCGGGGGGTATAATTCTCCCTAGACCTCCCTCTAAAGCTACCCATATAATGCTTACTGAAGGCTCTAAAAAGGCCGTTGTAGCCATTAAAGACGCAGATACGCTTATTGGTGTACAAGGTTCAATAAAATACCTTAGAAGAGATAATAAGGGCAAAGTCTTGGAAGTCTTTGACACCGTTTATACTTGGAACGGAAAAGAGGTAGAAGAGGTTAAAGATTTAATAGTAGAATAAATGGGATTCTCCCATTTTTACTTACTGAGGTAAAAGACAAAATCAATATATAAATATTTTATATGTTATAAAACCATAAAAAGAAATGCCCAAAAATATAAAGAAACTTATCGAAAAATTTTATCCAGAAGATAATATAATACTATACGATAATTTCGACGAAGCTTTGGTTGGAGTGGTTGAAGGATTTGATGGTATACCCAGAGCTTGTTATGATTATAAAAAATGTATCAATATAATCATAGAAGATATGCAGCGCGGTTCTGATGTGACCGATGTAGTGGAAGACAAATATATGGAGGCCGTGGAATATTTTCAGTTTAATGTTATAGGTGGATACGTAGGAAGAGCAACGCCTGTGTTTCTTAATAGGCTTGAATAGTTTTTATAAATTGTCTAGCATAAATATATGCGCTTTCAACGGCAATTAAATGGCAAAAATATCATTCTGATCTTGGAAGATAAAGATGACGATCTAATACGGCGAACGTTCGATTCTTTTTTTCATCATGGAGCAATAGACAAAGACACTTCTCTTCAATGGGTTTACGAGTTAAATGGAGGAGGAAGGGCTTTCTTTTTCGTTAACGGCAAAAGTCCCGAAGAATGTCGAAGCAAAATAATACGGGCGTTTACCATGATGAACGTCTATAAAAAGGTTAATGAAAAACTTAATGTTTCTAAACCTTACTTAGATTCTGTTTTAAATAAATTAAATCTTACGGAAACTGAGTATGATGAATATCTTTGTGAATTATATAAGCCTTACTTTTACGCGAAAGCTGTAAAGTGGTTTGATTCTATAGAGCCATATAATATGATTCATACCGCTAGCTTTTGCATTGGAGACCCAGCTTATCGTAGCAATTGGTTTGTTGATTATTACGACTTGGGAGTGGTTGATGATAATGTTTACGAGCATGAAATGAAAGCCGTTAAAGAAGGCATTCATAATCGCACGATGAGAAGTTATAAAGAAGGTTACGCATCTATTTCTTAAAAAAGTCTTGACCTCTTTCTACAGATTCTTTACTATCAGGGCATGGTAATTGAATTGTTTATATTTAGCTTGATACCAATCTTTTCTTTCTGTATCGCTGCTTACATAGTAGACGAGGATCAAAAAGAGGAGGATAAGTAATCATGAGTTACAGTCTCTGTTGCATTTCAAAAACTCTCTCTACAGAGGGTCACAAGTTTCAAACAATGACATGGGCAAGATTTTCTCGACTCCCTCGTGAAGAAGCTATTGCCATTGTGTCAGAGCGTACTCTAAACAATATCCGAGTTACCTATAAGTATCTTGAGCAATGCGCTCATCGCGGCTGGGGTTATCGTGTTAGTTCTGCTTTGTTTCCTTTGCTAACTTACGAAGTTGCTGATCTTAAATTAGAAGATTACCCAGATTATATTGACATTCAAGCTGCTCTAGCTGATTGCGCTTCTCTTATCAAAGACAAACGTATTCGCGTTTCATGTCATCCAGATCAATTTAACGTTCTTGCGAGCTTGGGCAAAGCTCAAGTAGAAAAAACTATCAAAGAACTAAATCATCACGGCTGGCTTATGGATATGCTAGGTGCTCCTCGCGACTATCGCTCGCCTATAAATATCCATGTTAACAATACCAAAGGTGATCCAGAAGAGATTGCAGCACGTTTTATGGCTAACCTAGAAAGATGCGATGAGTCTGTACGTACTCGCCTTGTGGTAGAGAACGAAGATAAAGGTATCTGGACGCCAGAGATGTTAAACAAATATTTCAATAAACCATACGGCATTCCTATTACATATGACAATTTACATCATGAATGTCTACCAGACGGTTTAGATCACGATGCGGCGTTTACGCTGTGTTACAAAAGCTGGCATCGCAAAGGATATTTCAAGCCTCTGTTTCATTACTCGGAGTCGCATCCCGACAAATCTAATCCTCGCAGTCATGCAGACATGCCTAGCAAACTACCTAAAGATGGAGGCTTTTCTTTCCCTGTTGATTACGATGTCGAGCTAAAAGCAAAAGATGACGCTATACGGGCAATTGAAACATGTCCTATTTCTTAAAAAAGTCTTGACTCTAATCTATAGATTCTTTATTATCTAAACATGATGAGCGACGGATTCCAAATCGAAAAAAGAACTATCAAAGCGGGAACTCATCCAGCGGATGACTGCTGGTTTATAACAAGTCAGAATGGCTGGTTTGTTGAACAAGGCCCATATGGTTGTGTTGAAGATGCCATACGCGACACTCGGCAACCCCATTACGAAGATAGGTCTAAACACGTTCAGTTAACCTTTGACATGGTTACTAATAAAAAAGTAATTGATTATACGCGATAACATGAATACACATACACTACAAAAAGCATACGAAAGACTTTATAGCATGACGCTACAAGACTATAAAAATGTTGAGAAGATGCAAAGCGATCTCGATGAAGTGGTTCGCTTTATAGAAGAGGCGGGGGTAGTGCAAACACTCGGCTCTCACGTTAATGGAGTTAAAGTAAGGGAGCATTAAATGACTAAAGAAAAACAAGCTATCATGGACGTACTACAAGCCCATGCATTGAAAAGGACAGACTTACTTTCTGATTTTGCTAGAGAAAAAATTGCAGATGAGATTATGGAAGCTCAGAGAGAAATCTGGACTCGCGCCCTTGATGAAGTTGGAATAGTGCTAGAGGATAATTAAAATGGAATTACAATTAACAGTTAAAGGCGAAAACGCAAAGGAGTTACTACACGCTTTGAGTGAAGTATCTTATGATATTAAATATTCCGAAAAGGAACTTGGAGAGCTTCCAATGGCTCGTACAATCGGAGTGATGAACTCAAAGAATGAATTTGTTGGAACGTGGCTTATAGAAAAGTGATATGACGGTTAAGCTAACCAAAAGCGATAAAGGAACGCTGGTTACATGCCACAACGCAACCTTGATAAACATACTGATTAAATATTTAAAATTTTTAGTAAAGAGGTAAACGACAAGAGCGACACAACAAAACCATGATAAACACGACAGTGCAATCAGAAACGGTAGATAGACTATTAGAAGCTATTTACGAGCAATACCCCGAAGGTGCATCCTCTATGCCGAACAAGTTAGAGGAAGCAGTAATTAACGCTCTTTATGAGCTAGACCCAACGCTATCAAGCCCAGAGGAAATTAACTTGGTATGAAAGTAATTGACTCTGTTAAAGAAAATGATTAACATAAGCTCATGAACCCAGAAGAGGAAGATTGGTTCGACGAGATGTGCAAAAAGCACGGAGCGAAAAATCTCTGGAAGAAACCAACTAAAAAGAAAGAGAGTAAACCAATCAAGGCTAAAGCTAAGACAAAATCTAAAAAAACCAAGTAATGAATAAAGTTAAATATATAATTCTATGTTTTATTTTTCTACTCTCAGGATGCGCTAGCTATGAATATCAAGTGCGTCTAGGAGCAGAGTCAGGAGAAGGACATATGCATTTAATTACAACAAATACCAAACAAGAAGCAGAACAGTTTATTACAGATCAAAAATCTACTCATGGGGATGGGCTGAGTATTGTCAAAGTTAAAAAATGAGAAATTACGAAATTATCAAACAAATCTATGACCGTTGCCCAAGTCTAGAAAGTTTTCAATCGGGAGGCGATAAAGAACTTAGCACAAGTCAGCTTTTTGATAGATGCTTAGATATTAGAGCAATGATTGAAAGAGAAAGGCCAGAAATTGCAAAACGTAACAAAAGATCAAGAGCTTCTCGATAGGACTTACAATCATTTAATTCTTATCAAAAGCTTAATGAAGGAACATCCTATGACCGCCGCTAAAGAAGAAGTGAGTAATCTTATCTCTTATATGGAGCAAGAATGGCAGAGGCGAGACGAGGAAGATTATGGAGCAGATTAATTTTTTAATTTTATTGATAGCAGTACCGCCGATTATGATTGCAGTTTTAGGATTGCTTATTACAGATATAATTTCAACTCTAAAAGACGACGATGAAAACTGATCCAAACAATCCAAGACCAGCAGACATTCAACTTATTGCTCAAGGAATTGAAAAAGCTAAACCTTGGGGATTAGAAGCAGAGTTTGCGTGGAGCTTGGTAACACATTTTAAAACTTACCCAACCGACCCAATAGAAATGGGAGTTCAAGTTGCGTTGGATGATTGGGATTTAGACGATTAACGTAGGGGAAGTGGTGGAATTGGCAGACACAACAGACTTAAAATCTGTCGAACGTTAGTTCGTGCGGGTTCAAGTCCCGCCTTCCCTACCATTTAATCATGGCAAAAAAACACAACAGAGAAGATACAGAAGATAGAAGTTTTGCGTATAGAGACGCTAGATGGAATCTTAATTACGGATGTGCTCAAGATGTAGATTATGTGGAGTATAAAATTGTAAATGGAGAAATCGTTTATGTCGCAGTGTTAGAACTTACCCTGCGAGAGACTCCAGAAAATTTGCCAAATCCTCCTGCGGCTTATTTTGAGCAAGTAAAAAAGAGATACTCTACAGAGTCTCAGGGTAAATTTACAAAAGCTACGGCAAAAAGGTTGGGCGTAGATGCTTATATAGTAGTATTTAATGAAGATGCTAGTCGTTTCTGGGTTTACAATTTATCGAAGGGGCATGGATTTAATAATGAACTTAGCCGAGAAAAATATTTTAACTGGCTTAAAAATTTGCACGATAAAATTAATTAACTTAATGGCCCGTAGCTCAATTGGTTAGAGCAGCGAACTCATAATTCGTTGGTTTAGGGTTCGAGTCCCTACGGGCCAACCATTTTTAAAAATGACTAAGAATCAAGTGTGTAAAAAGCTAGATAAGTTAATCGGAGAGATTAACAGATTAAACTATGATTTTTACGACGAAGCAAACAAAGATTTTTTCGATAGCATAACAGTAGCAACAAGCACAATGTTAGGAGATTTGCATGACGTTGTAGAAAGAGATGACGCGACAAGGAACGCTATGAAATGAGCAGGAAAGATGACGATGAAGTCAATACGATTGTAACAATTGTAATGCTAGCCATTTATATCTTAGTAGGTGCAATGATTTATTTATTAAATTTAATAGTATGAAATCTGGAAAAGAAACATTTTACAAAGCCGAACAACAGTTTAATAACCTTCACTGGCATCACTTGGCGTATTTTAAACGAAAAGCCGATGCAGAAAAATATATTTCTTCAGTGAACTCTTCCTATCCAAAAAGAGTAAAACAATGTAGTTTTTCTACATTGAAAGATTTCAAAAATGAGGAGCAAAATGTCATTAACGATTGACCTTATGACGGCTGCTTTTTTTGCGTATTTGATATTTAAACTATTATCTACTTAAATTATGATAGATGCACAGCAAGCTTTAAACATAGCTATTTCTTTAGTTAAAAAAGACAAAGAGGTTTCAGATTATGGCTATGCCGCCCTTCAAGACGCCGCTGAAGCTCTTCAAAATTTAAAAGACCAAGACAGTGTTCAAAGAGGTTTAGAGGGTTCTCTGATCGACACAGACCCTAATTATCTTTATATGCCCATAAGCAGAGACAGTTTAGAAATGAAAAAAACTTCTGAGCCTGTTAAGACTCCTCCTACTGGCGCACCGCCTCTGTAACATATTGACATGCTCGATAAGCTAAAAAGCGCAGAAGTATTAGATAATATAAATTTCGATATACTTCAACATTTTGATTCTTATTGCTGGATAGCAGGAGGAGCATTAACGAACGCTTTAATTGATAAGACCCCTGTTGACATTGATATTTTTTTTACCTCAGAGGCTGACAAAATTCGCGCAGCAGAAAAGCTTTTAGATTTAGGTTATACTTGGGTTGCGAAATATCCTAATGGCATTCGATTAGAACATCAAAAGCGCATTTATGATATTATTTTCTTAAAGCCAACGCTTGAAGAAACTATTTCTTTCTTTGATTTTACGATCTGCGGTGTAGCGATAGATAAATTTAAAAAAATATTTGCTGTAGAAAATTTTGAAAAACATTTAGCGGCAAAAGAATTACATTATACTAAAAACGATCCCACGCTTAATAAAGCTGCCGTTAACAAATGCAAAAGACTACTTAAATATATAGGTAAAGGATTTTCAATAGACGACAGAAACTTAAAAATGTTTTTAAAACAAGCCGTAGAGGATCATGGAAAAAAATAAACCAGATTCGAGTAATCCATTTTCTTTCTTTGATAAAATTTATTGCATAAGCATGAGCAATAAGAGCTTGAATTGGATGCAAGCAGAAAAACAATTAAAGATTTTAGGTATTTACGATAGAACTCAGCGTATACAGGCAATAAAAGAGGAAAAATACTGGGAAGGCTGTAGAAAATCTCATCAATTGTGCATAAGGGACGCAAAAAAGTGTGACGCTAAAAGTATTTTAATACTGGAGGATGATTTTGTTTTCGTAAGCAGAGATATGAGCTTATTAGAATCTGCTTTAAATAATTTAAAAGAGTATGACTGGGAGTTATTTTATTTAGGAGCGGTTATAGAAAAAAAATTAAAAGACTTAAAAGATAATCTTTGCCTTGCTAAAGTATGGGCGACTCATGCTTACGCTATAAATCACAAGGTGTTTGATAAAATTTTGGCTTTTAAGGGAGACGACGGCACTTTCAACGGATGTCCCGCAGGGCATTTAGATGTTTTTTATTATCGTAATAACTTTAAAACTTATTTAATAAATCCAATCATGGCATTACAAATGACCCCAAAGAAAAAAGAAAGAATGCATGTTCAAGTAAGGTCGTTTTGGAAGGAAATGATTTAAATGGATGATGTTCAATTTATCATAATAGCTGCCACAGGTCGTTCTGGAAGCACAACCATGCAAAGAATCGTATCCACTATACCTGACTCAAATATAAACGGTGAGAATGCCAATTTTATTGGTTCATTGTTACGCGCATACAAGAGTCTTAAAAAAACTGAGCAAATGCTTGAGATGTCTCGTGACATAAAATTTTCTCGGAAAGCTAAATACTTTAAGCATCCCTCTTATAAACCCTGTTGGGAGAATAACTTTGTTTTTAAAGAATTTAAATATAACTTAAAAAAAATAATTTATGATTTTCTATATGTAAAATATAAAAAAATTCTAGGCTTTAAAGAGATTCGCTTTTTTCATCTA
>MDSZ01024391.1_pt1 | contig 15132 bp, 7 predicted proteins | sample 811201 | NCBI WGS metagenome assembly MDSZ01 (sample SAMN05326647, study PRJNA326480) | marine metagenome | isolation source: seawater | place: Indian Ocean: North | collected 2010
GAAGATAAAAAGCATGCCTCTTTGATATTTATATATGAAATAATATCAAAGGAGAATGTACATGACCAATGAAGAAAATGTTCGCAAGGCAGTTCGAAAGGAAATCAAGCAAACTATAAAAGAAGACAACATTGCAGTTGACTTAATATCATGGCTGACCAAAAAAATGGGTATAGCTGTAGAGAAGCGTGCAATGAAAAAGTTGGCAAACGATAAGGTTTTACAGAAGTCTTTATCTCGATTGCATGATAAATTAAAAGATTTGGGCCCAGATTCCCCAGCAATGCAAAGGCTAAAAAAATTATAGGAAAATAATAAATGGCTTCAAAGAAAGACTTAGATAATCAGCAAAAAATGACAAAGCTCCAGAAGGAGCAGTTATCCCTTTTGCAAAAAATTGCGGGTCTAGAGAAGTCTATAACAGCCGAGAAAAAACAAAATAAGATATTTTCAGAAGCCATTGGTGATAGAGATAATTCAGCACTTCTTGCTGCTCAGGCCAGAGAAAAGGCTGAGCAAGGAAGATTAAAGTTAGCAGAGAGTATATCTGGTCTAGCTACTATTGAAGCAGATATGATGAAAGACCTTCAAACAGGTGCAATAGAACTAGAAACATTATTTTCAAATCAAGAAGAAATTCTAAAAAACATTAATGAGGAACATGAGGCAGAATTAGCAGCAGCAAAAGAAGCTGGAATGGGACAAGAGGCACTTAATCAACTTCAAGAGGTTTACAGAGAAGAAGCAGAAACAATAAGAGACATAATGCAGGAACAGGTCGATAAGGCCATTGAACTCAACGAAGAGATGGATAGACAACTTGCCACTGGTGAAACAGTGCGTGATAGGTTGATGACTCAAAATGATGCGCTTAAAGGTCAAGAAGGAGTTATTGGTGACCTAAAGAAGGGGGCCCAAAAATATATAGGAATATTTACTAATGGTCAGGCTGCATTTGCATTTATAGCAAATAAACTATTTGAAGGAGCAAAAGCAGCAAGAGACTTGGCACAACAAACGGGTGTAAGTTACGTCAATGCGGCAAAACTACAGGGTGCAGCAGCTATAACTGCAACCAAGTATAAACTCATGGGTATGGAGGCCAAAGACGTAACAATGGCCCAAGAGGAACTACTTCAACTAGGTTACAGTGTTGACCAGGTATTAGATGGCGCAGCTGACTCTGTAGCATTTATGGCTAAGAGATATGGCGTAGCTAATGCTGAAGCTGCTAAACTTCAAAAGACTCTAGCAGGAATGAATGGTCACAGTCAAGAAGCAGCTGACGCGATGCTAGAACAGGCAGTTGCCCTGGCCAAAGCTAATAAGGTTGCTCCTGGAGTAGTTGTTCAAGAAATGGCCCAAAATGCAGGTGAATTTGCAAGAGCAGGAAAAGACGGTTTCAAAAACATGGCATTAACTGCTGTAGCCGCTAAAAAATTAGGAATGGAGATGTCAACAATAGCCGGTATAGCTGATAGTCTATTGGATGTGGAGTCATCTATCGAGGCAGAAATGAATGCAATGGTTATGACTGGAAAACAGCTTAATCTTAATAGGGCAAGACAACTAGGACTAGAGAATAATTTAGTAGGTATGACTAAAGAATTGGTTGGTCAGCTAGGAAGTGCAGAAGAATTCAGTAAAATGAATCGTCTAGAACAAGAGGCATTAGCACAAGCGGTTGGAGTTTCTGCTGGTCAACTAGGAAAAATGCTACAAAATTCAGATAAATTAGCAGGTTTAAGTGAGGCTCAACTAGAACACTTCAATAAGACAGGTGAAATACTAGAGGAAAACGATTCATTCTTAACTGCTGAAAATGCAACGTTAGCGGCTAGTATAGCTACTGGTGTGGTTGCTATAGGACAAATAGCGGCTAAAGGTGTAGGATTAGTTAAAAACTTAATGTTGGAAAAAGCAATAACAAAAGAAAAACAAAAACAAACAAAATCTGCTAAACCAGGAGGTACGCCAGGAAAAGGATTCAATGTAAAATCTGCCTTAAAAGCAGCTGCAGCCATGTTAATAATAGCTGCAGCAATGTTTGTATTTGCAAAAGCAGCCCAACAATTTGGAGACGATATAAACTGGAGTAGTGTTGCAATGGGATCTGGTATACTTATTGTATTAGGATTAGCTGCAGCACTAATAGGAAATATGTCTGCTCAGGTGATAAAGGGAGCGTTAGCAATGGCAATTCTTGGTGTGGCACTCATACCAGCAGCGTTTGCATTTAGTCTCTTGGCAGGAGTTGACGCTGGAGCAATAATAGCTATGGCTGGTGCAATAATAATACTTTCAGCCGCGGCTCTTGTTATTGGTTCAATTATGATGTCAGGAGTTGGAGCAGTGGCATTTGCAGCTGGAGCAGCAGCAATAGCACTATTAGGATTAGCAATAATACCTTTTGCAGGGGCCTTGAGTATGTTAGAAGGAGTCGATGTAGCAGGAACAATGGCCGGAATAGTACAATTAGCTATGGTTGGTCCGTTGCTTGCACTTGCAGGAGCAGGTATGACACTATTAGGTTTAGGTACTTTAGGTTTTGTTGCTGCAATGTACTTAATGGCGCCGGTAATAGGAACAGCAATACAATTCTCTGAGTTGATGGTACAATTAGCTCCATCGCTAGCATCATTAGGAGCGGTTGGTGCAGGATTACTTGCAGTAGGACCTGCACTAGGAATGATAGGATTAGGTTTAATACCTTTTGCTTTTGGCTTAGCAGCATTAGGGTTTGTAGGAGGAATGATTCCTTTATTGGGTCAATTGGCGCCAATACTGGCTGAATTAACTCCTTCATTAGTAATGTTAGGAGCAGCAGCTCAGTCGTTTGCTTTACTAGGACTATCGTTCATGGTTCTAGCAGGTGGACTAATGTTGATGGTACCTGCATTAGCACTATTAACCCCGTTGTTACCAACTTTAATGGCTATAGGTTCTATAGCAGGTGCTGTTGGAGGATTAGGTTTGGCTGGCGGTGGAGAAGGAGAAGGAGAACCAGCTGCAACAGGTGAATCGGGTCCAGGAAATGGAGAGATAATAGCTAAATTAGACCAGTTAATAGCAGTAATACAACAGCCAGGAGTAATAAACATGGATGGTAAACAAGTTGGAGAGGTATTACACATGGCAAAAGGTTTGACGAGAACATAGTATGGCGGAAGAGTTAAAGAAATTTCAGACAATAAACTTAGCAGACTTCTACAATCAAAATGGAAGTCAATACTCAACAATGGGTGATATAACTCCATACTCTGCAGGAGGGACTAGATTTGATAATACCTCTCCAATAGCTCAAAATATTACAAATCAAACTCCTCTAGATGCCTTTGTAGAGGCCATACAAAATCCTGAAAAGTTAGCAGAGGTTCAAGAAAAATCAGGAATAGAAGTATTCCCATTACCTGCTACACCAGAAAAAATGGGAATAACTCCTTCAGGATTTACATTTGCCCCTGCATTTACTACACAAGATGTAGCAACATTTAATTTTGTACCTCAGTTTGATACTGCAACTGTAACCAATAATATAATTACTCCGGATAAGCAAGGGATAACTGTAACTAATAATATAGTCACCCCACAGAAACAAGGTATAACAGTAACTAATAATATGGCCAACCCACCTGGTACAGCTCCATCAGTAGCAAATAATATGGGTAATCCTCCAGGAACAGCTCCATCAGTTACAAATAATATGACTGACCCCGATCACGGTTTTGCTTCGCTTATTGTAGGAGATTTTATTAAGAATGTACACGCAATAGGTTTTATAGATAGAAAAGGGTTAGTAAATAAAGGAACAGATTTTATTGGAATACTTGGAGATGGAAACCCTCTTACATATCTACACCAAGGAGGAGGAATATATCAAACGCCAAATCTTAAAGGTGGAAACTTTTATCCTGACTATGACGCAAGAGGATTCGTAACAGGTAAGCATCATTTAGACCCATCAGATTTTATTGGAGTAGCTGGTGATGAAGGAAATATGACTTTTACCTTCCAATCAAGAGGTGGTGGAGGTCAAATATGGGGATGGAATAGAAGTATATATAACGATAAGTTTCCACAAGGTGTACCGGTTGATGGGTTTGGAAATCAAAAAGCTAATGGATTTATTTTAGGTAAAAATCATCTAGGATTATCTGACTTCAAAGGCGTTAGTAAAGATAAAGCATATTCTTATCCTACCGATATATCTCCATTTCAATCATACGCATTTACAGACTTAAAGTATCCTTTGATAATGAACAATGTTAAAACACCATCTGCTCCTGGGGCTAAAGACGGGGTAGGTCAGGCGTTTAATGTTATACACAGTGGAAACGTGACAGGAAAAAAATATAGATTTGCTGAAGGAATAGAATTACTGGGTCAATTCAAAACTAAAATAGAAGATTTATATAGCGATTCTGGTAAAAAATTAAGAGACGCATCATTTAATTCTGGTTTCTATGGCGAGCAACCTTTCGTAACTACAGATATAGGAAGTAATTGGAGCATATTTGCTGATGGACCAGGACCAGTTAATGGAGACTCAGCTATTCGTGGATCAGTAGGAACTGCTGCTGGAAGAGTTCTTAAGGACGCTGAAAGAATAGGAGGATATTTGCTATCTCCTAGTGGACTAATATTCTTAGCTAAGAATGTAGGTATGCAACTTTCTAATCCTAGAGTTCAAAGTGCTACATTGGCTGGCCTAATAAGAACTAGAATATACCCACTAGGAATATCAACACTAGCACAAACACTAGTTAACCCTCTTGGGATACACTTAACAAGACACGGTTATGGACCACTAGAAACTACTGGTACCCATTATGAAGAAAATGCCAGTGAATTAGATAGAATAGGAAAAGCTGACCAAATAACAGATAGTTATGGTTTAAGAAAACTAAGGCCTTTTAAGGGAGCCTCTAGAATGTACGCTTTAGGAAAAGAATTAAAGGTAGGATACTTTGGAGATGGAGAAAAGCAAACTTTAATTGATAAGGCCGGTGCAGCAATAAAAACATTTAAGAAGTTTATAGCAAAAATATTTACTGGGCGCGAAAAAATTGATAAGCTTTCAGGACTATTGGGACCACATTCAGTATATGGTATAGGAAGAACACGTATATTTAGGTCTAAAGTTGGTGTAGGAATTGGAGACCATGAAAATGCTCCGGCTCCAGATGTAGCTGGCTTAACTCAAGGGTTTATGCGAAACCAGGCTGATGGTCAAAAATTAGAAGACCACCCAAGCAAGCCTTTAGTTACAGAATTAGGACACATCAAAGGCGAAACTAAAAGATACACTGACAAGGTAAAAGGAGGTAAAAGCGCCGAGATAACAAATTCAGAAATTGGCAATTTTGCTGAAAAGACAATGAATGAAAAAGCAAAGCTTCCTCCTTCATTACAACAAAACGCAGAAAACAATGAAATACGACAAGGACTTTCTCACACATACGAAACAATAGCATACGGAAAGATAAAAGAGGCACAGGGAGAACTAACCACGCCGAGCTCAATAAATGACTTTAGAAAACAAATAGACCCAGCAAATTCAATAACCCCTGCAGGAAATCAATTTTTTGAAGAAGGAAAAGACATGAGCAGGGTTGCAAGATTTAGAGAAAATTATGGTAGAAGAGATAAGCAAGTCGCAGATAGATATAAGCTACCTGGAGGATTTGATATTGTAGGTCTATCAGATAGTTCGGTTACTCCTGATACAAATGGAAACCCTGCCCCTGCAAATGCTCTTAACCTACCTGAAGAAGTTGGAGGAGAAGAGACTAAGTTTGAAGATTTAATACTTTTCCAATTTAAGACATTACAACCTATAAGAAATACTGTTCAACTTAGAGCAATGCTAACAGATATGACAGATACTCTTTCTCCAAATTATGAAGAGATACAATACGTTGGAAGAACTAGTCCTTTATACTTATTTAGGACAATAGCAAGAGAGACTAAATTTAGTTTTAAGATGTATGCTATGACTAGACAGGAATTGGATGCGCAATATATAAGATTAAATAGGTTGATGCAAATAATATCTCCAGGGTTTACTGCTCAAAATTTACCTATTGGACCTATAGTTAGCTTAACAATAGGAAATTACTTCAAAGATATTCCAGTGGTTGTTGATAGTTTTGATATATCTATTCCAGATAGTTCTCCATGGGATATTGATGAGGGTAGACAGCTTCCGCTATATTTAGAGGTTAGTATGGGATGTAAGGTTATGTTTAACGAAAACAATACCTTTGATGCAACAACCGGCCAACCATTAGGCGGAGAACAGAAAAACGAAATAATTAACACAAAGAGCAATTTCTTTAATGCTATAAATAGTAATTTTAAGAAAGAGGCTGCAGCACCTAGCGCGGAGTCATAACATGAATAGATACGTTACTTCACCAGTCATACGTGAAAAAATAACAGATGTACCAAAACACAGGACATCATTTAACCCTGCAATAGAAAGGCAAAATAATGATTTATTCATTAGAACAGTTGCAGGTGATAGGTTAGATAATTTAGCTAGTGAATTTTACCAAGATGTTAGTTTATGGTGGATAATAGCTACGGCAAATCAATTAGGAAAAGGTTCTTTTGCAGTTCCTCCAGGAACAAAATTGAGAATACCTCAAAATACTACTGATATAATAGACCAGTATAGAGATTTTAATCAGCTAAGGAGATAAAATATCTGTATTATTATATTTATTGTAAAGGAGAATAATACATGTCTTTACTAGGCTCAAACATGGCACCAGGTGTACGCTCTGAATTATGCAGGCGTTCAAAGATAATACCTGAAGGTTATGGTCCATGGACTAATGCAAGAATACCTTGGGCTAGATTTACCCCCTGTGTCAGAGGACCTGGAGGAGAGTTTACAAGGTTAAAGCATGTATTATTTTCAGGAAACTTAAAAAACTTTGAACAGTCATATTCAATACAAAAATCTGGTCTTAGAAACACTCCAAAACCTGGAATAAAGAGCGTTAAGTGTGAAGAAAAGGGTACTCTTGGAGGTATAAAAAAGGTAACTGTAGAAATATCTTTATGGAGTAAACAAGATTTAGATGATTACCAATACTCATTGTTTGCCCTTGGTAAACACGCAATAGTTGAATGGGGTTGGAACATAGACTCTAAGGGTGGAGTAGTATCTGCTAATTTAGGTGCTCAAAAAATAGGTGGTAAACTAATAGCGGAACAAACAGATTCTAGGTTTGGCTGTGAGGCTAGAAATAAACAAAGTAGACACAACTTTTCTTACGACGTTGTTAGAGGAATAATAAATAACTTTAATTGGAAAATAAATGACGTTGGTGGATTTGATGCTACAGTAACACTTACTTCCAAAGGTACAACATTTCTTTCCACACCAACTGAAACTGCAACTATGCATAGTGGGTGTAATGAAGACCCAGACGATGAAAAATCAGAAGTAGATAAGGTACATAGGCCAAACATGGAACAGCCATTGTTCTTTTTAAGGCAAAACTTAAGAACGACTCATGGAAACAATGACCCATATAAAAATCCTCAAGGAGGAAAGCCTATAGGTCTTGCTGCACTTTTTGATAAGGAACTTGGAGCAATGGACTATGTTGCATCTCTTTTCCAAGATTTAATAGGAGGAGGACCAACAAATGAAGAGTTAGATTTCTTCATTACTTGGGATTATTTCGAAGAATATATAGTAAACAGAAAGTTAGCTCCTATGTATGCTGCACTAAATAGTAAGGGAAATATAGGGAAGGAGACAGGGACATCTCTACCAGGCAAAGATGTCTGTTCAAGTGGAGGAGCATCAAATAATCCACAAATGTTTAAGCAAGCGTTTGATGACGCAAAGGCAGGTATGGACATGCACCCAAGAGGTACTTCATCGGTATATATGTTAGATAGTAGAGGTACAGTATTAAGAAATAATTCATTTTTAATATCTGCAGACCCTGGAAAAGTAATGCTACCATTCCAAGAGCACTGGAAACTTCACACATCTTCTATAACAGCGCTGGGACAGTTTGGTGCATGGTTGGACGGTGTATTGGCATACGGTAAAGAGTATGCTGTTTCTCTTATTGGTTCTATAGAGATAGATGCTAGTTGGGATTCACCGATTCCTGAGATTTCAATGAATCATACCCAAGCAAAAAAAGATGCAGAAAAGGCTAAGGAAAAGGCTCAAAAAGAGGCCTTGAAAGAAGCTCAAACAGAGTCAAACGTTGACGCGGCAACATCATCAACGCTAGAAAAATTTAAGCCATTTGACCATAAATACAAAAGCATTTCAGGCAACAACGGTCCAGGTTCATCTGGTTTTGGTCTATTGAGTAACATGTTAATAAATGTAGCATTTATAGAGGAGGTATGTAATGAGGCTAAGAGTTTAGACGAGTTTCTTGATACAATATTAGAAGGAGTTACCCAGGCATGTGGAGATATATGGGACCTGACAATAGTAGAAGATCCAGATAATCCTCATATTTGCAGAATAATAGATAATAATTTAGTTAAACACTCTGATAAGGTACAAGGTTTTCACTTTAATGGTATAGGTAAAAAATCTATATGTAGAACATTAGATTTAGAAACAGATATAGATTCTAAAATGGCTGCAATGATGATGTACGGTAGTAATAAAAACACAGCAGTAAGTGGTCCAAAAATGGGGCAACCTATGGGTGGAGCATCTTCAAACGAGTATAGGCTATTTAACCCAAGAATGCAAGACATAGTTATGGATGGAATAGCACTTCCAGATTCAACCGACCAGACAAAGAATGCAGACTGTTGCCAGGATACAGTAGGAACAGATGCAAACGTAATAGCTGATGCATGGGCAGGGTATTACAAAAGTGCTGAAGAAATAGCAGATGAGGTAAATGAAGATAGTACTGAAGGTATGGTAACAGCCATGAGAAAACTATTAAGTTTGGCCGACCCTAAACAAGGGTTACCAACTAAAGAAGATTCTAAGGTTTTTCCAATGACTGATACGGACAGTATAATTGCAGTACCTCTTAAGTGCAACATGACACTAGATGGTATTTCAGGACTAAGATGGGGAAATTATTTTGGATTTAGTACTTCTACTGCAATACCGAATAGGTACCAATCTAGAAAAGGCGATGGTTGCTCTTTTCAAATAGTAGGTATAGACCATTCAATAACCCCTAACGATTGGACAACTACTGTAAGGGCCATAATGAGGCCTGGACCATGCATTGGTACCGGGATTAACGACTGCGGAACAGATCAAGGACTACTTCCTTCTGGTATAATGCCTGATACTGAAACAATACTTTTTGACCTAACTCCAATAGTTCCACCGCCAACAAAAAAAGAAGTTGAAGAAAGAAAAGAAGAAGACGAGTTTGAATTGATAAAATTAGAAACTCTACCTATTCAACCTATACCTGTAGAAACAAACGTGGATATAGAGACAGTAAAATGTCCTTGTGAAGATGGTTCGCATCATGAAGACTGTTGTGTAGAACCAACCCCTTCAGATGGACCTCTTCCTGTACCTTCTGTATTACCAGATGTTCCAGTAGATCAAGACCAAGTAGACGAAGACGAAGCTTGTCAGTGTAGTGATGGTTCTTACAAAAAAGATTGTTGCCCAGATGAAACTGGAGACGAACCAACAGCACAACAAGCTGCTTGTGAAGACCCTGCGCCAACACCAGAACCAGGAACAGTTACTCAAATAGAACAAAAGGTTAGTGATGAACCAGATATAGTTGTTCAAGACACTGTAGAAGAGGAAGACTGTGTTGGCTGGCAAAAAAGAGGTTCTATAATAGCTGCCGGTAATGTTAAATATAGAAACTCAATGGTCTTTGAGGATACTTGGTACTATGAATTTAGAGCACACCAAGAACATTGTTTCTTTATTGACCTCTATATGTGGCACGGACTAGACGGGTCTGGAGCAGCTGGCGTATCTAAACCTGTATTTTCTTCAATGGTACCTCCAAGTCAAACTACAACTATGAACCTGTTTGGAATTCAAAATCTATTTTCAGCAGCAAGTATAAATAGAAGAGCTACTAGGGATGCTGCAGCTGAACAAATACAGAGAGTTCTTCCTGGCCGTGTAGCACTCAAAGATATAAAGAGAAAAATAAAAAATAAATATACGGGTGGCCACAGGAATAACTACCCTTTCAATTACAAATTCCTGGGCGGATTTAATCGTAACATAAACATTCTTGGAGATAGTAATTATGGACCAGCAGACCAACTACAGCCAGGTAATCCTTGGTCAAGTGGACTTTGGATAAATCAACAACTTAACTGGTTTAGAGACGATCAACCTTTTGAGGTTAATAAGCCATTTTTTGAAGGTGGTGGAGGACCTGAGGCATATGACGCTTGGCTAAACAAAGGTACAGGTACTAAAAAGTTTGAATGGGTTGCAATGTACCGAAATCAAAATGAAGCAGTCAGAGCATTGTGTAAATTCTGGCTTAAAAACATAACAGAATTCCATTCACCAATATACCAGCAAGCTAGACGTAATCATATTCAATTTGCAAACGGTTCTCATTTTGCGGTTCCATATAGGTCTAGTATGGGCTATAGCAATGTTAAGTTTAGCCCAGAGTTATTCGCTCCTGGGGCAAGAAAGCCTCTAGGTTTTGCACCAGAACTTGATATGGCTAAACTTAGAGAGGCAGTATATCCTATTAACGAGCAAGGTGAAAGACTTGGGAAAACTGAAATTGGAGATATAGAAGGATGGGACAAAAATCTTAGAGGAAGCCAAAATATATCAGGATATAGGTTCAAGAAGAACTATAACTGGGGTAAATTAGGACTCCATGGCCACCCTGGTAGAGTCATAATAACCGATGACCTAGGTAATAAACAAGAAGTGAATCCATTTAACACGAGATTCTAGTAGGAGAAAATAATGGCATTTGTAAGAAGTAGATATAATAAAACAGCAGGGGTAAAAACTAATCTCTATACTAAAGGAGGAGAGTATGCAGACCCTACAATGGCTGTGGCAAATCAATATACTGGCCCTTATTATACTATTTATGGTATACCATATAAAGGAGAAGCTCCACCAGAAAAAAGAAACGCAGCTAAATACCCTGTTAGACTTGTACCTTTGACAAGGAGCCAAGACAAGTTTGTGTATAATGACCTAAAAAGATTTGACTTTGCAAAGGATTGGCCTGGTATAGTAGCTATGCCACCTGATATAACTGAAAAAGATGAGAAAAGAGGGTGGTACATGAAATATGTTGCTAAGTATTTACCAAGCGGAGAATTCATGGAGATAGATAAGTCTCAGTATGAGCTTCTGACAGCCAAAAAGAATGTACACACAGACCTATATGAGACAGCATTTCTAAAGTGGAGAATAAGAGGATTCATGTTTGATAAAATCAATCTTGGAGCAATACAAGAGTATGGTATAGTTGATACAAATAGGCGTTCAATACAAATCACAGAAGGAACTGTTCAAGGAATATCGGACTTTTTGGTTGATCTGGTTCAATATGCTCAACCTGATGAAGAACAAGACTTATATACTGATGGAACACAGCTGGTAGATCAGTACGGTAATAGTTATGCTGGAAGATACCATGTTCACAAACATTTTGGAGCTATGGAAGGTGCATTGCACACTGATGCGCCTCATGAAAGACTCTATCCAGTAACTGATTATATACCACCTGTAGCTGAAGAATTTAGAATAAAACAGACTCCACAGACAGCATACAATTCAATTAAGGGTTAAATAATTTTTTTATTTGAAATATTTTTATTATATTATATCAAATGAAAGTTATAGACTCCTCAAATAATTTTTCTGAGCTTAAGCAAAAGTGCAAAGATTCAGACATAATATTACTATTTATACCTAACGATCACAGAGTTCACCCAGAAGAACAAGATATAATAGGTGTTTATATTCAAACATTGAATAATAATTGCAGTTATTACATATCTATTTGCCATGAAGAATCTATAAAAAACTTTACAATAGAAGAAGTATTAGAGGTAATAAACTTAGCTAGTAAAAAGTATGTTCGTGACATTAAAGATATACCATCAAAAATAAACCTTAAAGATTTTCATTGTTGTAATTCTTCTCTTTATTATTGTTTTGGAAAAACTATAGAAGTAGAAAATACTCCTGCACATAAAAAACTATATTCAATGTATTGGGATAGGACAAACGTAAATAAGATAATACCTATATACAAACATATAGAATCTTGCCAAATAATTGCAAACAAAATTGTTCATACCATAAATTCGCCAGAATTTGACTCTTGTAAAAATAATGAAACTATGAAGGATTATCTGATAAATCTAAGAAAAATAGAATCTTCAGGCCTATATACTACAGACAAAAAATTAGAGAGGTGTAAATATAACCCTTATACTCTTACTGGTCGTCCTAGTAATACATTCAATAAAACTAATTATGCTGCACTAAATAAATCTGATGGAACTAGAAATAAGTATATCAGTAGATTTGAAAATGGAGCAATATTAGAACTAGATTATGATGCATACCATTTAAGAATAATAGCTGAAATTATAGGTTATGATTTACCCGATGAATCTATCCATCAGTATTTAGGTAAACAATATTTTTCAAAGAGTGTATTGTCAGATAAAGAATATAATGAAGCAAAACAAATAAGTTTCCAGATATTATATGGAGGTATACCAAAAGAATTCTTATCAATACCATTTTTTAGTAAGGTAAATGAATTTATTTTGAAATTTTGGCAAAAATGGAAGACAAAAAACCATTTTGAAACATATTTATATAAAAGAAAGGTATCTGAAACTGTTATAGGCGAAATGACTCCGCAAAAACTCTTTAACTATTACATACAGTCTGCAGAAACAGAATTAAATTCTGAAGCTATGAAAAGAGTTTTTGATGTTATATCTAATTACAAAACTAGGTTTATATTATATACTTATGATAGTTTTACTTTTGATTTTGATATGAATGAAGGAAAAGAACTAATTCTACAAATAAAAGATGCTATGAAATATCCAACTAAGGTTAGTGTTGGTTCTAATTATGGTGATCTGAAAGATGTTTCTTAGTAATTTTCTTGATATTTATAGATTGAGGTTACTATATGAAAAATTTATTTATCGATAATTTAATTCGTGATTGGGCATGGCGTGTAAATGATGGAATGCCGGACCCTAAAAACCGTGACCATATAGGATTACTAGAAGATACCCTTAGACACCTTAAATACTCAGAAAAGTTTATATCAGAATATATTTCACAACTTAGAGAAAACCAAGAAGAAAAACCTTTAGATGATAAAGAAAAAGAAAAGGCTAAAAAATTAGGATTGGTTTGGAAAGGTAAAGGGTATGGTAAAGAAAAAGATGACTTTGTATCATACAAAAATGTTGATGGAAAATTGGTAGCTGTAGACCAAGATGGAGAAGGAGAAGATGTAGAAGACTCTCAAGCACTATCTGCTAAAGATGGAGATTTTGAAAGAAGAGATTTTGATGCTGAAAAAAAATCCAGTGATGTAAAACCAAAGGTTAAAAAGCTTGGAACATTATCAGATTCAGATGATAAAGATTCAGATGGTGCAATAAAGCAGAAAGCCATGGATACAGGATTTAGAACTGTAAAGGACAGCGCCGGTAATATTATATTTAAGCCTGCTCCTGGTAATGCCAGTTCTATGATGAACGAAATAATGTCTGGAGAGGTAGGTTCTATTTTGAAAAATAATCCAAATATGACTGAAGAAGAAGTAGCTGATGAAATATACAAACAACTCGAAAATACTGCTTTTGCAGAAAGTAGTCCTGTTGGAGTAGCTACTGGTAAAAAAGACAAAAAAACCGGAAAAGACAAAGGTTTACTTATTAAGTCAAGAATTGCAGCAAAAGCTGGAATTAAGAAACATAAAAATACACAGGCTGGAATAAAAAGATTACAAGACGAACAAAAGCTTGGAAGCGATATAAAGGTAGTTAATTTTTACGGCCATGCAGATTCATTAGCTGCTCAAACAAAAATGATAAAATCATCTGACGGACCTTTCTATACTCGTAAAGGGGTTGAAGTACCAAAAGAAGAGTTATTAGAACTAATAAAGAACAGTGGTGGAGGAGAAAATCCTTCTGATACTGCTACCATAACAAAAGACGGTCAAGGAAGAATGATGGTAGAGTTTCACTCAGATAAACAAACTACTGCAGATATACAAGGAAGTTCTACTCCAAGTTTAGAGTTTGATAAGGCAGTTAGCATAGTAGAAAAGGACCCAAATTTAACTCAAGAACAAAAAAATGAGATAACTGCAACTCTAACAAATGCTAAAACTGCATTAAAAGAAAAAGAGTCTGAAATAGTAACTGAGTCTAGAAGACCAGCCGTAGAATTAGGTAAAAAACCTATATCTCAAGTATTAGAGAAAATAAATTCTAATCCAGACATACAGAGAAAACTGGCAAAGTCTTTAAGAAGTAGAGGAAAGCCTCATCCATATCTTGTGGATTATTTAGATGAAAAGAAAGATAATTATACAGACGAAGAATTACTTACAGCTTTTTTCAAAGCTTCAGCAGACCCTAAAAACGAAAATGAACCATCTAGAAACCCTCAGCAAAAACTATTGATGAGAACAGCTAAAGCCTATGGATTAGACCCTACTGATGCCTTAGCTAGAATTAGAAAAGAAAGTCTCGAAATAATGCAAAACAGCCATAGAGAGTTGAACAAACAAGAGGTAACTCTACCAGATGGAAAAAATATAGGTCTTGGTAATTATATAGAGGCAAATAATATAATTGATGTTCTACATCTCAGTGTAATTGATGAGGAAGGTAAAGGTGTTGGTAAATATGATGGATTATTTAATGTTAATATGGGTGGTATAGTTTTAGACGAAGACATACTTAAGCGAGCATTAGGAGTAGATAACACTCAAGAGTTTATTGGAAGATTTGAAACAGGAACAATAGATGATGGAGATCCAGATAGTGAAAAGTATATGTACTCAACAGATTCAGAAACAAAAGAGAAAAGAATATCTGGTAGAAACGTTTTTGTTTATTATGTTGTTGGAGATAAAAGAATACCTGTAGCCA
>MDSZ01113042.1_pt1 | contig 15132 bp, 13 predicted proteins | sample 811201 | NCBI WGS metagenome assembly MDSZ01 (sample SAMN05326647, study PRJNA326480) | marine metagenome | isolation source: seawater | place: Indian Ocean: North | collected 2010
CCTGTCTCAGTGCTGTTGTCTGCCCCGCCTTCTAGACCGACTTGGCCCGACACAGAAGCGCGAAAAACGCCCACCGCTTCTCAAATTTTGACTGACCTCGGGGCGGAAACGGGGGCCCGGCGACCGGCCAGCGCTCAGAGCGCGCTGCGCGCCTCGTCCATGATCGCTGAAACCATGGATGCGAGACCGTTCTTGCGGGTCGGGCTGAGGTGCTCATCCAGCCCGATTTCGGCGATGAAACGCGGGGGGTGATCGAGAATATCCTGCGCGGGCTGGTCGTCATAGACCCGCAGCATCAGGGCCACGAGGCCGCGCACGATGGCGGCATCAGAGGTGCCGCGCAGCTGTACGCGGCCCTCATCGCTGCGCCCGCGCAACAGCCAGACCTGGCTCTGGCAGCCCTTGAGCAGATTGCCGTCCACCATCTCCTCCGCGGACAGGGCCGGCAAGGCGTCCCCCATCTGGATGATGTAGCGATATCGATCCATCCAGTCGTCGAAAAGGGCGAAGTCGTCGATCAGTTCTTCCTGAAGATCACTGATGGCGGGACGGTCAGTCATGGAGTTTCAACCTCAAGGCTTCCAACGGGGATAACTTTTTCAGATATTCTGCATCTGACCGCTGCAAAGGGCGCTGTTGAGCCTATGCAATCGTGTCAATCGTGATACACATATCAGGTCGGCTGGTCACTCATGACGCGGCCGAGCAGAAATAATTGTCTCAAACTCTCGAGGGATAAAACCGTGAAACGTATTCTAGCGTTTGCCGTAGCAGCACTCTCTGTTGCAGGCACCGCAGCAGCGCAATTCCAGCCTGCTGTAATCTTCGACATGGGCGGTAAGTTCGACAAGTCCTTTAACGAAAGCGCCTACAACGGCGCCGAGCGTTTCAAGGCTGAAACCGGTATCGAATACCTGGAATTCGAAGTGACCGACCCGTCCCAGCGTGAAGGCGCTCTGCGTCAGATGGCTGAGCTGGGTGCAAACCCGATCGTGGTCATGGGCTTCGCTCAGGCTGACGCAATGGCGGTTGTGTCCGCTGAATTCCCAGACACCAACTTCGGCATCGTGGACGTGGGCTATCTCGGTGGCGACAACATCCGCCAGTATGTCTACAAGGAGCATGAAGGTTCCTTCCTCGTCGGCGCACTTGCTGCCATGGCGTCTGAGACTGGCGTTGTATCCTTCGTCGGCGGCATGGAAATTCCACTGATCGCCCGCTTCGCTTGTGGCTACAAGCAGGGCGTACACGCTGTGAACCCTGACATCGAGGTTATCGTTCAGTACACCGGCACTACCCCTGCTGCGTGGAACGACCCGACCAAAGGCGCGGAAATCACCCGTAGTCAGTTCGACCGCGGGGCGGACGTTGTCTTTGCTGCTGCTGGCGGCACGGGCGTAGGCGTCTACCAGGCGGCAGCTGATTCCGGGAAACTGGCCATCGGCGTCGACTCCAACCAGAACTACCTGCACCCGGGCACGATGCTGTCCTCCATGGTAAAGCGCGTTGATAACGCTGTTTACGACACCTTCATGGCGTCCATGAACGACGAGTTCGTCGGCGGCGTATTCAGCCTTGGTCTGGCTGAAGAAGGCGTTGGTGCAGCGATGGATGAGTTCAACGCTGAACTGGTTTCCGCGGACATGATGGCGTCGATTGCTGACTTCGAAGCAGCGATCATCGGCGGCAGCATCGCCGTTGGCGACCAGATGATGGACGAAGGTGCTTGCCCGAACCTCTAAGGTCCGGATCACCCCGTCACTGAAACCTCCTTCTGACTGAGGGAGTTCGTACCGCCGCCCCGGTCCCTCCGGGGCGGCGGCTTAATTCAAGGGTAGGCCGCCAGCGCGCGGAGCCTCTCCCCCGTACCTGAATTTACAACCAGCCCGCGAGGCAGGGTCATCGCTTCGCTGCCTGGCTTTGAGTTGGAGCGTTCGAGCCCATGCGTGAAATCGCGATCGAGCTGTCCGGGATTTCCAAATCCTTCGGGCCGGTTCAGGCCAATAAAGACATCAATCTTTCAGTTGAAAGCGGCACCATCCACGGCATTGTGGGTGAGAACGGCGCGGGCAAATCCACGCTGATGTCGATCCTCTACGGCTTCTACATGCCCGACGAGGGCGCCATGCGGGTCTTCGGCGAGCCACTCGACTTCAACTCCTCGGAAAAGGCGATCGAAGCCGGCATCGGCATGGTCCACCAGCACTTCATGCTCGGCGAACCCTTTACCGTTCTGGAAAATATCATTCTCGGCGCAGAGGGCGGCTTCATGCTTTCTGGCGCCATGCGCAGCGCCCGCGAAACCCTGCTCGACCTTTCGGAGCGCTACGGCCTGACCGTCAACCCGGATGCCGTGATCAGCTCCCTGCCGGTCGGCGTGCAGCAGCGGGTGGAAATCCTCAAGGCGCTCTACCGCGGCGCGAAGGTGCTGATCCTCGACGAACCTACCGGGGTGCTGACCCCACAGGAAGCTGACGCGCTGTTCGATATCCTGCGCTCGCTCAAGGAACAGGGCACCACCATTCTGCTGATAACCCACAAGCTGCACGAGATCATGGACGTCACCGACCGGGTTTCCGTGATCCGACGCGGGGAGATGGTCGGCCATCGTGAGACCGCCGAGACCTCACCCGAGGAACTGGCCGAAATGATGGTGGGCCGCAAAGTCCTGCTCGAGGTCGACAAGGCCCCTGCCCAGCCGCGCGAAACCGCGCTGTCCGTCTCCGGCCTTAACCTCGTTGACGACCGCGGCGTGCAGCGGCTGACCAATGTCTCCTTCGAGGTCAAAGCCGGTGAAATCTTCGGCGTGGCCGGGGTTTCGGGCAACGGTCAGGCGCAGCTGCTCGAGGTGCTCAGCGGCATGGAGGCGCCCACCAGCGGCACCATCACCATCGGCGGCGAGCCGCTGGGCCGCACGCCGAACGAAGTCCGCCTGCAGTCCATGGGGCACGTGCCAGAGGACCGCCAGCACATGGGGCTGGTGACCGCCTTCCCGGCCTGGGAATCCGGCATTCTCGGGTTTCAGGCTTCGGCGCTGTACTGCGATCGCGGCGCCATGAAGACCGGATTGATCAAGGAAGAGATGGGCCGGTTGATGGAAAAATTTGACGTCCGTCCGCCCAACCCCTTGCTCGGCACGGCTAAGTTCAGCGGCGGCAATCAGCAAAAGATCGTCCTTGCCCGCGAGATCGACAAGGCGCCTGACGTACTGCTGGTCGGCCAGCCCACACGCGGGGTCGATATCGGCGCGATCGAGTTCATCCACCGTCAGATCATCGCCATGCGCGATGCCGGCACCGCGATCCTGCTGGTCAGCGTCGAACTTGAAGAAGTGCTGAGCCTTTCCGATCGCGTGGTGGCCATGTTCGACGGCTACTGCTCCGACGCCCACGTTACCACCGAAATGGACGAGCGTAGCCTCGGCCTGCTCATGGCTGGTGAATTCGACCGCACCCAGACCGGAGGCATGGCCGCATGAGTAAGTCGCGCGAACTCCACCCCGTCATCAACTTCGGCCTAGTGCCGCTGCTGCAGCTGATCCTTGCCTTTCTGGTCGTCGGGCTGCTGATCGTCCTGATCGGAGAAAACCCGGTGCAGGCCGTGCAGCTCTACGTCACCGACGTGCTCATGAGCCAGGTCGGGATCGGGCAGTCGATCTTCTACGCCACCACCCTGATATTTACCGGCATGGCGGTCGCGCTGGCCTTCCACGCCGGGCTGTTCAACATCGGCGGTGAGGGACAGGGCATGTTCGGGGGCATCGGGCTGACCTTTGTGGCCTTGATCTTCATGGGGCACTTTACCGGCGGGGTCGGCTTCGGCCTGCCCGGGTTCATCATGGTCCCGCTGCTGTTCATCGCAGCGGCGATCGGTGGGGCGGCGTGGGCGGCGATCCCGGGTTATCTGCAGGCCTACCGCGGCTCGCACCTCGTTATCACCACCATTATGTTCAACGCCATTGCGTTCTCGATCATCCTGTTCCTGCTCACTGGCTGGTTCCAGAACCCAGACAACCCCGGCGACCCAAAGTCGCCGCTGCTGCCCGAGCAGTGGTGGCTGTGGAAGGTGGGCGACTACTACCAGTACCGCCTGATCGACCTCGAAGCCCAGTACAAGGCGTTCAAGGATTCAGGGCTTTCCGTGCCGGAAATCCGCGATCAGAACCCTGCGTTCTGGGAAGCCCGCGCGCAGGCCCGCAATATGAAGAACAGCGCGGCCAACGTCTCGTTCCTGTTCGCCATGCTGGTGGCTGTCGGCTTCTGGTTCTTCGTCTGGCGGACCAAGTGGGGCTACGCCATCCGCTCCATCGGCTTCAACCAGACCGCCGCCCGCTATGGCGGCGTTAACGTCCCGCGCACCATGTTCATGACTGTGTGTCTCTCCGGCGCACTCGCGGGCCTTGCATCGACCAACATCATTCTCGGCAACGGCTCGGATTCCGAGCACGTGCTGCGGGAGACCGGGCTGGTCGGCCTGGGATTCGTCGGTATCGCGGTCGCGCTGATGGGGCGCAATCACCCCTTCGGCATCGTCATCGCCGCGCTGTTGTTCGGATCACTGTTCCAGTGGGGCGAGGTGATCCAGCTCAAGGGCCAGTTCCTGCGGCCCAAGCTCAACATCGACAAGGAAATCGTCGTCGCGCTGCAGGGTCTGGTGGTGCTGTTCACCGGCGCGCTGTCGCTGATGGTCGTCTGGGCCGTGCGCTGGGTGGCTGAGAATCTGCTCGGCGGGGTCGGCCTCGCCAAGGAGATCGAGACAGAGGAGCGCGCGTAATGGAAATCTTCGAGCTGGTCTTTTCGCTCGCGCAGTCGACGCTGCGCTTCACGCCCATCCTGATTTTCGCGGCCATGGCCGGGGTGTTCTCCGAGCGCGCCGGGATCATCGACATTGGTCTCGAGGGCAAACTGCTGATCGGCGCCTTCGTCAGCGCGACCGTCGCGCACTACGCGGGCTTTGGTCTTGTCGGTCTGTTTGCCGCCATGGCGGTGTGCATGGTCTTCGGCTGGCTGCACGGTCTGGCCACGATCACCTTCCGCGGTGATCATGTGATTTCCGGGCTTGCGATCAACTTCCTCGCCGTGGGTCTGACCAAGACCATCGGCCATTCGCTGTTTGCCAAGGGCGGCGACACGCCCAACCTCGCCGGGCCGGACTCGACGGGCTGGGAGCGGCTGCAGAGCCTGATCCCCAAGCAGGTCCTGATCGACGCCTTCCCGGGGCTGGAGAGCAGCAAGGCGCTGCTCAATATCCTGTCGCTGCACGGTTGGCTGATCGCGCTGGCCTTCATCGCCGTCGGGCTGACGTGGTTTGTGCTCAATCAGACCCGCTTCGGCCTGCGCCTGCGCTTTGTTGGTGAGGAACCGCAGGCGGTGGATACCGCCGGGGCCAGCGTTGTCGCCTACCGCTTTGCCGCCGTCACCATTGCCGGCGCGCTCTGCGGGATCGGCGGGGCCTATCTGTCGACCTCCAACATTGCCAGCTTCACCCCGAAGATGTCCGCGGACATGGGCTATCTGGCGCTGGCCGCCGTGGTCTTCGGCAAGTGGCGACCCTTCTACGCCATGCTCGGGTGTCTGCTGTTCGGGCTGCTGTTTGCGCTCAAGAACCGCCTCAACTCCGTCAACGAGGGCTTCTTGGTTCAAGTCCCCGGACAGCTGTTCGAGGCCCTGCCCTACGTGCTGGTGGTGGTGGTGCTGGCCGGCTTTGTCGGCTCGGCCCGGGCGCCCAAGGCCATCGGGCGGCCCTACGTCAAGGAACGCGAGTGATGGCGCAGGATCTGTTCGAGGCGGCCAAGGCCGCGCAGGCACGGGCGCACGCGCCCTATTCCAACTTTCAGGTTGGCGCCGCCATCCGCGACGATACCGGCGCCATCCATGCAGGCTGTAACATCGAAAACGCCGCCTACCCGTCGGGCTGGTGCGCTGAGCCCTCGGCGATCTCGCACATGATTGTCGCGGGCGGCAAGCACGTGCGCGAGCTGCTGGTGATCGGCAACTCGGAGGTGCCCTGCATGCCCTGCGGGCTGTGCCGCCAGCGCTTGCTGGAATTCATCGAAGACACGCAGGCGGTGACCGTGCACCTAGCCCACCCCGAACGCGGCATCATCAAGACCCTGACCTTTGCGGACCTCTATCCGCACGTATTCGGGGCCAAAGAACTCAAGAGCTGACCCGTGGCCTATCTCCCGCAGGAAACCATCATCCGCAAACGGAACGGCGAAGAGCTGTCCGAGCAGGAAATCCGCACCTTCATCGAGGGCGTGACCAACCAGACCGTGGCCCGTGAGCAGGTCGCGGCCTTCGCCATGGCAACGCTGTTCCAGAAGATGTCGGTCGAAGAGCGCCGGGCGCTCACGCTCGCCATGCGCGACAGTGGCGAGCGGCTGCAGTGGGAGGATCTCGATCTGCCCGGCCCGATCGCCGACAAGCACTCCACCGGCGGGGTCGGCGACAAGGTCAGCTTCCTGCTCGGTCCCATGGCGGCTGCCTGCGGGCTGTTCGTGCCGATGATCGCAGGGCGCGGGCTGGGTCACACCGGCGGCACTGTCGACAAATTCGAGGCCATTCCAGGCTATGCGGTCACGCCCGACAATGCCACGTTCCGCGCGCTGGTCCGCGATGTCGGCGTCGCCATCATCGGCCAGACCGCGAACCTCGCCCCCGCCGACCGCATCATCTACGGCGTGCGCGATATCACGGGCACGGTGGAGAGCATCGACCTGATCACCGGCTCGATCCTGTCCAAGAAACTCGCCGCCGGGCTGCAGTCGCTGGTCATGGACGTGAAGGTCGGCAACGGCGCTTTCATGGCGACGCTGGACGATGCGCGGGCCCTGGCGCGGTCGATTGTCGATGTCGCCAACGCTGCCGGGTGCAGGACGTCTGCGCTGCTGACCAACATGAACTGGGTGCTGGGCGCGAGCGCCGGCAACGCAGTCGAGGTGCACGAGTCCGTGCAGGCCATGGCCAACCCGGCCGAGGCCGACGAGCGGCTGATCTCGGTCTGCGTTGCACTGGTGGGCGAGATGCTGGTCAACAGCGGGCTGGTCGACAGTCCCGTGACTGCGCGTGAGCAGGCGCGGGCGTCGCTGGACAGCGGTGCAGCGCTGGAGCGCTTCGGCAAGATGGTGGCGGGCCTTGGCGGGCCGGCGGACTTTGCCGAAAACCCTGAAAAGCACCTCGCTACTGCCGCCGTGGTGCGGCCGGTGATGGCGGCCGAAGCGGGCTTTGTCAGCGCCCACGCCACGCGTGATCTGGGGGTGGCGATCATCGGGCTGGGCGGCGGACGGACCCAGCCGGGGGCGCCGATCGACCACGCCGTCGGCCTGAGTGCCGTGGCTGGCCCGGGCGCTGCCGTCGGACCCGGGCGCGACGATCGCCCCCTCGCCCTGATCCACGCCGCCAGCGAGACTGACTACGAGGCCGCCACTGCGGCCGTGCGCGCGGCCATTGCGGTCAGCGCTGAGCAACCCACGCCGCGCCCGCTCGAACTCGACGTGGTGCGCTGAGCGTGGCGCGGGCCTTCATTCTGCTCTGCGACAGCGTTGGCTGCGGCGGCGCGCCTGACGCGGCGGACTTCTTCAACATCGATGCGGCAACGGGCGAAAGCCTACCCGACACCGGGTCGGACACGCTGGGTAACCTCGCGCGCTGGCGGGCCGCACGGGGCAGGCCGCTTTGCCTGCCGCATCTGGCTCGCATGGGGCTGGGGCTGGCCTGCGCGGAGGCGACCGGCGAGATCCCGCCGGGGCTGGAACTGCCCGGGGGCGCGGCAGTGCCGCAGGCGGCCGTGGGCTCGGCCATAGAGACATCGCGCGGCAAGGATACGCCCAGCGGTCACTATGAGATTTGCGGCACGCCGGTGGACTTTGACTGGGGCTACTTTCCCCGGACCCGGCCGTGCTTTCCCGATGCATTGATCAAGGCGCTGGTCGAGGCCTGCGACCTGCCCGGCGTGCTGGGCAACGAGCACGCGAGCGGCACCGCCATCATCGCAGAGCTGGGCGACGAGCACTGTCGCAGTGGCAAGCCGATCGTCTACACCAGCGCCGATTCCGTGTTCCAGATCGCAGCCCATGAGGAGGCCTTCGGGCTTGACCGATTGTACGCCGTCTGCGAGGTGGCACGCGGTCTCTGTGACCCGCTCAACATCGGCCGCGTCATCGCCCGGCCGTTTACCGGGGTCAACAGCAGCGGTGGCACAGATGATCGCAGCGGCTACCAGCGCACCGGCAACCGGCGGGACTTTGCGGTCCCGCCCCCGCCGGGCAACCTGCTCGACGCCGTCGTGGAGGCAGGCGGCGCGGTCTGGTCCGTGGGCAAGATCGACGACATTTTCGCCCACCGCTCGATCAGCCACCGCAGTAAACGCGATGGACTGGCGGCGCTGTGGGACGGCACGCTGGAAGCCGCACAGGCGGCCGAAGACGGCGCGTTGATCTTCACCAACTTCGTCGATTTCGACAGCAAGTTTGGCCATCGGCGCCTGCCGGAGGGCTATGCCGAAGCGCTGGAATACTGGGACAGTCGACTGCCGGCGTTACTGGCGTTGCTGCGGGAGGGTGATCTGGTGCTGTGGACGGCAGACCACGGCAACGATCCGACCTGGCCCGGGACCGATCACACCCGCGAGCAAGTGCCGATGCTGTTCTTCGGACCGGCGGCGCCGGCGGGACGGCGGCTGGGGACGTCGGCGACCTTTGCCGACATGGGGGCAACGCTGGCGCGGCACCTTGGCCTGGCCCGCGATCTGCCCCACGGCACAGCCCTGTTTTAGCGCACGTGCACCGCTCAAAGGCGAAGGCTTGTTGAGCGCAAAGGTAAAGTGGCGTGCTCGATTTGACGCCGCTTCGCGGCTTTCAAATCTCCCCTGCGCAAGGCGCCTCAGGTGCCGTAGAGGCGATCCCCGGCATCACCCAGACCCGGCACGATATAGCCCTTTTCATTCAGGCGCTCATCCAACGATGCCGTATAGATCGGCACGTCCGGGTGATCGGCGCTGAATTTCTCCACCCCCTCAGGTGCGGCCAGCAGGCAGATGAATTTGAGCGTTTTCGCCCCCTGCTCCTTTACGAGACGCACAGCGTGCGACGACGAGCCACCGGTGGCCAGCATGGGATCGCAGATCAGCACGGTACCGGTGCTGACGTCGGGAAGGTTCAGGTAGTACTGCTCGGGCTGCAGCGTCGCCTCGTTGCGCTTGAGGCCGACAAAGCCGACCTTGGCCGTCCGCTCCAGCGCCAGCAGCCCATCGAGAAAGCCGTTGCCCGCCCGCAGGATCGAAATCACGCTCAGCGACTGCGGCTCCCGCACCGGGGCATCGAAGGTCATCAGCGGCGTCTCCACCGGCTGGCGGATCATGGGCCAGTCGCGCAAGGCCTCATACCCGAGCATGAAGCTGACATCGTGCATGAGCGAGCGAAAGCGCGCCATATCCGTCCCGACGCTGCGCAGCTGGCTGAGCTTGTCGGTCACCAACGGGTGATCGACGACGTGGAGTGTGTTGGACATGGGCTTTCCCCCTTCTTTTAAGTCGGCCTTCGAGGCCGGTCGTCTTCAGGCGCGATGTGCGAGGCGCCAAACGCCAGACGCTAGGCGTTGGCCTCGACCTCCACCCGCTGCAGCAGGCTGTCCCGTGTGCCCGCGTCCATGAACCCGGCGTTGAGCGCATTGCGCGTAATGTCAAAGAGGTCTGCCACAGAAAGCCCTGCAACATCCATGGCAAATCGGTACTCCGCCCCCAAAGATGTGTGGAAATAAGGCGGATCATCGCTGGCCAACGTGATCACACAGCCCGCTTCCCACAGCCCGCGCAAGGCGTGCTGCTCGGGGCTCTCGAACACGCTCAGCGCTACGTTCGACCCCGGGCAGACCTCGAACGGGATGCGCCGCTCGGCCAACTCGGCCACCAATGCAGGATCGTGGATCGCCCGCACCCCGTGCCCCAGCCGCTCAACCATGGGCAGCGCTTCGAGGGTCTCGCGGATCGACGCCGGGCCGAGCCACTCGCCGGTGTGCGCCGTACAGCGCAGGCCCGCCTGCACAGCGATGTCGTAGGCCAGACGGAAGTCCCCGGGCCGGTGCGCATCCTCCGCCCCGGCCATCTGGAAGCCCGTGACATAAGGGTGCGGGTGGGCCGCGATCGCCTCGGCGGCGGCGAGGCTGCGCTCCAGACCATAGTGCCGGACGATGGTCTGGCTGATCCGGGTTTCGACCCCGAACTGCGCCCGGGCATGGTCGATGGCCTCGACCACGGCGTCGAGCTGGTCCTGCAGGCCCATACCCAGATCGAAGACATGATCCGGGCTGGTCAGGATTTCGACGTAGAGCCCGCCCTCGGCCGCGACCCGCCCCAGATAATCGAGCGTCAGGTCGTAGTAGTCGCGCGGCGTCCGGATGACCGACGCCGCCATGTCATAGATCTTCAGAAAATCGTTGAAGTCGGTCCACAGGTAGTTGTCGTCAGCATCCAGGACACCATCGGGGAGGGCTATGCCGTTGCGATCGGCAAGCATGCGCAACACCGGCGCATGGATCGTTCCTTCAAGATGAGCGTGCAGCTCAGCCTTCGGCACCCGGTCCGCCGGGTGCGTGCCAAAATCTGTGAGCATCGTGGCTCTCCTCTGTTCTAGTCCCGGACGTCGCGGAGCTGCGGTGGTGGTCGCAGCGGCGTCCGGTTGGTCCGGCCCCTCGGGGCCGTCTTTCCCGGTTCAGGCGGAATTCATGCCTTCGCCAAAGGTCCGCAACGGCAGATCGTCCCGCCGCTGCAGCCAGTTGTCCGCCGGGTAGTGCGCCGATGCGTCGACCGTGTGCAGGGTGTAGGCGTAGCGCGACTTGTCCGACGTGTTGGCTGACGAGCGGTGCGGCAGACGTCCGTGAAGCAGGATCAGCGACCCCTTGGGCGCCTCCAGCGGCACGGCCTCGTCCAGCGGCCAGTCGACGGCCGACAGGTCTTCGAAATCGGTCCCCGCCCCGTCCCCGGTGCGGAAAAAGCGGCGCTCCAGCGGACCCTCGTGCCAGCCGGGCAAGGCGTACATGGCGCCGTTCTCCAGCGTCGCGTCCTGCAGCGCGAACCAGAAACCGATGCAGGTCTCGGGCTGGGAGAAAATAAAGGTGCTGTCCTGGTGCATGGTCACCTCGCCGCCCACCCGCGCGTGCTTGAAAATCAGCATCGACTGCAGCAACTGCGGCGTTCCCAGCCCGAGCTGCCGGGTCAGCCGCCCGAGCTGCTGCTGGTGGGAAAAGGCCTCGAAGTCCGGATCGAGGTCGTGCATGGCGTGGCCAAGCTTGTTCACCGCACGCTTGCGGTCGACCCCGGCGGTGTCTTCTTCCATGAACGCGCGCATGACATCGCCGGAGCTCAGGAAGTAGTCCTCGCCCGCGTGCTGGTTATCAACGGCGTCGAAAGCGTGGCCCTCGGCCTCCTCAACCAGCTGGTCTGACAAGCGGTCGGCAGCGGCAATCAAGGCGTCGCAGGCCTCCGGCGCGACGAAATTCTCGAGGATAAGGCAACCGGCGGCTTCCCACGCGGCTTTGGCAGCCGCAGGCGCGCCGTGGACGGGATCAAAGGTGAATCGGGGGGCTGGCACTGTCTTTATCATAGTGCACCAAATGCTTGCCCAATCCGGCGGATTTGGCAATCAGAATCTTCGACCTTCGAGACCAAAGACCCTCAGACCCGCACCGAGGCGAGGTAGTCTTCGTTCAGCTCTACGCCCCAGCCCGGGCCATCGCTGAGCCGCAGCCAGCCGTCCTCGGCGCGCAGGTGCTCTTTGAGCAGCATATCGCGCGGGCTTTCGGTGAACTCCGGTGGATCGTGGGCGAACTCCAGCCACACCGGCGGCTGGCCGCGGTGGCCGGCAATGGCCGCAACCAGGTGCGCGTTGACGATGATGCCCAGCCCGTTGCCCCAGGTGTGCGGGGTGAACCAGCGGCCCATTTCGAAGGCCTGCAGGCCGAGTTTCAAAAGTTGCTTCAAACCGCCGACGAAGACCACGTCGGGCTGATAGACATCGAGGCAGTCGTCGCGGATGATCTGATCCCATTCGTGCATCTCACGGGTGATCTCGCCGCCGGCGATCCGGCAGCGTGCGGTCTCGCGCAGCGCCTTCATGCCGACGTAGTCACCCCGGTGCAGCGGCTCCTCAAGCCAGAACAGGTCGTGCTCGCGGGTCCGTTCCTCCAACGCCATGATCTGTTCGAGGCTCGGGCCAGGGTGGGTGTCCCAGGGCATGCGCCAGCCGTGATTGACGTCGACCATGATCGCCATATCCGGGCCGACCGCCTCGCGCACCCGGGCCAGAGCCTCGATGTCCGTGTCTTCGGACGCCCGCCCGAAGCGCAACTTCAGCGCCTCGTAGCCCTGCGCCTGATAGGCCTGCGCCATCTCCGCCAGCACCGACGGATCGCGCAGCGACCCGGTGGAGGCATAGAGCGGCACGTCGGGGCTGGTCCCGCCGAGCAGCTGCCAAACCGGCACGCCCTCGATCTTACCGTTGAGGTCCCAGAGCGCATTGTCGAGCGGCCACATGCGGCAGTGGTGAGCGCCGATGTTGTCTATGATCGCAGTATGGCGATCCATGTCGCGGGGGTCCTGCCCGATGAAATATTTCTTGTAGTCCTCGATGCCGTAGCAGGGATCGCCCGAGGCAAAGCCCTCCAGCCCGGTGTCGGTCTGCACACGGACAATGGTGGTGGGCAGCGTTGCCCGTGGGATCGAGTCCCAGGCCGCCGGATAGGGCGGATCGCAGGGGACGATGTGGGTGCTGGCCTGAATGTCGGTGATTTTCATGGGCTTTACCTCGTCTCTGGTCGCGGCCCTGCCGCGCCTTGTTCTGCGGTGTCGGTCGACGGGTCCCGCTCATTCGCTGCCGCCGTAGGTGCGCATGATGTCCGCGCAGATCCCGGCCCATTCAGCTTCGGAGAAGGTCATGGGCGTGTTGACCCGCATGGCCAGGTTTTCTTTGGCGCAGGCGGCCTCAGTCAGGGCAGTGGCACTGCTGGCGCTGCCGTCAAAATCGAGGCTGACGCCACAATCTGCCCGCAGCTGCCGCCAGATAGCATCGAGCGGCCCCCGGTCCAGCGCGCGTTCGAGATCGGCGTAGGCCTCCGGCGCACCCTCCCGGGTCAGGGTGATGGTGGCATCGGTGACCACAGCGACCGCATGGCCGTGGGCGACCGGCAGCACCGAGCCCAGCGCGTGTCCGATCGAGTGGCCGATGGTGGTGCCGCCGAGGTTCAGGGCTTCACCAGCCTGAAACGACCCCCACTGGGTCAGGCGCGCAGCGTCCCCTCCCTCGCCCCGAACGTAGGCCGGCAGGTGGTCACAGAGGTGGGCGATCGCGGTGGCGGCGAAGGCCACGCCCTCGGGCGAGCGATTATTGCCGGTGGCGCTTTCGTGGGCGTGGGCAAAAGCATCGAAGCCGCATACGGCCTTGAAATTCGCCGGCACGGTCTCGGTCAGTTCGGGCCACAGACAGGCCGCCGTGGTCTTCAGCTCCTCGCCCCAAAACCACAGCTTAGCCCCTTGGGCGGTCGATGCGATGGCCGTGCGGGAGGCTTCGGACCCAGTGCCTGAGGTCGTCGGGACCAGTACGGTCGGCACGGGCGCACCGCGGTACTCAACCGCCGAGAGGGCATAGGTGAGGGTCTCGTCCGGCGCGATGGCAACGGCAGCGGCGAGCTTGGCGCCATCCATGGTCGAGCCACCGCCGACCGCGATGACGATCGGGTTGGGAACGGCGCGGATTTCGGCGGCCAGCGCGTCGACCTGCGCGACCTTTGGTTCGCGCGGAAAGGTGGTCTCGGCGACCAGCGACCGCAGCCGGGCGGCGTCCAACTCTGCCGCGATCGTGCTCAGCGGTCCCGGCCCGGCCCCCGGCGCGGTCAGGGCAGGGTCTACCACCCAGATCAGGGTCGGGGCGCCTTCGCCCTGCGCCAACCCCGAAACAAAGGCAGCCGATGCCAACTGTGAACGATCAATAACCTGTGACATGGCACCAGTACTCCGAGCCGTGAGTGAGGGCTGCAATTTGCCCATTGACCTTCGCGCGGAAGCCATACATGGCAGCATTTAAAACACAAACAAAAAGACAGTGAAAAAGGACAGGCTTCCCGTGGTCGAAACTGAAAGCCGAAGCGCAGGCCGCCGCCGCACGGGTGGCCGGGGTGCGAAGAGCGCTGCGGCTGCCGCCACCTCTGCGGTCAAGCAGCTGCCCCGGGGCGCGGTGCGCAATCCGGTTACCCCGATCGAACCCCTGTCCGCCGATCAGGTCGAGACCATCCACCACGCCTCGCTGAAGATCCTCAGCGAGATCGGCATGGAGTTCCTCGGCGAAGACGCCAAGGCCATCCTGCGCGCGGCCGGCGCCGAGGTCAGCGCCGACAGCGATCTGGTCCGCTTCGACCCGGCCATGGTCGAAGAGCGCATCAAGACCGCGCCCTCGTCCTTCCAGCTCCACGCCCGCAACCCGGCGCGGACCGTAACCCTCGGCGAAGGCGATATTCACTTCGTCCCCGTCGCCTCTGCCCCCAACGCCAGCGACGCCGACGGCGGGCGGCGGCAGGGCAACCGCGAGGACTTCCGCAACCTCACCCGGCTGATCCAGAGCCTGCACTGCCTGTCGTTCATCCCCGGCTACCCGGTCGAGCCGACCGACATCGACCGCCGCACCCGGCATCTGGAGGCCATGCGCGACTTCGGCCTGCTCACGGATATGGCCTTCCACAACTATTCGCTCGGCCCGCAGCGCACCGCTGACGGGCTGGAGATCGCCAAGATCGTCCGCGGCGGCATCTCCGACGCGCAGCTGGCAGCCGAACCCTCGCTGCTGACCATCGTCAACACCAACTCCCCGCTCAAGCTCGACAGCCCCATGGGCCACGGCATCATCCAGCACGCCCTGCACGGCCAGATCTCTGTGATCACGCCGTTCACGCTCGCCGGGGCGATGGCGCCGGTGACGCTGGCCGGTGCGCTGGCGCAGCAGAACGCAGAGTTCCTCGCCGGGCTGACCCTGGCCCAGTGCGCCAAGCCCGGCGCGCCGGTCATCTACGGCGGCTTCACCTCCAACGTCGATATGAAGTCCGGGGCGCCAGCCTTCGGCACGCCCGAGTACGTCAAGGCGGTGCAGGC
>MDSZ01119432.1_pt1 | contig 15132 bp, 16 predicted proteins | sample 811201 | NCBI WGS metagenome assembly MDSZ01 (sample SAMN05326647, study PRJNA326480) | marine metagenome | isolation source: seawater | place: Indian Ocean: North | collected 2010
CAAATTATAAAAAAAGCCTTTGAATTTACTGAAGGAAAAATCGTCATAATTGGCGTTGGAGGAATTTTTAATGGAAGAGATGCGTTTGAAAAAATATCCTATGGAGCAAATCTCATTCAACTATATACATCTTTAATTTATGAAGGTCCAAACGTTGTTTTTAATATTTTAGAAGATTTAAGCAAAACTATTAAAAAAAAAGGGCTCAACAATATAAGTCAATTAGTAGGTAAAAGAATAAGTTATGACTAAAATCAATCAGATTCAAAGTTTGTCTGAGATTCATTCTCTTTATGATTGTTTTTTTATTGATTTGTGGGGAGTTGTTCATAATGGACTAAAAGTTTTTGAAAATGTAATAGATACATTGAAATTCCTAAGAGAAAAAAAAAAAGAAATATTTTTTCTGACTAATGCACCCAGAAGGTCATCAATGATTATCAAACAATTATCAGAATTTGGTGTTTATAGGTCTCTATATGATGACGTTATTTCATCTGGAGAAGTAACCTGGCAAAAAATTAAGAATGAAAAAAAAATTAATTGCTATCTAATTGGTCCTCCTAGAGATTATCATTTGGTTGAGGGATTAAATTTAAATATTGTAAAAGAAACTACAGATGTTGATATTATAATAAATACAGGCCCTTGGGGTGATGATGATTTGCTTGAAAATTACAAGCCCATTCTGAATAAATTAGTAAAAACTAATCCTTTGATGATTTGTTCAAACCCTGACAAGACAGTTGTAAGAGGTGATAATTTTATGATTTGTGCAGGTCTTCTTGCAGAATATTATGAAAAGATTGGTGGAAAGGTTGAATATTATGGGAAACCATATGAAGAAATATATGAATTTACATATCTTAAAATCAAAAAAAAATCTTCTAGAATTTTGGTGATTGGAGATTCTCTGGACAATGATATTAAAGGGGCTAACATCCAAAATTTAGACTCATTATTAATTACTTCAGGCATTCATAGAAATGTAAATAATGACAAGGGTGTTGATAAAGAAGAATTAAATGCTTTAATAAAAAAAAAAAAAATTTTCCCGAAATTTTACATGAAAAATTTCAAATTTTAAGAGAGTAGAACTTGGATAAAATTAAAAATATAAATAGTTGGAAAGATATTGCATCAAAAGAACTAAAAGATAAGAGTCTTGAAGAACACTTTTGGGAGACGCCAGAAGGTATTAAAGTTAAACCGTTATACACTGCTGATGATTTAAAAGAGCTAAACCACGAAATTGGGTTGCCCGGATTGCCTCCTTTTACGAGAGGACCTCGAGCTACAATGTATACCAATAGACCTTGGACAATTAGACAATATGCTGGATTTTCAACAGCCGAAGAATCCAATAAGTTTTACAAGGAAGGACTCAAGAATGGTGTGATGGGTCTATCAGTAGCATTCGATCTGGCTACTCATAGAGGTTATGATTCCGATCATCCTAGAGTTGTTGCAGATGTAGGTAACGCTGGTGTTGCAATCGATTCAGTAGAGGACATGAATATTCTTTTTGATGGCATACCATTAGATCAGATGAGCGTTTCAATGACTATGAATGGTGCTGTTATTCCAGTTCTTGCAAGTTTTATTGCATCAGGAGAAGAACAGGGATGTCCAAAAAGTAAATTAACTGGAACTATTCAAAATGATATCTTAAAAGAATTCATGGTAAGAAATACTTTTATTTTTCCACCTCAACCTAGTATGAGAATAGTTGCCGACATAATCGAATATACTTCGTTTAATATGGCTAAGTTTAATTCGATTTCTATTAGTGGATATCACATGCAAGAGGCTGGGGCTAATCAAGTTCAAGAATTAGCATACACTTTAGCTGATGGCAAAGAGTATATAAAGTCTGCTTTGAGCAGAGGTTTAGACATAGATCAATTCGCTCCTAGACTTTCTTTTTTTTGGTCTATAGGTATGAACTTTTTTATGGAAATAGCAAAAATGAGAGCTGCAAGATTTATGTGGTCTGAAATTGTTAAAGAATTTAATCCGAAAAACAACAAAAGTCTTGCATTAAGAACTCATTGTCAAACTTCTGGTGTTTCATTGATGGAACAAGATGCTTATAATAACATTGTAAGGACAACAATTGAAGCCATGGCTGCTGTTATGGGAGGAACCCAGTCACTTCATACGAATAGTTTTGACGAGGCTTTGGCACTTCCAACAAATTTTTCTGCAAGAATTGCTAGAAACACTCAACTTATTATTTCTGAGGAAACTGGTATCTGTAATGTTATAGATCCATTGGCAGGGTCATATTATGTTGAAAGTCTGACTTCTAGTATTGTTGAAGAGTCAAAAAAATTGATTAAAGAAATTGATGAAGTTGGCGGTATGGTTAATGCAATTGAAATGGGTATTCCTAAGATGAGGATTGAAGAAAGTTCTGCCAAAAGACAAGCAAGAATTGATTCAAATGAAGAAACTATAGTTGGTGTGAATAAATATAAACCGACAGAAAAACAAGAAATAAATATTCTTTCAATAAATAATGAGGAAGTAAGAAAAAAGCAAATTGCTAGACTTCAAAATCTTAAACAAACGCGTGATAATAAAAGTGTAAAAAATTATTTAGAGAAAATTAAAAATGTAGCATCAGGTAAGGGGAATTTATTAGAAGTTTGTATTGAAGCTGCAAAGAATAGATGTACAGTCGGAGAAATGACTTCTGCAATGGAAAGCGTTTTTGGTAGACATAATCTCTCAACAAAAACGATTTCAGGGGTATATGGAAAAACTATAAAAAAGGACGAAAAAATGGAGTTGATTGACGACGAACTTAAAAAATTTGTAGATAAAAATGGAAGACGTCCAAGAATGTTGGTTGTAAAAATGGGTCAAGATGGACATGATAGGGGTGCTAAATTAATTGCTACAGCATTTTCAGATCTTGGTTTTGATGTAGACATCGGTCCATTATTTCAAACTCCTAGTGAAGCAGCAATGCAAGCTGTTGAAAATGACGCACATTGTATTGGTGTTTCAACTTTAGCAGCAGGACATAAAACACTAGTTCCACTATTAATGGACTCCTTAAAAGAAAATGATGCTAAATATATTAAAGTAATTTGTGGTGGAGTTATTCCACCAGATGATTATCCTTTTTTATATAATTTAGGTGTTTCTAAAGTATTTGGTCCCGGAACGAATATTCAAGAGGCAGCAATTGAAATAATAAAACTTTTGTGATAGATTAACCATGGTGGTTAAAAGTGAATATAAGATCTTTTTTAAAGCTCTATAATATTTCAAATATTGAATTTTCAAAAAGGCTAGGCATCTCTAACGTATCTTTATCAAGGTACATAAATGGTCATAGATTTCCAGAGAAAAAAATATTAAAAAAAATTTTTGAACTTACTGACGGCCTTGTTGACGCTAATGACTTTTATTTAGATGTTTCAATTACTGATGAGTTATCAGAATCAGAAAAAAAAGAAGTTGATTTAATTAGTTTAAATTTAAAAAAAGGTAAAAAAAAATTTTTAGCTAAGGCTATTACGTTGATAGAATCCTCATTAAATGTTCATCAATTACAATCGAGTTTGTTATTGTCAAAGTTGAATAACAATAAAAATTCACTTCGAATTGGAATTACTGGTGTCCCTGGAGTTGGAAAGTCAACTTTTATAGAAAACTTTGGTATGAAACTAATTGGTTTAGGACTTAAAGTATCAGTTCTTGCAATCGATCCTTCATCTAAAAGAACTGGAGGTTCAATTTTAGGAGATAAAACTAGAATGATGGAATTATCAGTAAATGAAAACGCGTATATAAGGCCTTCTCCAAGTCAAGGGCATTTAGGAGGTGTTGCGAAGAAAACAAGTGAATCAATTAGCTGTCTAGAGGAGGCAGGTTTTGACATAATCTTCATTGAAACCATGGGAGTAGGACAAGCAGAAACTACTGTTTACGACATGGTTGATATTTTCTTAGTATTGCTACTACCATCAGGTGGAGATGAGTTGCAAGGAATAAAGAAAGGAATAATTGAAATTGCTGATTTAATAATAGTTAATAAAGCTGATGGAAAATTACTCAGTCAAGCTGAGATCACAAAATCTGAGTATAAAAATGCTCAGTCAATTATTTCAAACAATAGGAAAGATATTTCATCTGAAGTTTTGATTTGTTCATCAACAGAATCTCGAGGTTTCAATCAAATATGGGACTTTATAAAGAAGTTTGAAGAAAAAAGAAAAAAGAATGGATCTTTTTATGACAATCGGAGAGAACAAAAAATAAAAGCAATTTGGCGAGATGTAGAGCTCAGATCAAGTGACTACATACAAAAAGAACTAAAATCTAAACAAATAGTAAAAAAAATAATTAAAGATGTGGAAAATAATAAATTTGATGTTAATAATGCTTCTAAAATAATATTTAATTACTTGAAAAAATAAATTTCCAAATTTTCTTAAAAAATTTATTTTCAATGGAATTATAATGGTAAATAAATGCAGCATCACTAGTAAAAAACCTTTGACTGGAAATAATGTTAGTCATGCAGTTAATAAAACAAAAAGACGCTTTTATCCTAACCTACATAGTGTATCTTTTTTTTCAGAAGTTCTTGGAAAGAAAGTAAAGCTTAAGGTTTCAACTCGAGGGATTAAAACAGTTGAAAAGAATGGTGGAATTGATAATTATATAATTAAAACCAAAAATTCTAAACTAACCAAAGAAATCCAAACTTTGAAAAAACTAATTGTTTCAAAATCTGAAAAATCTTAATTACCTTTTGACTTTCATAATTTCTGTCAGATTATCAATTATAATCTCACCCAATTTGTCGACATCATCTATCGTAAAAGCTTTGCTATAGTATTTTGATACATCATGGCCAATACCTATTGCTATTAAATTTAAAACTTTATTTTTTTCAATCTCTTCCACTACTTCTCTTAAATGGTTATCTAAAATATTTGAGTTATTGCAAGATAGTGTTGCATCGTCCACTGGTGCACCATCAGATATTACTATCAGAATCTTTTTTTTTTCATTCCTTTTTTTAAGTCTATCACTTGCCCAAATTAATGCCTCACCGTCAATATTTTCTTTTAAAAGGCCATCTTTGAGGACTAGTCCTAAATTGAGTTTTGCTTGACTCCAAGGAGTATCAGCATCCTTGTAAACAATATGTAATAAATCATTTAGTCTACCGGGATTAGAAATTCTATTATTTTTTTCCCAAAGTTTTTTTGATAAACCACCTTTCCATTCTCTGGTAGTAAAACCAAGAATTTCAACATTAACTCTACATTTTTCAAGTGTTTTAGTTATTATTTCAGCTGTCATTGCCGAAGTGACAATAGGTTTACCTCGCATTGAACCAGAGTTATCTAATAGAAGAGATACAACTGTATTTTTCTCTATATTTTCTTTTTCTAATTTAAATATGTGAGAATTATTTGGATTTGCTACAAACTGAGAAAATCGAGAACTGTCGAAAAATCCCTCCTCCTGATCAAACTTCCATGTGCTTTTGTCTAATGAATAAAGAAGTTTTTCCAACTTTTTTGCTAAATTATTAATTAACTTAGTATTATATTTACATTCTTCATCGAACTTATTTCTAAGTAATTTAAGGTCATTGAAATTAATTAATCTTTCAGCTTTAGTGAAAATATCAAATTCTTTGGTATATATTTTATAATCAATGTTTTCAGGGGATAAATTTTCCCTTATTTTATTTCTATCTAAATCTTCAGACTGTTTTTGACCATCCTTTTCAATTTTTTGTTTTTTAAAAATTTTCTTTTCTTGCTCAAGTTTAGGTTTTGCAGTCTCTAAATTCTTTTTTTCAGGACTATCCTCATTTTCTGAATTTTTTGGGCTATTATTATTAATTTCTAGATCTGAAATAAACTCATTAATTCTTTTATAGAAATTTAATTCATTAGAATAATCTTTAGAAATCTTTTCTAATTTTTTATAACTTACCTTTGGATATTTTTTGAAAGATTTTTTAAAGTCAACTTTTTCATTTTTAAATTTACTTAAAAAATATTTAAACAATTTAAGATTAAAATCATCTTTTTTGTTAAAAAACTTCTTTTTAAATTCGGGTAATATTTCTTTAATATTTTTTTCGCAACCTTTAAAATCTAAAAATCCTAGTGAGAGACATCTAGTTGCTACAATAGCTTTAAAAATATTCTTTTTCCCAACCTCATTCGGACAATACTTATTGAATAAATCTGAGTTAATATAACGTAAATTTAATGATACAATATCGAACCATCCTCTTTTAAAAATATTATTAGAAAGATCAAATTCATTTAATAAATTTGAGTTCTGAAACAACTCCTCAACTATTATTTTATTATCAGAGAATTTTTTAAGTTTATTTTTTGAGAGCGTTTTTGCTGTTGTTTCGTTTTCATTAATCATTGTTTTTAAATATTTTTTAACTCTCTACTAAAACATCTTTGGTAAAATTCATTTATTATTTTTTTATCATTTTGATCACATTTATTAAGAAATGAAAGCTTGAAAGCATGATCGATATCTCCAAAAATTTCATAATTTTCAGCCCATATTATGCATGTTCTTGGTGACATAATTACAGAAATTTCAGAACTCTTAAATGCTTCCCTTACTAAGTTCGCAAGTTTGACCATATTTTTAATTGAATCATTAACCTTATTGTTATTTTTTTTTATTTTATTTTTGATTATTTTTTCTTCTATCTCAGGTTTAAGGAAATTTAATGCACAAAAAATATTCCATCTATCAAGTTGGCCCTGATTTAAGTTTTGGGTGCCATAATAAAGTCCGGAAGTATCACCAAGACCTAAAGTATTACATGTTCCAAAAATTCTAAAAAAGGGGTTTGGCTTTATTACTGTATTTTGGTCTAAAAGGGTAAGTTTTCCTTCAGCTTCTAATACTCTTTGAATCACAAACATTACATCAGGTCTTCCAGCGTCATATTCATCAAATACCAATGCAACTGGATTTTTAATTGCCCAGGGAAGAAGACCTTCTTTAAATGTAGTGACTTGTTTTTGATCTTTAAGGATAATACTATCTTTTCCTAACAAATCAAATCTACTAATATGACCATCTAGATTAATTCTTATACATGGCCAGTTTAATCTGGCTGCAATCTGTTCAAGGTGCGAAGACTTACCAGTGCCGTGGAGACCTTGGATTAAGACTTTTTTATTGTATTTAAAGCCCATCAGAATGGAAGTAGTTGTTGAGTCGTCAAACACATATCCTTCATCTACTTCTGGAACAAGTTCTGATTTTTCTGAAAAGTAGGGTACTAAGATTCTTTTTGAGATACCAAAAACTTTTGAAGAATCAAGTTGTTTTTGTGGCCTAATATTGATGTAATTATTTTCTACCTGCATTATTTTTTCACAAATTTTTGGAGCACTTTATATGCTTTATTAATCTCTTTCATCTTCTTTTCTTTATTTTTAATATTATTTTTAACATCTGGATGATATTTTTTTACTAAATTTTTATATCTAACTTTAAGTTGACAACTATTTACATCAACTTTTAAGTTTAATATTTTAAGAGAACTTTCTACTTGTTCATTAAAACCACAATTAAGAGAACTTTCAAATTTTTTTCTTCTTTTATTAAATTTTATTTTTTCTGCATCAAAGGAATAGAGAAATTCAAACTTTATTTTTGATGCAGATCCATTAGTGAAAGGTTTAGTAGGTTTGCCTTCAAAAAAATCATTTTTCTGGAATTCATAAATTTCGTTTTGAGATTTTCCTGCAAAATAATTCCATCTTTTGTTGTATAATTTAATGTGTTCAAGACAAAAATTATATCTTTCATTACTATTAGGTGACTTTGGAGCAGAATACTCTCCAACTTGATCACAGTTTATTTCATCACATTTTTTTTCAAAATTTTTAGTTTTGAAAAAAACGGATTTTTGTATTGATTTTTTTTTCATAATATAATTATTATTTAATATATGGATGAATCAACGATTTACAAAAAACTAAATGAATATTTTCAGCCATCTTTTTTAACAGTTGAGAACGAATCCCATCTGCACAGTAAGCATAAACAAAGTCCAAAAAATGGCAACTCACATTTTTCTATTACAATAAAATCAGATTACTTTAAAAATCTTAATAGAGTTCAAAGTCAAAGGCAGATTTATCATATTCTAAAAAAAGAGATGGCAAATGGAGTGCATGCTTTGAGAATAAAAATACTAACTTAACTTCCATATCCTGTTCCAAACATAAACTCTTGGTGTTTTTTTAAAGAATCTTGAAGTTCATTATTTGCATAATCGTATAAATCTCGCATAGATAAAATACCTACTATTTTTTTTTTTCTAAAACAGGTAAATGTCTAAAACCTTTTGTTCGCATGACGTGTATAGCATCAATTGTTGTTTTTTTAGGAGATATAGTTTCGACATTTTTAGTCATTATTTTGGATACTTCCGTTTCTTTAGGATCAAGGTTTTTAGGAATCACTTTGAAAGTAATATCTCTTTCAGTAATAATTCCAACTAGATCCTGACTATTTTTCGAATTACAAACTAATAGAGCGCCGCACTTATTTTTAAGCATACTTACGGCCGCTTCATAAGCAGAAGATTTGTGACCTATTATGACTAACCTCTGATTGATTAGTACTTTTTCCAACACTTCTTGTATAATCAATTTAATCTCCCCCTAGTTGATTATAGTATCAATTTAAATAAATTTTAATTGTTTTTTGAAATTTTTAGTAAAATTATTTGATTGTCTTTTTTTGAGAGTATTTTAAATTTTAAACCGAAAAATGAAAAAACTTGACCTTTCTTAGGTATTATTCTGCTCTCATATAAAATTAGGCCCGCAACTGTAGATGCGTTATTAATGGGCAATTCAGTTCCTATTTGTTTATTAAGATCTCTGATGTTAACAGTTCCGTTAACTAAATAATTATCTTTTGATGTTTTTTTTATTCCATTTTCATTTTTGGAATGCTTTAAATCATCAAGTTCATCGTCAATGTCACCTACAATTTCTTCAATAATATCTTCTAATGTAATGATTCCAAGAAATTCTCCGTATTCATCTACAACTATAGCAAAATGTTCTTTTCTTTTTTTAAATGCGATAAGCTGATTATCCAATTTCGTAGACTCAGGAATAAACCATGGTTTTTGACAATAGTTTAAAATATTAAACTTTTTTTGATCAGGACTATTTTCTCCAATTAACATTCTTACATATAAAACACCAACAATATTTTCAGGATTTTTATCCCATACTGGTATCCTGGAGTGAGGGGAGTCTTTCAATTCAGAGATTAGATCTGAGTAAGAAACATTAGATGGTAGACTAAATATATCATTCCTTGACACCATTATTGATCCAACTGTAATTTCATCTAAATCTAAGATTGATTTAAGCATTTGTTTTTCTTCTTTGCCTGTTGAATCTTTTCCGTGTAAATCTATGGCTCCTCTTAGTTCCTCTTCATTTTTTTCTAATATTTCTTTTCTAGAATCTTTATAATCAACGCCCATGACTTTTAGTATTAAGCCAACCAAATAATTTAGGACTTTGGTGAGAGGGAACAGAATGATGATTATTATTCTTATGATAGGAGATATCTTTAATGCATATTTATCCGCATTAGAGAGCGCAAGAGTTTTTGGGATCAGTTCACCAAATATTAGTATCATTAGCGTCATTATGATAGTAGCGTATAAAATGCCTTCAGTTTCAGTAACTTCAATTAATATTTTTGTTGCGAGGGCGGATGCTAATACATTAACCAAATTATTTGCGAATAAAATTGTACAGATTAATTGTTCTTTATCTTTAAAAATCTTTTCAAAGACACCAGCATTTTTTTTTCCTGAACGAGCGAGAATATGCATTCTTGGCTTAGATGCCGAAGTTAATGAAGTTTCTGAACCAGAAAAGAAAGCTGACAAAAAAACAAGCCCAATAATTGATCCTATAAGAACTGAAAGTGGAAATTCCATAAGTTTATTTTAATTCATTTTTTAAGAAATTTGATAATAATTTTTCATCATTTAAAAATATTCGAACAGGCTTCCCAATATCCTTAAGGAGTATTAATTTGATTTTATTTTTTTTAATTTTCTTATCAAATTTCAAATGTTTAATTAATGCTTTATATGAAATTTCAATTTTATAATCTTTTAGTTTAAACGGAATTTTCATTCTTATCAAATGTTCTTTAAACATATTTAAAACTTCTATATTACAAATTTTCATAAAATATGAAAATTTCAATGCTAAGTACATTCCAATAAAGATAGCTTCACCATGTTTAATTTTATTTGAATAATTAGTGAATGATTCAATAGCATGTCCAAAAGTATGTCCAAAATTTAAAAGCTCTCTTACGCCCTTCTCTTTCTCGTCTATTGAAACGATGCTAGATTTTATTGAACAACTTTTTTTTATAGCATAAATGCAGCTTTTTGTATCAAGTGAAATGATTTTATCTCCATTCTGTTCTAACCATTTAAAAAAAATTTTATCCTTAATCATTGCATATTTAAGTATTTCAGCATAACCAGAAATGATCTCTCTTTTTTGGAGAGTGCCTAGTAAATCTGTAGAAATAATTACAGATTTGGGTTGTTTAAATGTTCCAATTAAATTTTTCCCATATTTTGAATTAATTGCTGTTTTACCTCCAACTGAGCTATCAACTTGAGCTAAAAGTGTTGATGGAATTTGGATAAGATCAATACCTCTTAAAATCAAAGAAGATGTTAAAGCTACTAAATCCCCCAAAACACCACCACCTATACAAATGATTAAAGAATCTCTGTCTACTCCCATTTTAATAATTTTTTCAGTTAACTTTTCAAGATAAAAGAAACTCTTTGTTTTTTCTCCATCTGGAACAATTATTTTTTCATAATTAAAATTTTTTATCAGACCAGCATTAAAAAAATCGACATTTTTTTTATATACGTTTGAATCTATTATGATTATTTTTTTTGAATATTTTGGGAAATTTGGAATAAAGTTAGTTAAATCTTGAAATATTTTTTTTCCAATGAATATTTTATAAGAATTCTTGCCTAAAGATACTTTTAAGTTAACTGGTTTGATCATAAGAGGCTAATTTTTTTTTAATTTTTGAAATAACTTCACTTACTGAGATATTGTCTACATCAATTGTTATGTGAGATTTCTCATAGTCGTTTATTCTATTTATATACATTTCTTTTAAATTTTCTTCAAGTTTTCCTTTATTCAACAATGGTCTGTTTGATAAATTCTTCTTCAGTCGAAAAATAATTGAAGAGATTTTGGCTTTTAAAAAGATACAAATAGAACTTTTAAATATTTCTTCTTTTAACATCTGGTTTTTTAGGATTCCTGCTCCTGGGGAAATGATTAATTTTTCTTTATAGTTAAGAAATTTAATCATGCATTTTTCCTCAAGTTTTCTAAATTCTGATTCTCCGTAAATTCTAAAGAAATCTTTAATTTTTAAGTTAGTTATTTTTTCAATTTCTTGATCAATATCTATAAAATTAGTTCCAATATCTCTTGATAGAACTTTTCCGATTGTAGTTTTACCAACCCCTGTCATCCCAAGTAAAATAATGTTTTTTTTTGGAAATTTCATAATTTTTTTTATTAAAATATTTAGATTGTTTTGAAATTTATAATTTATATTATATTAAATTATTAGATACAAAATTTTTTACTATGGACAAGTTAATTATTAAGATTCTACTATCATTAACGGTTATACTATTATTTTTTATAATATATTTAGGAGTTTCTGATTTTGTAATAAACCCTAGGATGGTTGAGAGCGAGTTTTCTATTGAAAATAAATAAAACTTTAATTTTTTTGTTATTAACGATTTTCATACCTTTTGATAATTTAGTATCCAATCAATTAATTTTTGATGAAAGTGATAAATTTCGAAAAATTAATAGAGACTACATATCTGAATTTACGATTCCCAATAAGTTAGAAAAAAAGTGGGAAAACATTTTTAAAAATAAAACTTATGAACAAATTATTTCTTTTCTTAACAATTTGCCTGTTCAAAATACTGATGAAGTTATTCAAAATTTAATCTTTGAAATCTTAATTTCAAAAAAATCATTTGATAGAAAATTGGTTAAAAAAGAACAAGATGAAATTATTTTTGAAAATCTTATTAATAAGTTATTTGAAACCGCGCGACTTAGTGAGATTGAGTTAATTTATTCTCAAGCTGTAGATTTAGAAAATAACAATTTTATATTAAAAAAAATGATTGAAGGAAACCTCTTGAGAAATCGCCATACTGAGGCTTGTAAAATCTTAAATAAAGTAAACCAAGATCCATTATACTTCGGAAAAATAATGATAATTTGTAATATAATAAATAATAAATTTGACGAAGCTAAGCTAGGGTTGCAACTTCTTAAAGAACAAAATCAACCGGGAGATATTTTTTTTATTGATTTAGCCTTTTCTCTAATGAGTGAGAGCGATATTTCTCAATCAAGTGATTTAAAAAAAAATCTAGAAAAAGTGCAAGAGTTAAATCCTATAATAATGTCTTCCCTCCAGTTTGCTGATATATCGCCTAATTTTGATCAAATTGAGAAATTATCAACTAGTGGTCTGTTATTTATCCTATCAAACCCTTCTGTGGATACAGATTTAAAAATATTTTGTTCTGAGATATTAGTCAAACAAGGGCGAATAAATGTTGAAATGTTATCAGAGGCTTATCTTTTAGCAAGATTTGATTCTAATGAAATTGAAAATGCTGAAAAAATTTATAAAACATTATCACCGATCAGAGCCAGACCATTATTATACCAGTCTATTATAAGAGATAACAAACCAGAATCTAGATTTAGAAAAATAATTGCCCTGATAAAAATTTCTATCAATGACAATTTGCTTCCAAAAATTTCATATCTAATAAGTGAACTAATTGATTTTGAAGAATATATTAATAGTTTTGATGATTCCATCCTTATATCTAAAATGTACCAATCAAGGCAACAGTATCAAAACGCAAGGATAGCACTCAATAAGTTTTATAAAAATCCAGAAAGTGATTATAGAGGTCTTGCAATAGATATTTCAGAGTATCTAAAAAATAACAATTTTGATAATTTCTCAATTGAAAATTATCTTGAAAAAATTTCTAATATAAAAGAAGATAGATCAGTTTATATAAAGAAAGCTTTAATAGTGCTGATTGGAAACTTCAATCTTAATCAATCTGTGATTGATAAACTTATGAAAATTCCTTTAGATTCAAATATAAAGGTTTCCGATATAGGTGATTTTTCATTGGCGACAAAATTATCTTTTGAAAAAGACTATTTTAATTCACTAAAAATACTTTTTAGAATTGTCGGTCAAAAAGATCTTATGCAGTTAAATTTAATTCAAATTTACACTGTTCTCACAATTTTAAAGAATCTAGGACTTGACGAACAACTTAAAAAGATTTCAGAGAGAATTTTACTATGACTACTGAAAATTTTCTTTTAATAGAAAAGTATTTAGAAAATATTGCAACCAAGCAAAATTTGTCAAAAAATACATTCTTATCTTATAAGAATGATATTGTTCAATTCTTCCAACATTTAAAAGCTAATAGTATCAAAGAAATAAATGAATTGAGTGTAAGAAAATATATAGAATTCCTATATAATAATTATTCAGTTACCTCTCATTGTAGGAAACTTTCTTCATTAAAGGCTTTTTATAATTTTTTAATTGAGAAAGAATTTATCACAAATAATCTTTTCGATGGTATTGAATTTCCAAAATTTGTTAGATCAATACCTAAAGTTCTCTCTGAAGAAAAGATTCTTAAATTAATTGATAAGTCTTATGAAGATAACACTCAAAAAGGGATACGCTTCACTTTAATGTTAGAGATGCTTTATGGAACTGGAATTAGGGTAAGTGAATTGGTTAGTTTGCAAGTTGGAGATTTAGCTGATGATCTATCAAACATAATTATTTTAAACAAGGGAAGCAGACAAAGGGTTGTACCTTTGATATCTAGAGTACAAATTATTTTGAAGCAATATCTTGATACATTAAAATTAAGAAATGATAAAAAATTTCTATTTCCATCTAGATCAAAATTTGGCCACATTACTAGAAATAGATTTTTTCAGTTGATAAAGGAGCTTGGAATTAAAGTAGGTATTGAAAAGGATTACTTATCTCCTCATAAAATAAGACATTCATTTGCAACTCATCTTTTAAATAGAGGTGTTGATTTAAGGGTAATTCAAGAATCTTTAGGACATAAAGATATTTCAACCACCCAAATATATACTCATATCAAGACAAAAAAATTAAGAAAAGTACTCAAAGAAAAGCATAGTCTAGAGAAAAATTTAAACAAATTAATTAAAATTTAGGTTGTTTTTGTTAGTTTATTTAGATAATAGAATGAAAATGTAAATATTTAATTTAAGAGGAAATTATGAGTTTTAAAATTGTTGAACAAGCACAACCAAGGCTTAACAGAAGTGAACTGGCTGTGCCAGGTAGTAACCCTGCTTTATTCGAGAAAGCAGCTAAGAGTAACGTAGATGTTATTTTTCTCGATTTAGAGGATGCTGTTGCACCAGATGAGAAGGAACAAGCGAGAAAAAATATAGTTCAAGCTTTAAATGATTTAGATTGGAATGGGAAAACACTGTCTGTTAGAATTAATGGACTAGATACTCATTTTATGTATAAGGACATTGTTGACTTAATTGAACAAGCCCCAGGTAAATTAGATTTAATTATGATACCGAAAGTAGGAACAATTTCAGATGTATATGCTGTGGATATGTTATGCACCCAGGTTGAGGATGCAATGGGTTTAGAAAAAAGGCTAGGATTTGAATTAATAATAGAAACTGCTCTTGGTATGCAAAATGTGAATGAAATTGCGTCTTACAACCGAAGGTTAGAATCTTTACATTTTGGTGTTGCTGATTATGCAGCTTCAACCAAAGCCAAAACTACAGTAATTGGGGGGCCTAACCCTAACTATCATGTTCTCACTGATATCGATGGAGATAATCCAAGGGAAAAACACTGGGGAGATATGTGGCATCATGCAGTTTCTAAAATGGTAATAGCTGCTCGAGC
>MDSZ01033578.1_pt1 | contig 15131 bp, 4 predicted proteins | sample 811201 | NCBI WGS metagenome assembly MDSZ01 (sample SAMN05326647, study PRJNA326480) | marine metagenome | isolation source: seawater | place: Indian Ocean: North | collected 2010
CCCAGAGCGTACCCTAGGTCTTGACGATTCGAGGCAACAGCTAGAGATGCTCCAATCATCCCAAGAGAAATTGAAACCCCCCACAGCCCAGGTTTTCCTAGCCCAACAGCCTCAAACGCCTTTGAAAACCAATTTCCCTTTCTTGCGAACTTTGTAGCCATAACGGCGTTAGCTACAGTTACTGACATTAGCAGCAGAAACAACAGTAGAGGGGTTTCTATTGGCATTACAATAAGGGGCCCAATCTTAAATTCCGAAGTTACTGCATGCATTCCAATCCAGAGGTTCGAGGAAGCAATCCCAAGCGACGCCAGGTTTCCCGAATTCCTTTGTATCGCGATTCCATGTAGTAGAATTGTGGCTAGCAGAATCATCACCGCGACTCCGCTCTCTCCAAACTCAGTTCCGGCAGTAGAACCAATCGCCAGTAGGACAAGCGTTGATTGAGCCGCTATAGCATCATGATCGTGCCGATAGGCGACGAAGATATTCAGCGCAACAAGGAAAAGCAACAATATTCCTAGGCCCAAGTCATCTGAAATTACACCCCAGTATCTTAGTTCAATTGCTAGCCCGTACAACACTTTCATGGAGATAATTACCCAAGTAACTCCCAACAGTGCCATCTTCTTTTTTGGAATCCAGATTTCTCCAAAGTAGAATCCCATGATTGAAAGAAAAACCAGCACTAAAGCCCCAGAAAGAGGTTCGAAAGTTCTTCCCACTTGGATGCTGATTGCGCTGTACAGCACTATCATCGATCCCATTAGTATCCAGTTTACTTTCCTCTCACCCTCTAGGGACAATTCGGAAACAATATCTCTTTCGGGAGCAGATAATACAGAACCATCTTCTCTAATGGTGCCCGGAGAGGAAGATCCCGAATCTACAAATGGGTCGAAGATTTCACCAAAAGCCTCGTCCCCTTCTTCATCTTGCTGAAATCCCTCTTCCTTTTCCTTAATCTGAATGTCTATTTCGATGTCCGATAATCGCTTGAATTCACGTTCTCGGATGATCTTGTCACCCTCCTCGCCTCCAGACATATGGCCCCCTACATGACAAGTGTTGCATAATCACATCCCTTGATAGGACTAGTTGAAACGCATATGGCAATATTCAGTACCGAATCGGAGCCGTAATGCTTGAAGGCTCAATCCCTTTCCCTAGGGCTGGGGAAGTCCGGATGCAGAGCTCCTCACAAGGATCAATGACTAAGCTATCCAGTCACGGACTTGACCCTTCCGGAAATGTTCACTGGAATTCCGACTGGAAAGAACTTCACTCCATGGCAGTAGAGTTAGGGGAGGCTAGAATGACTTCAGATGGAGTACTACTGGCAGTAACTGGATCTAGAACCGGGCGCTCGCCAAATGATAGATTCATTGTAGACGAAGCAGGAATGGCAGAGGATGTATGGTGGGGCGAGGTAAACAGGCCTACTGCTCCTGCAGTTTTCGAGAGGCTTCTAGCCAAGACACAGACTCATCTCAATGATGCACAGAATTTGTTTGTCAAAGATGCGTTCTGCGGGGCCGACCCAGAATACAGGATGCCAGTCAGACTCGTGACTGAAAAAGCGTGGCATGCTGCTTTCATGCACAACATGTTTGTTCGTGCTTCCGAGGATGAATTGGCGAGTCATGTCCCAGAGTACACAATCCTACACGCTCCTGAATTGAAGTCAAGCATGAGTGATGGCGTTAATTCAGAAGTCTTCGTCATTTTGGCACTTGACAGAGGTTTGGTAATTATCGGCGGAACACACTATGCTGGAGAGATTAAGAAAGCAATTTTCACTATTATGAACCACATCCTTCCTTCTAAGGGTTTACTGCCTATGCACTGTTCTGCAAATACCGACGGCAGCGACTCAGCCCTTTTCTTTGGACTCTCAGGGACGGGCAAGACGACTCTATCTGCTGATCCTGAAAGAGCCTTGATTGGCGACGACGAGCACGGTTGGTCGGATAAGGGCGTGTTTAACTTCGAAGGTGGTTGCTATGCGAAACTGATTAGGTTGTCAGAGGTGGACGAGCCAGCAATTTTTGCTACAACAAAGATGCCCGGCTCAATTCTCGAGAACGTGGTGCTAAATGCTGATGGGACCCCAGATTTCGAAAACTCCTCTCTCACTCAGAATACCAGGGGGTCCTATCCGATAGAGTTCATCGAGAACAGAACTCCTGATTCAATGGCTGGCAATCCCAGCAATGTAGTCTTCCTAACTTGTGACGCTTTTGGAGTCCTCCCTCCCCTCTCAAGACTGAGCCCTGATCAAGCTGCCTATCATTTCATGTCAGGATATACTGCAAAGGTTGCAGGAACGGAGATGGGAGTGACCGAACCCCAAGCAACCTTCTCTACATGTTTCGGCGCTCCATTTATGCCCAGGCACCCCAGTGCCTATGCGGATCTACTTTCAAAGAAGATCAGAGAGAACAGTGCCAAGTGCTGGCTGATAAACACCGGGTGGATTGCTGGAGGCGCTGATGCTAGTAGCAGAATCAAGATCAGGTGGACCAGGAGTCTTCTGAATGCAGCATTGAACGGCGGTCTAGAAGATGTAGTCTTCGTGAAAGATGAAAGATTCGGTTTCGAGATTCCAACTACTTGTGAAGGCGTACCGGAAGAAATTCTCCAGCCAAGAGAAACCTGGGAAGACAAAAAAAGGTACGATAATGTAGCAAATCTTCTAGCCCAGATGTTCATCGAGAATTTCGAGCAGTACTCTTCAGGATGTACTGATGAAGTAAAGAGCGCAGGACCCAGGCAGATACTAGTCGATTAGCCTCTCCTTCGAAGCCCTCTGCGCATCAACTGCACATATTGCCGCCATGTGCACAACGTCCCTTACGCTATCTCTACGCTGGAGGACGTGAGCCGGCCTTGAAAGGCCCTCTAGAATTGGACCAGTCATCTCAGCTCCTGCAATTCTCTGGAGTAATTTGTAGGCAATATTGGCCGAGGCTAGGTTCGGACAAATCAGCACATTTGCAGGACCACTGAATGACATGAACGGGTAATCCTGTTGAATGTCTGTCACCAAAGCCGTGTCTGCCTGCATCGGTCCATCAATTATCAAATCTGGATCTAACTCCCTGACAATATGAATTGCTTCTTCAATCCTATCAGTCCTCATCTCTGCGGACGTTCCGAAGTTGGAGAAAGATAGCATTGCAACCTTCGGCTTAACCCCGAACCTCTTGGCAACCTTGGCTGTTTGAATTGCAATCTCGGCTAGAGTTCTTGCATCTGGGTAGATATTGATCGTCGCATCTCCAATAAACATCAGCTGGCCGTTGACAGTCATCATGTACATCCCAACAATTCGATGTGACTCCGGATCAGGCCCAATTACCTGCAAACAAGGTTTGACTATGTCTGGGTATTGGTGCGAGACTCCACCTAGGTATCCATCAGCATCACCCATCCTGACCATCATCGGGGCGAAGTAAGTGGCAGACTTTAGTTGCCTAATCGCGTCTTCTCTTGTCAATCCCCTCCTGCCTCTCAGGCGATGCAATTCTTCGGCATACTCCTCTCTTCTCCTTGAATCGTACCTGACATCAATCATTTCACATTCAAAATCTAACCCTAATTCCTCTTTCACTGCAATTATCCTCTTCTTTTGCCCAAGGAGGATTGGATCACAGATCCGCTCGGTGATACATTGGGATGCTGCCTTGATAATCGTCGGATCTTCTCCCTCACAAAATACGATTCTCTTTGTCTCCCTCTTAGCTTGGTTGATCACCCTTCTCATTATCGATCTTGTTAGGCCGAGTCTGGACTCAAGCTGTTCTCTGTATTTATCGATATCAAACTCGCTTTGTTCGATTCTCGAAACCCCCTCATTAACCGCGGCTTCGGCCACTGCGCTGGCCTCCCAAATCAGAACTCTCGCATCGAAAGGCTTCGGAATTAGATATTCTGGACCGAAAGACATCTGCTCTCCACCGTAAGCGGATAGCACGTCGTCAGGCACAGGCTCCTTTGCAAGCTCAGCGATGGCCTTTGTTGCTGCCATCTTCATGCCCTCTGTGATCTCCTTTGCCTTAACGTCCAGCGCCCCTCTGAAAATATACGGGAAACCAAGAACATTGTTTATCTGATTAGGGTAATCCGATCTACCTGTTGCCACAATCGCATCATCGCGAGCACTGTAAACTTCTTCTGGAGTGATCTCTGGATCTGGGTTTGCCAGTGCGAAAATGAGTGGCCGTCCAGACATCTTTGCAATCATTTCCTTAGTTACAAGGCCCCCTTTCGAGAGGCCAAGGAAAACATCTGCATCTGCAATCGCGTCCCCTATTCCACCTTCTTCGACATCTCTAGCGAATTGAGATTTATACTCGTTAATTTCCCCGTTTTCCATTCTTTTGGTAGTAATGATTCCTTTGGAATCAACCATTATCAGGTTCTTGTCAACAACTCCAAGCCTCAAGTAATGTTTAGCACAAGAAATCGCAGATGCTCCAGCACCAAGTATCACTACCTTCACTTCTTCGATTTTCTTCTCAACAACCTCAAGACCATTCAGAAGTGCGGCTCCAGAAATTATTGCTGTTCCGTGCTGATCGTCATGCATAACAGGGATGTCCAACTCTCGAACCAACCTTTTCTCGATTTCAAAGCACTCCGGGGCTCCAATATCTTCGAGGTTTATTCCTCCGAAAGTGGGAGCAATTGCTTTCACAGCCTCTACGAACTCATCAACCCCAGTTCTATCTACCTCGATGTCGAATACGTCGATGTCTGCAAACGCCTTGAAGAGTAGCCCCTTCCCTTCCATAACCGGTTTGCTAGCTAGAGCGCCAATGTCACCAAGTCCTAATACAGCCGTACCATTGCTGATTACTGCAACTAGATTTCCCTTGGAAGTATACTTGTAGGCCTTGTCGGAATCGTCTCTTATTTCTTCACACGGGTATGCAACACCAGGAGAGTAAGCCAGAGAAAGCTCCCTCTGGGTGCCGTGTGGCTTCGTCGGAACTACGGTCACCTTCCCTGGGGGATCCGAGGAGTGATAGTTTAGCGCGTCCTCTCGCAGCCTCTTGCTCCCCATCATACCACCTCGGGTGGTCCCGGACGAACCATCTCCTATGATGCTATCCTCTACCTAATCGTAGGATTATCGGCCATATTGGCCCTGATTACTGTTTTTCCACATCAATGCGGTATTATGAGCAAGTCGCAGACGACTACCCATACCTTTCATAAATTCAACATCGAGGGAATCGCTTCGTTCCCATGTACTCCACGCGTGAAAACTCAGGAACTAGGTGCAGAGCATTGTTGCTAGTTCTTCTAATGGTTTTACTGCCATGGGGTTCATTTGACCTGTCTGGATATGGAATGAAAAATCTTCCTGAGAGTCAATATTTCAGAGACGGTGTCTCAGGAAAATCTTGGGGGGAGAGCGGGACCAATGACACTGGCTGGATCTTGCTTGAATCTACGGGTGCCGACCCGGCAAACGGGACCCTGGCTATCGATGACCTGTTTCTGGAATTTGCCCCTGGAGCAGTTATAGACAATTTAACACTCGAAGTCGCAGTCAACGGAAGTGAAGGTATCTGGGCCAATCAACCCCAATTAGCGGTCATGGATCCTCAGACCAGTATATTTGACTGGAGTGGCCTAGGTGACTTTGGGAGGCAGAACAATTTTGCAGATAACCCCCCAACAGTAGTAGGCGGTATTCTTGACACCTCACTGAAGCCCAACACAGTAAGCGATGCAGGATGGCAAATTCCCACAGGGATTGAGATTACTGATATGGTAATGGAGGTCCTCCGACCAGTCGATCCAAAGCTATCGTTCAGTCCTCTTGAGGTTTCAATTCATGGTAGCGTCCACAATCCTATTGATGGGAGGCTCTATATCCTCGTAGATGACGATCTTCTGCAGTTAGACGATAACTCAAACAAGAAGATAATTGACATCACTCAGGGCATATCTGGCCGTTCTATAGTTTCGGACATAAACAGGGATGTAATTTACGTCGGGGACGCATTTGGCAATGTGACCGCATTCAGCCTCTCGGACTCAAGACAAGTAGAATCCATCCCCTCGGACGCAGATCCTTCAGAATCCGAGCCAATCGAGACAATGGCCATCGACATATTCGGAGTTGTGTGGGCAGCGGTTGGGTGCAAGTTGCACTACCTAATGCCATCCAAACCAGCTTGGAACTCCTTGAATTACTGCACGGGATCTGAGATCGAGACCCCCGTTGATATGCACCTAGAGGGAAGGCAATTGTTCCTCGCAACCGAGGAGCATGGTTTACACGTAATCGACTACAACATTTCAGCGAACGACTCTTCCACCATTGAGATAATGAGAAATCTAATCTGGGACGATTCGAACCAACTTTCTGGGAATTCCATTTCCGATTTGGCAGAATCAAATGACGTTTTATACATCGCAACCACTGATTCCGGAATTGATAGGTTCGACGTCTCCTCAACTTCTTGGCTCCCCTCTTGGAGCACTTCCAATTGGCTTGCCACTGACGAAGTGGTTGGACTAGCATCCTCGCCGGGGTGGCTGTACATTCTCGGGGATCAGCTAGTCCAGCCCTATGATACCGACGTCCTTCTTTTCGGATCGAATGTCGATTTGGCCGATATGGGGTTGTCCGGATCTGGGGACAGCATCATCCCTTGGCCAGGGGGGATGTCTAGGTCCCCGAATGCATCCTTGGCACTAGTGGGCGACTCTTCGGGTAGCGTGGGAAGGATTCTGGAAGACTCCGCCGATGGGCGCTTCGCACTCGTAAGCAGTCCCTCAATTGACGATGCAAAGCTTACAGCAGTTATCGATGACGGAGAAGCAGGAGAGTACTGGGTCTCATCTGGAAGCATTATCGACATAATGGACAGGGCTGACAACCTCTGGAGAGAACCTCTTGACCTGTCAGAAAGCGTTACCGAACCCGGAGAAATCACGTCTATTGTTCAGGATGAATTCGGTTGGGTCTGGGTTGGCACCTCTGAAAGCGGAGTCCACAGACTTAGCAATGTGGATGCGTCCTACTACGGAGCGATCCAGGGCCTCAACTCTGACTCGGTAACAAGCATGTCCTTCGATTCAAATTCGGACACCCTAGTCATCGGACACCTGGAGGATGGGGTATCTCTTTACTCAGTGACCTCAAACGTAGTCTTCGAGACTTACTCCGAGTCTGAAGGCCTGGACTCTGATAGAATTAGGGACATAGCTACCAGATACGGGGTGGCCTATATCGCAACCGAAGAGGCAGGGGTGATGAGAATTGATCTCAACACTCCCTCAATAATGGGATCATGGCAGTCACTGGGCGCTGACAACTTGGACGCTGCCCCAGTAGCCGTCGACGGGGGGACCATTTATCTCGGCCTACCAGGATTGGGCATTCTTGTAATTGACAGAATTTCCAGCGACATCATCGATTTATGGACTCCTGATGATCCTAATGGAATTCCAGACGAGGATGTAAACACCCTCTACATCGACCATTTCGGAGGCCTGTTGGTGGGTTCAGAGGTACAAAACTCCGGAGCTTCCAGCAACGGTGGCTTGGCCCGCTGGGACGGAACAGGTTGGGAACTTCTACCAACTAGCATTCCAGGCTGGAACAACGATCCATACCAGTTCTACGATGTCTCAAGTGACGTAAACGGTGTCTACGCAGGGACAAACCGAGGAGCCTGTATGTGGAGTTGGCCCACTCCTACCACCCAGTTCACACTAGATGACTGCTGGACTTCGGGCGGGAACCAAGGAGGGGATGGCATGCCCTCAAGATTCGTCATCTCTGTAGACCCAATCGGCTCCGATCTTCTCTACGCAGGAACCACCGAAGGGGCTGCGGTAATCAACACCTCGAACCGAACAGTAGTAGATGTATGGACAGCAGGGGATGATACCGAGCGATCAAGAGTGGTCAAATTCGGAGACATCCTGTACTTGGGTTTCGAAAACTTGGGAATAGCCCGCTACAATCTCACTACTGGATCATGGCTGACAACTTGGGACGGTTCTCAGGGGATTATCGACGACGACGACGTCACTGCACTAATCGAAGGGAGGAATTACGGAACCATGTGGGCAGGGGGGGACTTCGGACTAGTTTTGATCGATCTGATAAATGAAACAGTGATTGTCAACTGGGACCGTGGCTCAAATGAGTTAGGTCCCGAGCTGCCTAACTATTCTCCAGCAGAGATCCTAATTGTCGAGGATGTAATGTACTACTCTCCACAGAGGGCAAACTCTTGGAACTCTAGGGACGAAGTACACAGGATTAATCTGGACAACAACTCCACCCTCCCTGAAATTGACGCTGGAGAACGCCTTGGCTTCCAAGGCGTAATCCATGGAATGAATAGAGTCGGAAACGAAGTTTGGATTAGCGTAGTAGAGACATCCTGGGGGGGCTCAGGAAATCCAGGAACCATCGTCAGATGGAACACAACATCTGATCAATGGGAGGACGACCTTTCAACAATCGGCAACGTCGGAAGGGTGAATGCCCAGTATCTTGGGGATTGCTTCCCAATCAACGTCTCTTGTGAGTTGTGGGTGGCCTACGGAGACAACATCCTGAGGAGATTCTCAGCCAGAAACATGACCTTGCTGGGCCAGTGGGACGATGTCGATGGAAGAATCAGAGGCATGGTTGAGTACAACGGCGAGTTCCTCTTCGCAAGCATGAATGGTATTCTGAGATGGAATCCAGCAAACGAGACATGGCTTCCCTCTTGGCTACCAGATGACGGCCTTCCGGCCCAATCGGAACTGGACTTCTACTCGATGAAGGTAATCGGGGACGACCTCTGGGCAGCATCGGGTTACTCCGACGACGGTCACCTGATGAGATTGTCAGGGAATAATAGCAATTGGACAATTTGGGAAGTGGATACCAATGATATCCCCGATGGTTACGGGGCCGACATTCTGTTGTGCAACGACATCGTCCACATCGCCATAGGATTCTCTGCTTGGCAATGGTGGGTATCAGGGGGTGGGATTGCCAGATTCGATCTAGCCGATCACGATGGCGATGGCATAACTGAGGAGTGGATTTCGCCCATCACTGATGACAACTCAAACCTTGCTGACAGGGATACAAGGGCCTTGGCCTGTGACGAGGAAAACGAAATCTTGTACATAGGCTTCGATACAGAAGGGGCCGGGATAGATAGATTCGATTACTCCTCGAACGGGTTCCTAGACACTCTAGTGCCTGAAATCGGAGTCTCCGAGAATCCCGTATTCCCAGGCGGTATGCTCTATGATGAAAATCTTCTATTGGTCTCTCACTATGACGGTGATGGAGGAATCACTCGAGTTATCACATCTGGATCGTCAGTCTCCTCTAGCCAGGTTATAGGGGTAGGCATGGACGCCGGATCAATAGTCAGAGCACCTCTTGAAAACGCAAGAGCCTACGCCATTGGAAGGTCTGGAGACCTTTCAGGAATCAACAGGGTAGACAGGCTGGATAGCACTGGGCTAATCGAGGCCGGTTTCGATGAGCTAGTGGGCCTACCCTCTGGCGTGGTCCATGAGGTGATTTCCAACGAAACTCACGTATGGGTGACAGTCGGCTCATCAGTCGAATCCTATCTCGGCTCAACAGTGCTTCAAGGCGAGATTCTCTCCAACGGCTCGGTTAACTGGCAGTTTGGATACGACGCTCTCTCAGAGACCATCAATGAGATCATGCTCATTGAGGATGAGGTATGGGCGACAACTGTGGGGAGCGGCCTTTTATCGTTCAATTTGACTCAGAGATCTCTGGAAACAACCCCTCCAGCCCTACATAACCAGATGGACGGGGTAATCTTCCAAGACGGAAACATGTATGTTGGGCTAATGGGGTGGTACGGAAGCTCCGCAGGGTTCCAGACATTCAACCCATCTGGTAGATCTTGGGGCCAAGGAAGCCTTCTTGCAGGCCTACCGAGCAATATAGTAACTGATTTCGTTCAATTCGAGGACCACATTCTTGTATCAACTCATGGAGGCATTGGCCTATGGAACCTAACTAGGTCCGACTGGGATGACCCAATCACAACCCTCGATGGGCTACCTACGGCTATTTCCAATCATCTATTCGTTCCACCTTCTCCAGTTCTGGGTAACGGAAGCGTCCTAGTAGGCGGACCAATAGGGCTAGTGGTTTTGGATAGGAACCTTGGGGTCATCGGGTCAATAGGCAGGTCAGATGGGTTGGTAGGAGACTTTGTGTCTGGAATCGTATTTGCAGATTCAGTGTCCAGAACAGTTAACGACACCTCAACTGGGGCAACGATAACACTCTACCACGATGCTGCTCTGTTCATCTCCCACAATGGTCAGGGACCAACCCGTCCCGGCGTCGCTGCATGGGACTTGGCTACTGATTCCTCGAACGGGACCTACAACATCGACATGATTCCCAGTAACGATGTAAGAGCAGTCGCGGCAGACGATTGGGGGGTCCACGTGGCTACATCACTCCAACCTATAGTTCACTGGAACGGGTCATCATTCGAAATGGAGCAAGGTCCAAGCGCACTGGATCTCCAGGCATGGCCAATTACCGACCTGACATCCGACGGGTTCAGCCTGGCAGCCATATCTGCCAGCAGAATTAGTGTAATCAGGGCTCACGGAAACCACGAGGTCTTGTCTGTAGGGGAACTAGTCGGCGCGACGTCGGGGCAGGCCGACCAATGGCTAGGACTAGCGGTTATTGGCGACGACGGTCTCCACATTTACAAGCCAATGGAGACGCTTAGAGAAGTCCCCAGAGAAGCCCAAAGGAGAGCGACCCCACTAAATGCAATCTTCGTTGACAGGACGATCGACATCACCGAAAACACCAGACCTGGGATGTCCACGGTGCTCGTCAGCCCCGAATCCCCGATCACTCTGCCCATAGACGATAATCAGGCAAACAACTCCGAACTGCTAATGTATCCAGGGACATTAACCCTCTCTTCCCCCGAGAAGGGAGCTTGGGTATGGGCCAAATCAACCAATCTGAACTACTCCGGATCATGGGATATCGCCTCTCTAAACCCCGAAATCGAGGAGTCCTTCCAGGCCTCCATATTCGATACCCCCCCAGGCTCGATTTCCTCAATAGTTCATCTTCAGTTCCAATCCCCCTCGGATGGCAAGATTCTGGTTAGAATTTCATACGATTGGGAAAGATTGGAGTCACCAACACTGATCACAAGCCTTTACGACCGATCCAATGACGGTGGGGGCGTACTGCATGCTACCTGGTTGCCCGCCCAGGACTCGGCATGGGTAGCTTACCGCGTATACCTGTGGGACTCCACTGAAGACCCAGACTGGAACCCGACTACAGAAGACCTCCAAGACCTGACATCTTTCCAGAGGATTCCCTACTGGTCACAGACAACAACGCTTTTCACAACTGGTAACAGCAATGGCACGGAGAAACCACTATCTGATGATAGACAGTATAGGGTGGCGATAGCCATAGAGTACCCCGATGGGACTCTAGGCGACCCGATATCATGGGAGGGGAATGCAACCCCTACCGACGAGATCCCATCGCCCCCAGGTTGGCTAACAGTAGAACCCGTTGCAGGAGGTAGTCCGGGAACGGTCTCCGCCGAGTGGGAGGCATGCCAGGAACTGGACCCCCACCTAACTCGAATATGGCCCGTTCAACAGGAGATATCCAATGCCATAGCGCTCTCCGACCCCTCCGACTACGCTTTCGCCGCAGGCAACTCAACAATCCTGGAACTGGAGGGCAACGTCCCATACTGGTTCGCAATAGCTTGTGTGGATGAAGCCGGGCAATTCGATCAGGCCAATGCCACCGTGTTCGGACCCGTGGTCACAGCGGGAGGGCTCAACGACGGAATAGCCCCGCTGCCCATCACAGGAACCTCTGCAAGCGACGCTCCCAATGACGAAGGCGGAAGGATCATTGTTAGTTGGGAGCCCAATCAGGAGGAGGACTGTTCCCTACATGTGATTTACATTCTCCCAGCCTCGGGGTGGACTCCACCCACTTCCGTGGATGGTTGGCCGGAGGCAGCAATCGTACCCGATTGCACAACCGACGAGATCATCATAGACTCAATAGGAAACTCATCTCTGGAGAACGACCTGGTTTACTGGATTGGCGTTGTTGCTGTAGATGACTGGGGGAACAGCAACGTAGACGAGGTATTGGTGGTAGAGACCGCCAGCTACTCCGAATTGGACTCTGATGAGTGGATCCCCCCAGACCCAGTTTCGGGGTTGCAGGCTTGGGACCATCCGGAAGATGATGGAACCGCAATAGACATTAGCTGGGACAGAACGATGGTCGAAGACTTCAGCCACTACACCATCTGGGTCTCGGATTACCCATTGGACGACCTTAACGATGTTTACACAGAATGCGAGGAGAGAGGAAATTGCGATCTACTGACTATCGAACAGAGACAGATAGGAAACTCTCCCAGACTGGAGGTCTCAGTCTCCAGAGCCCTTTACGGGGACGATGCCCAAAACCTGCAATCACTGGAGATTATCCCGGATATCCCGCTATACGTAGCAGTAACGATCCATGACGTCACAGGGAACGTGAGACTAACTGACTTGGGAGAATACTTGGCATTGGTAACGCCAATAGACAACAGAGGCGACCTCTTCCCGCCCGAGAGAATCCCAGCACCAAACCTCGAGGATCGATCTCCAGACTCCGGAGATGGGGTCTACGTCTCATTCCCCGCAAGCGACGCCCCCGATATCGGCGAATACCGGATCTACGCAGTTTCCGGAGCTCCATTCGACAGCACCACAGGTCTCGAGCCCGCTCTGGTTCTGGACAGGACTGAGTGGGGCAAGATCCTTCTCGAGACCGTTTCAGGAGGCAAACCCATAGTTCCAGAGATCCCAATTTGGATTGCGGTAGTTTCAGTAGACACTTCTGGAAACGCTTGGACCGAAGGCCTAGAAACATCGATGATTAGCACTGTGGACGAGAACTCCCAAGATCCCGGAGCCCACCTACCCGAAGTCTCCGGCGTGATGGCTTACTGGGACTCCGAAGGAACCAGCATCGAGGTCCTATGGGATTCAATCGAGGACCCACTAGTAAATTCCTATTCGGTTTACGCCAGTTCAATGGAGTTCTCCGACACAAGGGATGCCATTCTGGTTTCTTCGTCCGTTTCATCCTCAAACTCCTCTTTCGTCTCAATCGGACCAACCGCAATCAGTTCCAGCACTCCCTATTGGATAGCAGTAGTCGCATCCGATGGCGAAGTCCATAGGTTGGAAGTGGACTCTACCAGAGTCTATCCTCTGGCCGAGTTGCTTCCTGGAGGCAACCTTCCGGGGCAATCTCCAGCAGGTGGATCCCTGTTTGACCAACTCGTAGAAGGAGACCTGAACATGTTCATCGCTTTGATTTCGACAGTCATGGTTCTTCTTGGCGCGGCTCTAATTATCAGACCAAAAGAGAGGACAGCTCCACAGCCGTGGGAAATGGGAACCAAGGAAGTGGAGATGGAAGAGGAGCTAACAAGAGAGGCGATGGGAATCTCCGAAGAAGACATCGGCTATTCTTCATCCCTTGGCGGAGGTAATTCAGTTGCAACCGTACAGGAACCAGACAGCTCAGCACAACCAGAGATGCCCGATATCCCCGAAGGAAATTGGGAGAACGACCCCATGGTCGGCGAACTCCTCGAGCCCGAAGCCGAAGATATCGATCTGGAAGACCTCAACGTGCTTGCAGACGGACTCGACGAAGAGACCGACGAAGACGAGGATCAGAAGGAAGAAATAGACACCTCATTCTTAGATGACATCCTATAACCTCGCCATGGAAATTCTGCAAACGAACGCAAATCTCTGCATCTCCGACCGTAGCGTTGAAGGAGAAGCAACAAGTGGTTCCTCCCGAGCCGTATGCCAGCATGCCGGATGTGCAAGCAGAACTACCCCCAAGCCCAGTTCATCAGCGGGAACGGACCTCGATACCAGGTCTGTTCGAGATGCGGAATTGAGCATGGGCTAGTTGACCCCGAGGACACTCCCCAGTTCTATTCCGACGAGATCCTAAATGCCAGACTATCTTTGTTCACCAGAAGGAATCTCCCATTGGTCGCTTTGTTAGTCGGTTGGATTCTGTACCTTTCCATAGGGAGGGGAATAGATCTCTGGTCAGGACTATTCTTCGGTCTTCTCGCAATATCCACAATCATCGTACCCTTGCTCCACTTCATGGGCTCAGCGAAGTTCCGTGCCGAGTTATCAAGAATCACACCTTGAATCCTGCGCGGGAACCCTTGAAATACACAACATGCCTCTCCGACGCCAGAGGGAACAGAGGGTTCCCTGAGAAAGCCCGTGAGATTGGATGATTAGAAAAGGAGGAGCCGACAAAGAAAACACAGCGTCCGGAAAACCGCAAATAACTCGCAATACAGCGTTTTATCGGTCCAAGGCCAACCCTCTAGGCTCGCTCTATGAAATCACCCCACAAGACGGCAAATTATTATTGGAAGTGAGAATAAATGGATAAATCGAAGATAGCTAGTGTAACTACAGCCCTGCTCTTGGTTTTGATGGCCGGTTCAACCGGCGTCGGAGCAGATGGATCAGATCCCTTAGACCCCTCAGATGGAGGGGCAGACTGGGATGGTGACGGACTTACAAATGCAGAGGAGCAGAGCGCTGGCACAGACATGAACAACCCGGATACCGACAACGACGGCATGCCTGACGGTTGGGAGGTGAACTACGGACTCAACCCCAACTCGGCAAGCGACGGAGGAGCGGACCCAGACGGAGACGGACTGTCCAACATCGAGGAGTACGAGGCAGGGACAAACCCCAACTCGGCCGATACCGATGGGGACGGGACCTCCGACGCAAACGACCCTTATCCCAACGACCCCAATGACGGGGCAGCCTCGGACTCCGACGGCGACGGGATTCCAGATGCCTACGACCCCGACTTCAATGGAGGGGAAGGATCAGGCGACGGAGGAACCGAGGGCGGTGGCGAGAGTGATCAAGGCCAGGGACAAGGACAGGGCCAGGGACAAGGACAGGGCCAGGGACAAGGACAGGGCCAGGGACAAGGACAGGGCCAGGGACAAGGACAGGGCCAG
>MDSZ01083187.1_pt1 | contig 15130 bp, 11 predicted proteins | sample 811201 | NCBI WGS metagenome assembly MDSZ01 (sample SAMN05326647, study PRJNA326480) | marine metagenome | isolation source: seawater | place: Indian Ocean: North | collected 2010
AGGTTGTCCTTCATCTCCACCTTCAAAGATGGTTCTTTGCATCGACCACAGGTAGTAAGCAGCAGTCACTGCTAGTACAAATCCTGGTAGGAGAATCCACCAGCCATAGGTTGGCCAATAAGCGATGAGGACCATCAATTCGGCCACGAATCCAGCTAGAAGAGGCAAACCTAAGCTTGCCATCCATGAGAACATCATGTACACAGCAAGATATGGTGACCACTTTGCCATGCCGCGCATAGCTCCGATTTCCATCGAGTGATAATGATGCTTGAATGCACCACATACTGCGAATAGCATTGGGGAAATGATTCCGTGAGCGAACATCATGAATAATGCCGCTGCATAACCAATCGGTTGCATCGATGCGATTCCGAGCAAAATTACTCCCATGTGCGATACCGAGGAATAAGCGACCATTCTCTTGAGGTTGGTCTGTCCTAGACAGACTACTGCACCCCATACCAATGAGATCAGACCTATTGCCATGATTACATCCTGGTAATACAATAATGCGTCAGGGAATAAAGCGACAGGTAGTCTAAGCATACCATAAGCACCCATCTTCAGCATTACACCAGCCAATAGCATCGAACCACCAGTTGGTGCCTGTACGTGTGCATCAGGTAGCCAAGTGTGGAATGGTACTGCTGGTAGCTTTACCAAGAATCCAATCATGAGCATTACAAACAATACCTTCTGCATATCTAGTCCAAGGAATACTTCATCTCCCATGTTAAATGCTGCTGCATTACCTAGAAGTGTTGGGATGTCAAATGTGCGATTGGTGTATGTTCCATATCCTGGTCCAGTTCCTTCTGGGGATAAGAAGTAGAGAGTTACAAGACCCAGAAGCATGATGACCGATGCACAGAATGTGTAGATGAAGAATTTCTGAGCTGCATATCTGCGATCTTTTCCGCCCCACTTTAGGATGAGGAAGAACATCGGAATCAAGGTAATCTCCCAGAACACATAGAACAAGAATAGGTCAAGAGCAACGAATACTCCAATCAACGCTCCACCCATCATCAATAGAAGTGGGTGATACATTGCGCCATTCTTCTCATCCCATGTGGTCAGCATTGTAACTGGTACAAGGAATGTTGTAAGCCAGACCATAGGGAAAGATAGTCCGTCCATCCCAACGTGCCATGTCGCGCCAATAGAGGATATCCAAGCATACTGACTTTCCAATTCATACTGATTGTAACCCAAGTCCCAATTAACTGCGATTAGCCAATCGAAGAATAGGGCTGTTGCGATTGCAAGTGGAATCAATGAGAATGCAAAGGTCGCAAGTCGAATTGGTCCTGCGATTAACTTCATTCGACTTCTCTTCTCAGAAGCTGCAATCATCATCAGCAAACCTGCAGAAATAATTGGGAACCCTACTAATGGAATACTGATCCAATCTACTTCTCCGTCCGCATTTGTTCCCATTGAAGGGAATAATGCTGCTACAATTGCAAAGATGATGAATAATCCACCAATGAGCATGAACTCGCGATTTCTGATGTTCAGAGCCTGTGTTGAACCCATTCAAGCCACCCCCCATAACAAGATGAATATGGCCAAAGTTCCAAGCGCAGCCATCATGATGTAATCACGAGCACTACCGGTAGTTAGCGCTCTAATCTTACGAGATGCATCTTGGCTACTCGATTCGATTGTCTTGATTGCCCCATCGATTACCTTGGTATCGAACATTGCAGAAATCTTAGCAAATCCAACCACGATTTTCATCATGGCTGCATCGTATATTGCGTCGAAGTGCAACCTCTTGTCAAGTGAATCCGACAATGATGAATTTGCCCAAGCGCTGTTATCGAAATGGGCTTTGCTTCGAACCTTTGCGGACAAGGAAACAGCCCATTGAATCCAAGGCTTAGACTTCTGTCCATCATCCAAACTACCCCCGTATAGGGCCATAGCAAAGGATGGTCCAAGTACCATTGAAAGACCAATGGCAATGTAAGTCAAAGTCAACAGAATTGGATCTGAGTTAGCAAACACGTGTCCCATTTCATAGAGGAAACCATGCCACAGATCTGTGGTCATATGTCCATCTACAAAGTCGCCCAGGTAATCCACAGCATGCATTGAAGCGAATACAATTGCTCCTAATGTCATGAATGTTAGTGTGACCAATGGAATTGGAATCCATGGGGTTTGTTCGTGGACATGTTCTGCAACTTCTGTCTTCGGCTTACCTGCGAAGGTCATGAACCACATTCTTGACATGTAGAATCCGGTCATTCCTGCACCTAGCAAAATCAATACTGCTGGTAATAGGAAAATTGGTTCTTTCAGAGCAACCTTCCAAGCGGATGCGATGATTCCTTCCTTAGACCAGAAACCACCGATTAGCGGAATTCCGATAATCGACATACTTCCAACTAGCATAGCGGTCGCTGTAATTGGCATTCTGCTAGCTAGGCCACCCATATTCTCCATCGATTGCGCATCGAAGTCGTCGTGGTGATCGTCGTGATGGTCATCATCATGTCCATGATGTGCAACGTCATGATGAGCATGGTGCATTTCATGGATTACAGAACCTGATGCCATGAACAGCATACCCTTGGCCATGGCGTGGTTGAATAGGTGGAATAAAGACGAGCCCATTGCAAATGCTGCTAGTTCTGTGTATCCATTGTTCGCAAGCCATAGAGCTGCTCCTAATCCAGTGAAAATGTATGCTAACTGACTCATTGTAGAATATGCTAGTACTTTCTTCAAATCCATCTGAACGAATGCGATTAAAGCCGCCATTACCGCAGTAATTCCACCGATGACTGCAATTACAATAGCGAGAGTGGAAAGTGCTCCTAACTCTGCTCCACCAAAGAATGGGAACATACGTGCTACTAGGTATAGTCCTGCGTTGACCATTGTAGCTGCGTGAATAAGTGCGGAAACCGGTGTTGGACCTTCCATCGCATCAGGCAACCACACGTGAAGTGGGAATTGGGCAGACTTGCCCACTGCACCGATGAACATCATTCCCAATGCGAGTTGTAGACTTCCTGGGTCTACTGCTGCAATATGGTCTGGATTGAATACGTAAGCATAGTCGAGATGGCCATCGAATAAGTTCCATAGCATTACTAGGCCGATTACAAGGAATACATCTCCCACACGTGTGGTGAGGAATGCTTTCTTTGCAGCATAAGCGGCGCTCGGTCTTTCGTAATAGAATCCGATGAGCAAGTAAGAACAAAGTCCCATCAACTCCCAAAAGATGAACAACCAAAGGAACGAATCTGCTAGAACCATTCCTAGCATACCGCTGCAGAACAATACGAATTCTGCATAGAATCGGTGATTGCGGTTATCGTTAATTGGATCTGTATTCATGTATCCAATCGAGAAGATGTTGATTAGGAAACACAAGAATGCTGCAACGAATAGCAACATAATCGTCAGATGGTCGATATGTATTCCAACTCCAAATGTAGTTGTGGAGAGTTCACCATTTGCTTCCCACCAAGATGATTCGAACCAAGTATATACATCGGCTGCACCGATGTGGTTGAAGTAATCCTTGATCAGAAGTAAGGTTAGCACCAAAGATGCTCCCATTACTACTAGAGCAACGATTCCACCTTCTTTTGCGGACTTTACCCAAGAAGGAGTGCCGTTGAAGATTTTACCCAGGAATAAGATGACTGGGAAAGCCAACATTGGAAGTAGAGGGATGAGTATTGCGTAGTCAATGATTCCAGATTCGCTCATGATATCACCTCAATTCTTCAGCAGATTTACCTCATCTAGAGAAATGGTCTCATGCTGACCGTACATTGACAGGAAGATCGCCAAACCAATGGCTACTTCTGCTGCTGCGATTGCTATTGCGAAGACTGCGTAAACCCAACCGGTCACGTCTCCCCAGTGAGATGCTGCTGCTACAAATTGCAAGTTGACTGCGTTTAGCATCAGCTCGATACACATCAGTACTACGATGGCGTTCTTTCTACTGAAAGCGCCCCATAGCCCGATGATGAAAAGAATGGCTGAAAGGCCAGATACCCATGCTGGATCGATCATTCCTTTTCACCTCCAGTCAATTCCCACTCGAGATTCACAAGGCGTTCGTCACGAACCAGGTATGCTGCTCCAACCATTGCCATTGCCATAAGGAAACCAAGTGCCAATAATGGAAGTGCCCACTCGCCAAATAGAGCGCTTGCTAACTCTTCAGTAGTGATTTCATCATCAGATGAATTTTCCCAAACCGCATCTGCGGAAACTGCTGCAACTAGAACTGCAGCAAAGAAAACTAAGCCCACACGGGCCATAATCGAAAGTAGTCTCATTCGAAGTCCTCCTCTAGGATTTGCCTTCTAGTCAACATAATTCCGAATAACACAACTAGCATTACACTCGCCAGATATACCAGAATCTGGATGATTGCAAGGAACTCAGCACCCATTAGAATGAATATTCCTGCTACTCCCATGAAACAGAAAATTAGGCACATCATTGAATGGGCAACTCTCTGCATGTATACTAGACCTAGAGCTCCACCGATTACGATAGTACTCATCAGGAAAAACATCGAGGTTTCTAGAATGGTTGCAGCATCCATGTTCATGCCTCCCCTGCAGCCTTAGCCGCTTTCTTTGCGCGCTTGTCGCGCTCCTTGCTAGCACGCTTGGCCAATTCAGCATCAACCGCTTCTTGGTGAGCGCCAGGCAATACTCGTGTTCTTCCTGCATCCATCCACAACTCCTGTCGAGTGAATCCAGACATTCCATCATACTCGTTGGTCATGAAGAAGGATGTGAAGTTACAAGCTTCCATACAAAGGCCACAGAACATACATCGTCCAAGGTCAATTCTTCCTGAAACGATTTGATCATCAGCAGGATAAACAGACTCTAGAGCTACAATGTCTTCTTCGCCGCTGTCGTTCCATCGCATGCGTACGCTGTCACCTGTCAAATCTAGGACCTCACCAAATCTCCACTCTTCTGGAGCGTCGGTGTGTGCGGTTGCGATGTTGAATGTGTCTAGTTCGGCCATTACTTCCGGCTTCTCAACCGCCGCAAACTTGCCGACTTCGAGTTCAGCACCGTATCCAGCCCATTCGCCCTCAGCATTGTCCAAGACGTCCACACGAAGCTCGGTAGTCATGTGAAGACATGAGTTAGGACAGATGTTTACACACATCTTACAAGCGGTACAAGTCTCCCAAATGACTCCAATTCTACCATTGTAATTACCTGGAACGAACAACCATGGTTCAATTTCCTCGATTCTCTCGTATGGATAGTTCACAGTTTGTGGCTTCCAAATTGTTGGCGTCAAGTCAGTACCTGACCTGTCTGCAGCGTATTCGTGTGCAGTAATATCGTTGAGATGCTTAGTTTTCTGAGAGCGAGCAATATCGCCATCGTTGATGAATTCAGGATGTGTTGTGTTGTGATAGCCACTTGAGAACCTACGACCTATGAAATCGTAAGTTCGTAGAACTGTCAATCCTGTAATCTTAAACGGGTACCAGAACAAGTTTCTGAAATTTGGTTTACCGTGTGGATGTGATGCCATTTTCTCACCTCACTCCTTTCCTGCCACGTGCGTACCGGCAGGCGTCATCGTTCGAACGTGGAACATTCGTTCCTCGTTTTCTTCGATGTTTTCGTCTTTCATCATCACTATGAACACTCCAACCCAGAATAGGGTTGTAATGATCGCAGCTCCCCATGGGATACCGAATACATCCCAAGCCCAACCGCCAGCATTTGAGTCTGACATTCCTGAGTTATCGAAGATGTATAGTCGGTATAGAAGTGAAAGTACAACCTGAATGACCGAAAGCGGTAGGAGCATTCTCCAGCCGAATTCTAGAATCTGATCGGTTCTAATTCTAGGTAGAGCAGTTCTAGCCCAAACGAAGACTACGGTGAAGATGAACCATGCTTTGAGCAGAGTCCAAGCAACTCCTGGAATTGCCAACCAAAGGTCTCCGAGGTATGGAATCTCACCAATAGTTCCTGCGAATGGAGCGTGCCAACCGCCCATGAAGAAGTGAGCAAACAGAATGCTAGCTGCGTATACACGCATGTACTCAGCAGCGAACAACAATCCGAATCGCATACCGCCGTACTCAGTCCACCAACCTTCTACCAGTTCTGCTTCTGCTTCTGGCATATCGAAAGGAATTCTTTCAACTTCTGCGATCATACTGACCAAGAATAGTACTGCACCAAGTGGCATCAAGAATAGTAGCCAGGTTCCAGACGAATGTTGGAAGTGTACAATCTCAAGGAAATTGAACGAACCTGCCATCACACAAACTCCGAGGATAGACATCAGCAATGGTATCTCATAGGCAGTCAATTGCGCAGCGCTTCGAATTCCACCAAGTAGGGTATACTTGTTGTTCGATGACCAGCCCGCAAAGAAGACTCCTAGAGGAGCGATTCCAAAGATTGCAAAGGCGAACAATACCGATAGTTCTGGATTTGCACCATATATGCCGCTAGACAATGGAATCATTCCAAGAATCATAATCGTTGAAGATATGACCAAGAAAGGTGCAAGTTCAAAGATTACTTTGTCAGCACGATTTGGTACCATGTGCTCCTTGATTAGGAACTTCATACCATCTGCTAAATTCTGGAAGAAACCTGGGAAGATGGTAACACCATACCAAGAGCGGTTGCCGACTCTGTTTACCATCTCAAGTTCGTGACCTGAGTTGCCAGCGACTTTGTTTAGCCAACCATTGATTGCACCAATCGGTTTACCGAGTCCGAATGGAATCATATTCCACCATTCGCCTGCAGTCACACCATTTTCTCCAACCCATAGAGATCGGAGAGCTGTTGTAGCACCACGCCTATCGTTGACACGGGCGTAGAATTTTCTTTCAATCCAGAGAATCATGAACATCGATCCCATGATTCCACCAAAGGTTACCAGACAGGTAACTAGGGTGTGGACAAAGAATGCAATGTCGTTTGCAGAGGATTCAAGGAACGTATCCTCGAGTAACCACGAAAACAATTCGCGGGTTCGGTAGTAAATGAAGTCGTGAAGTCCAAGCCAGTCGTTCATGATAATCACCTCAGCGGTCTGTCTCCCCGATACATGGATCGAAACTGCCCATAATGGCAGGAATATCTGCTACCTTGTAACCGATCATGGTCTTGGCAACGTATGGAATTGTGATAAACATCGGAGAACGAATCGACAAACGATACGGGTTCTTACCACGTCCGTCTCCTCCCCCTTGGATGTAGAAGTTGGAAACTCCACGGGTACATTCGTAGGTGCTGAATCCAGTAGCGCCCTCGGGTGCACGAGTTGGAGCCTTGGCCAGAATCATTTCATCTCCGTTGGAATAGTGGGTGTTTGCACCACCAGGGATTTTCTCAATAGCATCGAGAAGCATTCGACAGGATTGGCGCATTTCTTCCATGCGTACACGATATCTGTCGTAACAATCAGCGCCCTTGACGCTGGTTGGTTTCTCAACTGCTGGCTCCCAATCTACTTGGTCGTAGACAGAGTAAGGGTTGGTCCAACGTGCATCGGCGTTTACTCCGGCTGCACGAATGTTTGGGCCTGTGACTCCAGCGTCGATCATCTCCTCTGCAGTAGCATAGCCTACACCTTGGAGACGTACGAGCCAAATCGTAGATTCATCGAGAAGCATTTCGTATTCATTGATTCTATGTTCAAACAACTTGACCTTGGCTTTCATTCTATCAGCCCAGCCGATTGGAATGTCTCGCTTTACTCCACCAACACGTGGATAATTGTAGTGCATTCTAGAACCGCCGAGTTCTTGCAACAAGTCAAGGAACATTTCTCGGTCACGTAGACACCAGGTCATCAAAGTCAAATTTCCAATGTCCGGTCCGAATGCTCCAAGCCACATCAAGTGGCTAGCTAGACGCTGAATCTCTGCAGCCATCAATCGGATGTATTCTGCACGCTCCGGAACTTCTGCTTCGAGTAGGTCTTCTGCTGCCATGATGTAGGAGTGAGCCCATGTCATCGCGCTAACATAACACAATCTGTCACAATAAGGTGTGATTTGAGTGAAATCTCTTGCCTCACAAATCTTTTCCACACCGCGGTGGATGTAGCCAAGTTCCGCTTCGGTATCGGTAACCGTCTCTCCATCGACCTTTACACGTAGTGTCCAAAGTCCGTGAGTCATCGGGTGCTGAGGACCCATTGTAATCCACATTTCTGCCATGATAACACCTCACTTTACCCGGCCCTCATCAACCGGTTTTCTTCCAAACCCTTGCGGGTCGTCATACATTTCATTGAAATCGTGATAGCGAATCAAATGCTGTCTTTGAAGCGGATGGAATCCTGGTGGAGAATCATGCGGATTCAACACTCTGTGCATGTTGACATGCCCTTCGAAATCGATGCCGACTAAATCCCAAGTCTCTTTCTCATTCCAATCTGCACCAACCCAAATGTCCTGAATTGATGGTACGGAGGGAGTTTCTCCTGCAGGAAGAGGAATGACGATTTCAAATTCCATAGGGATGTCATCTCCCTCTAACTTCTCGCCAACGTGGACGGTCATTGTGTGTGCTTTGACATTGTGAATTGGCCAACGGTGCATGTGGTAAACGACTTCCCAGCCCCTGTCACTTCCTCCAGATGGGAAGTGGGTTCCGGTGATCATGGCGCAGTGGTTGACGCCTAGTTCATGACGTAGATGCTTGGCTATTGCTCTCCATTGGTCTGGAGCGCAAGTAACTCGAACAAACTCGTATGCCTTTCCAGCACTGTGCGCTACAGATTCTACCGACACGCCTGCTTCTGAGAATCTGCTTGACAGATTTTCTGTCGCTGCCTTAGCTGCTGCAGCGTTCTGCTCTTTTGTGATTGTAGTTCCCATGATCAGTCCTCTCCTACAATTACTGGCTTGTCGCCATCCCTTCCGGTCGAAGGTGCTCCTCCGATACGGATGATTTTCTCACGGAGTTTACCGAATCCGTCGATTAGAGCCTCTGGCCTTGGCGGGCATCCAGGGATGTACACATCCACTGGAATAACCGTGTCAACCCCTTCTAGGATGTTGTATGATTGGTAGTATGGGCCACCCGAAATTGCACACTCGCCCATTGCGATACAGTACTTCGGTTCTGGCATTTGCTCCCACAGTCTGACAATCGGGTCTGCGAATTTCTTCGAGATAGGTCCGTTCACGAGAAGAACATCGGATTGTCGTGGGCTTGAGCGGAATAGTACTCCGAATCGGTCACCATCGAATCTTGGAGTTGCCGATGCGGCCATTTCAATAGCACAACACTTGATTCCAAGGTGCAATGTGAACAGGGATTTCCTGCCCGCCCAATTGAAGAATCTGCCCGCTAGTACTCCTAGGAGTTGCTTGATTCTGGTCGCTTTCAGAGCTTCGTCTGTTACGTCGCCAACAATTTCGACCAATTGGCGGCTGTTGAATGTAGTATAATTCTCTCCGGTATCTGCCATAACATTCACCTCAGATGTAAATTCGTCCTCTCTTACGGAATACGTGCCAAACGCCCATCACCATAGTTGCAAAGAACACGGTAAGAACCAACAGTTCTCCTTCGACCATCGACATGGACGAAACTTCGGGGTTTGCACTTGTTGCGTCAACTGCTAGGAGACCTCCTAACGCCATGAACATGAATGCTACATCGAAAACGAGGAAGATAATCGCATACCAATAATACTGGAAGTGGAATTGAATCATCGCCTCTCCAACTGGCTCAGAACCACACTCGTAGGTCGATAGACGGCGTGGATAGAGGCTGTGATCTCTTTCATATCCCTCCATCAACCATGAACGGGTGATGTGTGGACGTGAAGGATCGGTCTTCGGCATTACGAAGTATTGAGTGACGAATGCACCCAAGGGCATACCTATTCCAATCAGAGTTAGAAGAGCCATCGAAAGATAGGACGCTGTGACCGTTTCTGCACCGACCATGGGAACCACCGAGCGAGAGCGCTAACGCTCTCTTACCCCTGCGAGCCGAAGTCCATCCATAAGCGTTGTCGCATGCGCACGCGAGTGGGGCGCTTGCGAAAGTTATGACCCCGTAGGGGTCAGATACGCTTTCTTAGCGCCAAAATCAGGAACCCGATCAATACCGCACCTGCAATTCCAAACACTACATTTGGTGAAAGTAGAGTACCAAAACCGAAGGATTCAGGCTCGCCGTTGACCGTCAATTCAATATTTTCTCTACCTGCAAGTTCAATCTCTGTTGGTTCTGCGAATAGAGTGAATGTGAATGAATCTGCAACCGTTGCGGAATCCCCACCTGGCGGGGTTACCTTAACGATGACCTTAACGACCTCTCCTTCCTCTAAATTACAGATTAGGTGGTCGCCATTATTTACACAATCTGCGCCTGCAGAATAGCTCAAGAATAAATTCCATCCCCTTAGTCCAGGACTGGTTTGTATCTTTATCTCGCTGTCAGTATTTCCTGAATTTGTGACATTAATCTCGAACAAAGTTTGCTGTAATTGACCAAATGTGATGTTCCTTTCGATTTCTATATCTCGATCAATTTCCACAGAGTGCACTGTTTCAACAGACAATGAGAATGAAACTTTACCGCTTCTGTTTGCAGCATTCGAAACCGAGGTTACAACAATCTCTAGTATGCCGCCATCGCCATTCTCAGAACCTGAACTAACTTCGATTTCAACAGTAACTATTGCATAATAGATAATTGGTTCATGGCTGTACTGAATCCCTTCTTCGACCATCTTCTCGAAGATCTTGTCCTCACTAGATGCGATCATCGGGGAATTGCCCATGTAGTGGAAACCACTTGTTGAGTTGTATGCACCCCATCCCTTAGGAACAGAGATTGGCCCATCTATTTCCAAGCCTTGGAAATACAGAGTTCTGGTAGCAATTCCTGTTAGGCCGCTAATATCGAAAATCGCTTCATCGCTCAAATCTCCAGTATTCATTACCTTGAGTTGGTAAGTTGCAACACCGCCTGGAGGTAAAACCAAATTCTCTGAGCGAGTTAAGTCAAATTCAGAATTCATAATCACTGCATCCATAGCAAAATCTCTGTTGGATAAAATTGCACGGAAAACAAACTCAAGTTGATTGTCTGGGACTCCGTCGTTATTTTCATCGCCATTGTTGTTGTCTCCCAGATTGGTTACTCTGACCGTTAATCTGGTACTGTCGAGTTCTTCCTCACCGTCGATTGAGACTACAAGATACATGATTATCGATTGCCTTGCCTCGATATCGACTTCGGTCACCACAGTTCCATCTGCTGTCTCAAAGTGCTTGCCCCAACCGGGTTGAGAAGTTTGGCTGATTACGGAAAATCTGAATCTATCCAAAGTGTTTCCATCATTCTGAACGTTGATTGGGAAACTCACTGTGGTATCTGAACGACCGGTTTGATCGTCTGCAGGAGCACCTCCGCTCATGCCGTGGATAGCCTGTACTGTCACCCTCAAGTCCTGGCTAGCGTAAGTATCTCCTCCGCCTGAAGTTGGCACTACAGAGAATGTGAGCATTACATCTTCGGATGCAAGTGCATCATCAGGCAAGGTAATTGTTACATCTATTGTAGCGCTCTTTCCTGAACTGGAATGCCTTGATTCAGTGGAGACTGTTGAAGACTCTAGTTCGACTGACCAACCGCTTGGAGGAGCATCTGTAGTAATTCGGAAAGTGTCTTGTCCATTTCCTTGATTTGTCACTGTAAGAGTAGTAACTGCAGAGGTTCCAGGCTGAACATTGTAAAGTTGGGAGTTACCCAAAGACATCGAAGCTCCATGAGATTGGCCTACGGTTACTGTTACTTCTGCAAAGCACTTTGCAGTGTTACCATCCTTACCCTGAATTGTAATCTTCTTCTGTGAATTTGCATTGATTGAATCGTCGGGGGTTATCTCAATGGTGAACTCTTTCTCGCCATTTCCGTTGTTGTACGGTAACATTCCGCTACTAGCACCATCGACGCTAGCCCATCCTGCATGACTACCTTGGAATCCAACATTTACTGACCAATCCGTATTCCCATCGTTTGAGAAGGTCGCAGTCAATGTTCCAGTATCATCTGGATCGATGTTCATACTGGTCTTGGATAACTCCAAAGTGCACTCTTTTAATTCGGGAACAAACAAGTCAAATTCTTCGGTATCAGAAGCGCTTCCATTTGGATTTTGATCGTTTGTAACCACGCCGGTAATCTCCCAACAGAACTTGTCGCTTTGCTTGCCATCGGGCACCTGTAGTGTAACCAGAACCCATTCCGATGATTCATTGTCGATTTGAACCTGTGATGGCTCAACTGAGATACTCATGGAACCATCCGAAGTACATCCTGAACCGCCTACTGTATCGATAGAGAGGTCGATGGTTTCCTGCACCCTTCCGGTATTTTCAACCTCGACGTCCCATTCAATCGTACTTTGTCCACCCCAAGTTCTAGAGGGATTTTCTACGGTGAGATCGACTCCAAACAACGCAGAGCCTGCGCCATCTCCAGCTGTTGTCTCAACATCTTGAGTTGCCTGAGCAGGTTGGCCAGGTTGGTCTGGCGGGGTTACTTGCTCATTTCCAGTTGCAGTAACCGTGGTCACACAGGAGCCTTCCGCATTTTGTGCTAATGTCACATTGAGGAAGGTTTCTCCATAATCTCCAGCTTCAATCGGTTGACCTATCTGACCGATTGCTGCAGAATAACCAGTACAGTCTTGAGCGTTGTTTGCTGCTAGATTGACTGAAACCGGATTTGAACCTTGATTGTACACTCTTACGGTGTACTCAGCGGTTTCGCCGGGATTAACGGTCTGGGCAGACGGAGAAATTGAGACATTGATGTTTGCATCCCTACCTGAATCATCCGCCATAACCGGGGTAGTGAACGCTGGAACTAGCGAAATCAACAGTAGCGAAACCAGTAGAATACTGGCTCGTCGCTGAGCTGGCTCAGGGTCTTTTCGGCGGGGTTCCATGAACCCCGGTCGAAGTCATCCCATGAAAAGGCTGCCTGAAGATGTGTCAATCATTCAACATTAACAAATGTAGAAGAATCTGCACTACAATTCACACATTTGCTAACTTTACACACCGCATGATAGCGAGCGCCACAACTAGGACAGGCTTGCATCATAGACAAAATTGGTTGACGACAAGAAAAACAAGGAGTCGCATTGGTTTGGGCTGTTGGTGTTTGGAAAGCCGCAGCCGACGGTGCAAGCTTAGGGCTCTCAGCCTCGTTCACACGTCGCGTCAATGCGAATGCTACCAATCCCAATACGAGAATACCGATCGCTATCGAAGAGAAAACTACTGTCAATGAGTTTGATTCTTCTTGAACCGCATCTCCTTCGGCTTCTAACATAACCGAATAAGTGGCGCCTTCTACATCATCAGCACCTGCAAGAGTAAATTCTAACTCTCCAGAACCCGGTTTGTTTGCAATAATCTTCAATCGCAATTTTTCAGATTCTCCTGCCTCTAGATCTACTGTGTCTCCGCCTTCAAACGATGAGCTCCATCCTGAAGGGGGTTTCACGTTTACTAGACTGCTAACTATCGAATTACCTGTATTTGTGATTGTGATATCGATTACAGATTCCTCACCGACATTGACTATCAATGAATCTTCAACATCCCACGAGACTTTCTTTTCCTCAGCAACCAACATCGTGACTAGTTCTTCATGCCTAATTGTGTCCTCTTCGATAATTACGGTGAAACTAGGTTCATCACCTGGATTAGCATTTGCAGAAATTAGTATAGTGCATGTTAGAGGGACTATGTCGCCTTTACTAACCGAGCCAATACTACTACACTCGCCAATTAGATTGCTATCGGCAGATAGGATAACTTGGGGGTTCCAAGTTGTATCTGCAAGGTTTTCAACCAACCAAGTATAGTTCATGGCAACTCCAACCGGGTGTGAACCGGGGCCGAAAATCTGACCCCATGTTTCTCCTTCAATTTCCAATGAGGCGAACGTCACTACAGGTTCTGCTAATTGTGTGACATCTACGAATTCTTCGTGCGTCCATGATTGGGCATTACTATCCAATGTCATGCGAATAGTTCCAGATTTGGCGTCGTTTTCTGTGCTCACCGAAATCAATAGATTTTCACTTTGAGTCCACGCTAATGAAATAGAATCCAAAATGGTATTTTGTATCCAACCATTCGGTAAGTCTAGTCTTGGAGTCAAATCAATATCGACATTACCTCTATTCTCAATTGAATATTGTAAAGTGATAGTACTGCCTGGTAAAACAGATGTTATCGAAGTTTCAAGATCTATGACTACTGATTTTATCTCCATAACCACCAATGGCAGTTCAAAGGTTTCCATGCGCGCATCATCGCTTTGACTTATCACCTTCAACACTACTGTCAACTCTGTACCCGCTCTAGTCATGACTTGAGGTGGAGTAAATGATATTCCGATATTCATTTGTCCATCTTCGAGCATCAATCCCGTCGAGCCTGAATTTGCACCACCTTGTGCAGATAGATCATCGAATCCTGAGAACCATCCTGGAGGTGATTCAAGGAATACGTCATACCCAATGTCGTCATTTCCTTGATTGAATAGTCTGATGTCAATTGAAGTTACTTCGGATGGGTGAACCGGGATCACCGTGTAATCAAACTCAACTGTAGTATCCGATAACACTGGCACATCGAGAATCAACGTGAAAGGAGATGAGACGCTATTGTCTTCATCGAAACCTAACAGATCGATTTCATACAACCCGGGGTCAGGACCTGCAGGATGAACCAATGTTACATTGATTGAAGCACCCTCTTGTCCATCTAACTGGAAATCTGTATCATCCAATCCTACATACCAATTTAGTGAACTACCAGTAGGAGAAGTTACGCCAGTGGACGATATTGATGCATTGGTAGAAAGTAATGCTGTATTGGTCAAAGTTACTTGCCAAGACGAGGTTGTGACTTCGATGTCTGGCAGAACAGTTGTAGCAGCCTGCGAAGTTATCCTTACACCCGGAGTAGTGACATCTACTACAACATCCAAACGGTTGTTGTCCTCATTAATCTCATCTATCGCATCTGTGCTATCAACTATGAAAGAGAGAGCTCGAGAGCCCGCAGTCTGTGGGTTCCAATCCC
>MDSZ01160870.1_pt1 | contig 15129 bp, 12 predicted proteins | sample 811201 | NCBI WGS metagenome assembly MDSZ01 (sample SAMN05326647, study PRJNA326480) | marine metagenome | isolation source: seawater | place: Indian Ocean: North | collected 2010
TATTTTTGGCGGAGAGAGTGGGATTCGAACCCACGATAGAGTAAACCCTATACACGCTCTCCAAGCGTGCGCCTTAAACCACTCGGCCATCTCTCCAGAGAATTTTATTTAATTTTCTTTTTCTAAATCCTTTATATTTACAAAATTATTAGATAGAGAATTATTATTTTTTTTAATTTCATTAAAAAAATTCCATGCTAGCACTAATATAATATTGTTCTTGTTCTTTAATTTTTTTTTTGAAAATATAGGAATTTTAACACCTGGAACAAATTTATTGTGCTTAAACTTATTATCCTCAATTATATAATCAATTTGATCCGTTATCCCAAAAAAATTTAATGCAGTTGTAGCTTTAGCTGGCGCACCATATCCAACAATAGCTTTACCTTTTTTTTTAAGATTATTTAAATTTTTAATTATATTGTCTCTCAATTTATTAACTTTTTCACCAAATTCTTGATAGGTTTTAAAGTTTTTAATTCCAAATTTATTTTCCTCTTTAATCATAATATCTATATTTTTATTGATTTTGATTTTTTTTCCTTTTTTCAAGTAGATTCTTATTGATCCTCCATGTGTATTTACCTTTTCAACATTATATATCGTTGCATCAAATTGACTAAAAAAATTAATCAAAGAGGTCAAAGACCAATAATTATAATGTTCGTGATAAATGTTATCAAAAGTTAAATCTTTAATCGTATTTAATAAATACTGAACTTCGATCACTATAGTGCCTTTTGGTTTTAAAAGTGAAAACATACATTCTGCCATTTCTTTTAAATTATCCGAATGAGCAAATACATTTGAAGCTAAAATTAAATCTGCATTTTTTTTAATTTTTTTTAAATTTTTCTTTTCTAAGAAACCATTAAAAGTTTTAATTTTATTTTTATTAGCTATCTTTGCTAAGTTTTTTGCGGGCTCAATTCCTAATATATTTTTAAATTTTTGATCTTTGAAAGGCTTTAATGCAACTCCATCATTGCTTCCAACATCTATGATATAAGAATTTGAAGGTTTTAGTTTTAACTCCTTAATATATTTTTTTGAAGCAGTAATAAAATGTTCTCTAAAATTTTTTGAAGTTGATGAAGTATACAAATAATTTGAAAACATTTTTTTTGGATCTACTGCTACTGATAGTTGGCAGTTGTGGCATTTACCGCAATAATTAAGTTCTAATGGATAGAGTTCTGTTTTATCATCTTTTTTTTTTAGCAAATTATTTGCTAAAGGCTGATATCCTAAAGATATAACTCTTTTTAATTTATTGTTTCCACATGATCTACATTCAAATTTATAGCAAGATAATAATAGGTCTCTCTCTTTTTCATCAACAAAAACATGTTTAATTGTGTGAGTAATTCCATAATTTTCATGCTCCCTCTCACCTCTCACTAAATTTAAAAATGTTGTATCTTTGGTAAAAATCATTGTATGTGCAACATTGGGTTTTATTATTGAAATTTGACCTTCATTTACTACTTGTGTAATTTTCGGAGAATTTGGATTTAAAACATCTTGAAAAATTTCAATAATTTGACCTTTGGTAAATAAACATTTTTGTTCCTGTTGGGGGTGATAATGATTTGCTCTTATTGTGCCTTTTTTAGAATCAATTAGTCCAACCATATTAATTGGCTCTGTTAATTCAAAATTGCTAATTTTACCTCTAGTATCTACAAACTCGTTGGTTCCATCTCGAACATATTCTAATTCACTTATTAAATTTTGTTTAGACCATTTAAAAATCATTTCTTTAATACTTTCATCTAAACGATATAGAAATTTAAATCCTACATTAAGTAGTTTTTTATTTGATAAAGAGAAGCCCATGTTGGGGACTTCATCATTTGTTTCTTTCAATTGAATTTTTGGATTATGTTTTTTACATATTTCTGCAACATTTTTTACTGTAACGGTATCTTTTGTTACATTAAAAAGATCACTAGAAATATCTTCTCTCTCTTCCATAAACTTAAAGCATCTTGCGACATCAATGACTGGAACTAAACTTTTTATTTGTCTGCCACCTGCAAAAAGTTTTAAGATACCATCTTGTGATGCTATTTTAGAAAAAAGATTAGTCATTATGTCAATACGAGTCGTATCCGATGAATAACCGTAAACAGACCCTAATCTTAAAATAACATAATTTTTTCCAGAAGATTTTAACTGTTTTTCATTAAAATCTTTTGATTTACCATATGAAAGTCTAGGGCATGTCTCATGACTTTCATCAATATTTTTTTTAACATCTTTTAAACTCTCATATACAACATGTGAAGATGGCATAATGATTTTACACTTGTCACTAATGACATCTAAAATATTTTGTGTTCCAACTACTGCAACTTCTTGAATTAGATTTTCTCTATCTTTAATAACTTCACTTTCAACTCTTGGCACAGATGTAATGCCTGCTAAATGATGGACAACATCGGCATCATGACAATATTTTTTAATTAATTCCTTGTCTAAAATATCTCCATGCACAAAATTCATATTCCAGTTTCTAATTTGATTAACTCTTTCGGAGATAAACCTATTATCGATGACAGTGATTCTGTCATTCCAGCTATATCCTGAATATATTTTGCATAACTCAGTTCCAATGTATCCTAAGCCACCTGTAATAACGATTTTTTTCATTTTAATTTTATATATAAAGATAATTTATATTAGTATTTATAAATTTATCAAAAAAATTTATTTAGAATTCTATTTAATGTTTTTTTTTGCCTATTAACAAATCTTTTAAAAAGATCAAATTTCTTATCTCTTTTTGCTAAAATTGGATAATTTGAAATATGATCCCAAACTTTTCCCTGATCGTTTTCGGCCCATTCACACTCACTAGCAGAAATCTTATAAGCTTCATTAAACTTTGAAAGAATAGAAAAAACACTTTGACATCCTCTCATTCCTTTGAATTCTTTATGATTATTTTGTGATGAAACAGTATCGTCAAATAAATAGCTAAATTTATTTGCCTCATGCCATTGACTCAAAAAATTATTTGAAAAACTACCTTTCTTAAGAAAGAAGGTTCCACCCCATACTTGATGTGAGTTATAAATTTTTGAATTTGAGGTTAAATTAAAATATTCGAAAACATCTCCTTTTGTATACTCGTATTCGTAATACTTTTGATATTTATAATTATCTTTTATTAGATTTAATGGTGGTTCTGAATAATCAAAAACTACCATATTATATTCGATGGTTTTCTTAATATATTCGTTTAATCTCCAAAGTCCTGATTTGTTGAGATGATTTCCTATATCTGAATAATGAAGTACTGAGCCCTCAGGTATTCCTTTGAGAAAATTAGTAATTATTTCCGGTCTCCATATATCAAAACCAAAATAGCGATTTTTACCACCAATTTTAAATGATTTTTTAATTCTTTCATTTAACTTTGTGCTTAAATCTTTTGGCCTAAATACTTTTATGTCATTATAAAAGTTCATATTTTTTGCTTGAAACAAAAATCTTTCTACACTTAAGTTAAGATCATCAGTTGCAAATGAGCAAAGGTAAACTTTATTTTTCATAATGTTTTATTGCTATCCATGGCCATTCTAAACTTGCTGTGTACTTTTTGAACCAAAAAGATAAATATCTCTCCGCTAAATATGCATACAATCTTTGAGTTCTATATCCTTCAAGATTCTTAAATCCAAATATTTTTTCACATCTTTCCAACCATGGAAATAGGGTCTGAAACCATCTATCGAGTATAATCGGTTTTGCTATAAACATTATATGTGGATTATAATATGTCTTAGTATTCACATAATCAAAGAATTCTACTTGGTCTGATTTATTTAAAACGCTTATTGCTTTATCCAAATTTCCATTTCCATGGTGCAAATCAAAATGAAGAGCTATGTTTTGATTTTTTATATTAAATAAAATTGAGGGTTTTTTTATTAAATTTATAAACCCTTTTTTTAAAATAGTCATTTTTTTTAGTTTATTTACATAAATTGGATTGCAAATTATTGACTCGTAGTTTTGCCACTCGGGCTGACTCTTTTTCAAAATCACACTTGTATAATTTAAGTGATTAATGTTCTTATTCATAAAAGATTTATCAATCCAAAATCTTCTTTTTTGACAAAATCCAATCCATTTGTCACTTTTGATATCTAATCTATTTTTCCAATACCAGTAATGAAAAGTTAATTCTGAATAATATTCTTCTTTATAGAAGATGTGGTCTCCTGAGTTACATTTTAAATAATTGTTTGGAAGATTGTTTTTGCCCACCGCAGCTAAATTATAATTAGTATTTTCAAGCTGCTTTATTCTTTTGTCAGTAACACAATAAATTTCTAAATTATTCATATTAAAAAATTAAATTTAATTGTAGATATATATAAAATTTAGCTATAATTCTATTTAATGATAAATTCTAAGTTAATTAATAAAATCGCAGGAGTTTTGGGTTATAAATTAATAGATAAAAATCATATAAAAAACATTCGAGTTTGTGGTACAAACTCAGTACTTAACATAAAAAACCTGCTTAATAATTTATTTGAAAAAAATTCAATTAATTCAATAATTCAAATTGGAGCTAATGATGGAAAAAGTTTTGATGAATTATCTTATTTTATTAAAAAGTATAAAACTGACTCAATACTAATTGAACCTATTCCAGAATTTTTTAGTGAACTAAAATTTAATTATTCGAATTTTAGTAATATAAAACTCATAAATGCTGCAGTTACGGACGAAAAAGCGAAACAGTACATATACTCTGTCAAAAAGAAATTTCGAGATAGTTATGGGGGACACGCAAAAGCAATAAGTTCATTTAATTTAAATCATTTATTAAAACACGGTATAAAAAAAAGACATATTGAAAAACTGAATATTAATTCAATTTCAGTAAAAAATTTAATTGATACATATAAAATAAAAGATATTGATTTGTTTTATGTTGATGCGGAAGGTCATGATGGGGAAATAATTTTAAGTCTACTTAATAATTCTGTAGAATGTAAAATTATTATATTTGAATTTATACATATACAAAATAAATTGTTAGAAAATGTTATTGAAAAACTAAAGTACAAAAAATATAATTTTTTTCCAATTAACGAAAATTTAGTTTGTATGAAAAGTAAGTTTGAATTTAAAATTTAAATTATTCTAATATATAATTTTTGAATTTTATTCTGTTTTTCGTTAAATATTCTGGAAATTGATTATCTAATGTGACTTTTTCATACAAGTGCCCCCTATTAAATAGATCTTCTCCTTTATTTATTTTATTTTCTATAACCTCGACTGCAGAAAATTTATTATCTGCAAATTCTGAGTGGGCAAAGGTTTTAAGTTTTAATGAGATTTTTTCTGGAGACATAATATTATTAAAATGCCAACCTGCATCTCTAAAAATTTCAATGCTTTTTTCTTTATCGAATCTAAAAAAATTATACTTTAAATTTTTAGATTTAATTTTTTGTCTCATGAAGTCTATTGATTTTAAATTTTTTTTTTTACAAACTCTTGTTCCTTCCCAAGGAGTTTCGTATTTATTAAATAAATTAAACTTATAGTTAAAACAGCTTTGTAAAAATATCCCATATTTTTTATTTAATTTAAAATTTTTTAATTTTTCTGGATTTGGTATTTCGTCAGGATCAGAAAAAAAAATATAATCTTCTGATCCAAGAAAGTTTAAGCTTTGAAGCAAATATTCTCTTTGATAGGCTTGGTTTTGCCATATATTATTTTTTTTAGGAAAAGGTTTGTCTAAAATAATATGTTTAACTTTGTTCTTATTATATTCATTTAATATTTTGAAATTAATTTTTTTTGGATTATTTCTATGATCAAATTTAGATTCGCAAACTACAAAAAAATCAACAACGTTTACTAAAATTTTATACCTAATATCAAACATAAAATCGTTATCAAAAAAAGTAATGCAATCAACAATTTTATTATTCATTTGAATTTTCCCATTTATTTAAAATACTCATATTTAATTCTGTTTCACTCCTTTTAATTGCTGGAAATTTTGGCTCAATTTCATTATTTAATAAAGAATTTGCAACTGACTCTATTTCATATGAAAATATGTTGTTATATTTATTTTCTATAAAATATTCTTTGCCGTTAACAACTATTTTACTATCTTCACAGTGCCAACTATCTGGAACTAAAATCTCCCCTTTTGACCCTGTGATTTTTGTTATTTTTCCAAGATCATTTGTAAATGAAGATCCAATAGAAGAATTAAATTCGTTATCAAATTGTATATTCGCAAACGCCTCCAAATCTACTTTAGTGGGACCAATAATTTTTTTTATTTTATTTAATTTTATTTTATTACTAAAATTTTTTGATTTTAAACTTGCGATTAATATACTTAGAGAAGATGGGTAGCATCCTAGGTCTAATATTGATCCTCCTCCAAGATCTTTCTTAAATAGTCTATTATTTTTATTAATTTTAATTTTTTGAAATCCAAAAAGGTTTCTCTTTTTTATGATATTTTTTCCAAAAAATGAACTCATTTTTTGTATTTCACCAATTTCGTTTTGTTTGATTATTTCAACTAATTTATTTGTTTGCGGATGGAAGCGATACATGAATCCCTCAGCAAAAAAAATTTTATGTTCATTAATTTTGTGATTAATTTTTTTTATTTCATCAAGATTAATAGTGGCTGGTTTTTCTGTTAAAACGTTTTTGTTATGATTTAAAGATTTAATAATCCACTCGTAGTGAAAACTATGGGGTAAAGCAATATAAATTATATCAATATTTTTATTTGCAAGAATATCATCATAGTTATCATAACAAAAATTTTTGTCTAAGTTAAATTTTTTTTGATACTCTAATAATTTTTCTTTATTTTTACTAGCAACAGATATTAGTTTTGAATTTTTTATTTGATTAAATGCGGTAGCAAATTTATTGGCAATTTTTCCTAATCCAATAATTCCCCAATTGATCACTGACATTTAATCTTTGTTTATTTTTAACACTCCTATAAAAGCTTCTTGAGGTATTTCAACTTTTCCAAATTGTTTTGCTCTTGCCTTTCCTTTTTTTTGTTTTTCGAGCAATTTTCTCTTTCTATCTAAGGCTCCTCCTCCATGAATTTTTGTCAAAACATCCTTTTTAAATCCTTTGATTGTTTCTCTTGCGATTATTTTTCCACCAATTGCTGCCTGAACTGGTATCATAAAATTATGTCTGGGTATTAAATCTTTTAACTTTTCACAGACCTCTCTTCCAATACTTTGTGCAAATTCTTTATGAACCATCATAGCTAAAGCATCTACTGGTTCTGCATTCACTAATATTGATAATTTAACTAAATCGCCTTCTCTATGACCTAAAATCTCATAATCAAAACTTGCATAACCACTTGTCATTGATTTTAATCTATCATTAAAATCAAAAACAACTTCATTTAATGGTATCTCATAATTTAAAACGGCTCTATTACCTGAATAGCTCAAATTAGTTTGTACACCTCTTTTATTTTGACAAAGTTTTATAATTGACCCAAGATATTGATCGGGTGTTATTATTGTTGCTTTAATCCAAGGTTCCTCGATATATTTAATTTGTGTTGGATCTGGTAAACTAGACGGATTTTGTAACTCTAAAATATTTTCATTATTGAGATACACTTTGTAAACAACTCCAGGTGTTGTTGTAATTAAATTAATATCAAATTCTCTCTCTAACCTCTCAGTTATTATTTCTAGATGTAGCAACCCTAAAAAACCACATCTAAATCCCAATCCTAAAGCTGACGATGACTCTGCCTCGTAAGAAAAACTAGCATCATTTAATTGAAGTTTTGCAAGGCCATCCTTTAATTTTTGATAATCAGAACTATCTACAGGAAATAAGCCACAAAATACAACTGGTTTACTTGGTTTAAATCCTGGTAAAGCTTTTTTTAGCGGTTTACCTGCTTCACAAATCGTATCACCAACTTTTGTATCAGAAAGATTTTTTATTCCAGTAATTATGAAGCCTATTTCTCCACTATTTAATTCAATTACATCTTTTGGTTTTGGTGTAAATACACCTACTTTTTCTACAACGTATTCTTGATTTGTTGACATCATTTTTATTTTCATATTTTTGCTTAATTTACCATCTATAACTCTTACCAATGTGACGACTCCTAAATATGTGTCATACCAACTGTCAACTAATAAACATTTTAAAATATTATTTTTATTGCCCTTTGGAGGTGGAAGATAATTTACTATGGATTCTAATATATCTTCTATGCCTTCTCCTGTTTTTCCTGAGCATGGTATTGCATTAGTTGTTTCAATACCTATCACATCTTCGATTTGTTTTGATGTTCTATCTAAATCTGAAGCTGGCAAATCAATTTTATTAAGTATCGGAATTATTTCATGGTTCATATCTAATGCTTGATAAACATTAGCAAGTGTTTGTGCCTCCACTCCTTGCGTGCTATCAACAATAAGTATTGATCCCTCGCATGCATATAATGATCTACTGACCTCATAACTGAAGTCCACATGACCAGGTGTATCTATTATATTTAAAATATATTCCTTCCCATTTTTAGATTTATAATTTAATTTTACAGTTTGAGCTTTAATTGTTATTCCTCTTTCACGCTCTATATCCATGGAGTCTAAAACTTGAGCTTTCATTTCTCTCTCAGTCAAACCTCCGCACTTGTGAATAATTCTATCTGCAATAGTAGATTTGCCATGATCTATGTGTGCAATAATTGCAAAATTTCTGATATTATCTATGTTATCCATTAGGATCTTAATATTGAGCCAGTCTTTTCCTCTATTATTTTGACTATTTTCTGTGAAACACTATTGATTTCATTGTCTGTAAGTGTTTTATCATCAGATTGTATCACAACCTTAAATGCAAGTGATTTTTTTTGACTTGGTATTTTTTCACCTTCGTACAAATCAAATATTGAAATATCCTTTATTAAATCCAAATTAACATTTTTTATCAAATTTATTAATTCCTGTGCCTGGATTTTTTTATCTACAATAAATGCAAAATCTCTCTCAGATTTTTGATATTCTGAAAATTCATAGCTAATTTTTGGTTTCCTAATTTGTTCTTTTAATAATAAGTATTTATCTAAATTTAATTCAAATCCAACCAGTGAATTAGTTTTAACATCTAATTGATTTATAATGTTTGGATGTAATTCTCCAAAAGATGCAAAATAACTATTTGGATTATTTGAAAATGAAATATTGCCACTTTTACCTGGATGGTAATAATTTGGTAAATTCACAGTTTGTATTATTAGCTGATCTTTACTTGTTCCTAATTCTTCAAGTGTGTGTAGTAGATCTCTTTTCACGTCAAAAACATCTAATAATCTTTCTTTTTCGTTCCAGTTTGGATTTGTGGCTAATCCAGCTGAAATACCACAAGCACTTGTAGATTGTTCACCAGGTTTTTTTCCTTCAAAAATTGGTCCAATTTCAAATAAAGATATATTATTTTCACCTCTATCAATATTTTCTCTTATTTTTTCAACTAAATTTGAAAAAATCGAAGAACGTAAAACTCCAAGATCAGAGCTTATTGGGTTAATAATTTTACAAGATGATTTTAAATTTAAAAAATGATTATTTATTTTTTCATTTGCAAAGGACCAAGTAATTACTTCCAAATATCCTTTTGAAGCAATTGATCTTTGAATAAAGTGAAAATGTTTTTGCTGATAATTTAATGTCTCTTTAGTTCTAATTTTTACTGGCTCTATTGATTTAATTGTTTGCAAACCTTTTATTCTTATAATTTCTTCTACTAAATCTATTTTACCATTTATATCGGGTCGCCAACTTGGAATTAATACAGAAATATAATTTTTATTTTTTTTAGACCTAAAACCTAGTTTTTCTAAAATATTAATTATCTCTTTTACATTTAAATTTATTCCTAGTACTTTTGATGGAAAACTATGCTCTATTTGAATTTTTTTTTGAATAATTTTTTTTGTACTTATAATTTGAAATTTACTAATTTCTCCTCCACAAATTTCCTGTATCATTTCAGCTGCCTTTTGTAATCCAACTTTAATTGAATTTTGATCAATTCCTCTTTCAAATCTATATTTTGCATCACTATTTAAATTTAAAATATTTGAGGTTTTTCTAGTTTCAGATGGATCAAAATAGGCCGACTCTATAAGAATATTATTTGTGTTGATTTCCGTGGATGAGCTAGTTCCACCAATAATACCCCCTAAACCAAGAGGTCCTTTTTCGTCAGCAATTACACACATTCCATCTAATAAATTGTATTTTTTATTATCTAATGCATTTAATTCCTCATTCCTCTTCGACTCTCTTACTATTATCTTTTTATTTATCTTATCCAAATCATATGCATGTAATGGTCTATTTAAATCTAACATTATGTAATTAGTAATATCAACAACAGCTGATATTGGTCTCAATCCAACTGCAATCAATCTATCTTTCAGCCATTTTGGACTCTCTTGATTTTTTATATTTGTGATTAAGCAGCTTCCAAAAATAGAGCAAGATTGATTTTTTGTTTTATTAATAGTTACGTTGAATTTTTTATTATTTTGTTTAAGCTTTTTATGTTTTAAAGGTTTCAATTTACCTGCGCCTGCTGCTGCTAAATCACGAGCTATTCCGCGTATACCCAAACAATCAGGTCTATTGGGAGTAATTGATAATTCAATTACATTTTCAGATTTAGAATTAAAATATTTTTTTCCAATTTTATTATTATACTTTTCATCTAAAGATATTATACCATCGCTTTCGTTTGATAAATTCAGCTCCGCCTCTGAACAAAGCATACCATATGAAGTAATACCTCGAATTTTTGAGACCTCTAATTTCATACTGTTTTTAGGAATAATTGATCCTGGCGGTGCATAAATTGTTAATAAACCATTTCGCGCATTAGGAGCTCCACAAACTATTTTTAAAGTTTTTTGATTTCCAATATCGACATCACAAACTTTTAGACGATCTGCGTTTGGGTGCCTTTCGGTTTTAATTATTTTTGCAACTATAAAGTTAGATAAGTCATTTTTGATTGGCTCAATAGATTCAACCTCCAATCCGATATTATTTAAAGTTTCAGCTATTTCTATTTCAGTTTTTTTAGTATCCAAGTGGTCTTTTAACCAGTCTAAAGTAAATTTCATCTGCTAAGGCCTCTATAATTTGTAGGTACATCTACTGGGTCAAAGCCGTAATGATTCAACCATTTATAATTACACTCAAAAAATGATCTTAAATCTTTTATCCCATATTTTAGCATGGCCAAACGATCAATACCTATGCCAAATGCAAAACCTTGATATTTTGAAGGATTTACCTTTGAATTTATTAGAACATTTGGATGAACCATTCCACATCCTAAAATTTCTAACCATTTATTTCCATCTCCTATCACTATCTCACCGTCTTTTAGGTCATATCCAATATCAACTTCTAAAGAAGGCTCAGTAAAAGGAAAATGGCTTGGCCTAAATCTCATTTTTAATTTTTTCACTTCAAAAAATTCTTTTATAAAATAATTTAGGCAGCCTTTAAGATGACCCATATTTATATTTTCATCAATATGTAAACCCTCTAATTGATGAAACATTGGTGTATGAGTTTGATCACTATCACATCTATAAGTTCTTCCTGGAGCAATTATTTTAAATGGTGGTTTTCCTTTAAGCATAGTTCTAATTTGTACAGGAGAAGTATGTGTCCTTAATAAAAGATTTCTATCTTCAGTTAAATAAAAAGTATCATGCATATCGCGTGCTGGATGATTGGGCGGTGTATTTAGAGCTGTGAAATTATTATACTCATTCTCAACATCGGGACCTTCGGATACGCTAAATCCAATTTCTGAAAATATTGAAGATATTTCGTCAATTACTTGAGATACCGGGTGAATTTTTCCTTTTTTAAATGGCCGCTCAGGCAATGTAACGTCTACTTTTTCTGTTTCTAATTTTTTATTTATTTCATCCATTTCGACGTTTTTTGAAACTTGATTTAATTTTTCTTGAAGTAAAGTTTTTAGTTCATTAATTTTAGATGCAAAAATTTTTTTTTCTTTTTCAGATTTTGAAGCAATTAATTTAAACTGATTTGTAATTATTCCGTTTTTACCGAATAACTCAGTTTTAATTTGACTAAGATTTTCTGCATTCTTACAACTATTTAATTTATTTAAATATTCTGATTTAATTTTTTCAATTTCAGACATTTTAATAGAATATTTGTTAAGAAAATAAAAACAATAAAAAGATTAGTTCAATGCAGCTTGAGCTTTTTTGACTATTGTTTTAAAGGCTTGTGGGTTTTCGTAAGCAATTTCTGCTAGTATTTTTCTATCTAATTTAATGCCAGATTTACTCAATCCATTTATAAACTTTGAATAAGTTAATCCTTCATTTCTAACACCTGCATTAATTCTTTGTATCCATAAAGACTTAAAATCTCTTTTTTTGTTTCTTCTATCTCTATAGGCATACTGCATTGCTTTTTCCATTGCTTGCCTAGCGACTCTAATGGTATTTTTTCTTCTACCATATTGACCTTTAACTGCCTTTAAAACTTTTTTATGTTTGGCTCTACTAGTTACTCCTCTTTTTACTCTGGCCATTTTATCCTCTCAAATTATAGGGCATATATGATTTTACAATCTTACTGTCTTGTTTGGACATTATAGTAGTGCCTCTTTGTTTTCTTATTTGTGAATTGGTTCTTTTAATCATGCCGTGTCTTTTACCTGCTTGAGGCATTACCACTTTACCTCTTGCTGTAATTTTAAATCTTTTTTTTGCAGAACTTTTTGTTTTAAGTTTTGGCATAATTTTAAATGGGGTTTATACAAAATACTAACTTTTTTACAACTAGAATAATTATACTGGTTGAACTACCATAATCATTTGTTTTCCGTCAAATTTAGGCTGTAACTCTATTTTTCCAACATTTTCCATATCTAGTTTAATTTTATTCATTAGTTCATTTCCAATATTAATATGTTGAAGTTCTCTTCCTCTGAATTTAATTGTGAATTTTACTTTATCACCTTTAGAAAGGAATTTTTGTGCATTCTTAATTTTAAAAGTATAATCATGTACTTCCGTTACAGGCCTTAATTTAATTTCTTTTAATTCAACTTTTTTCTGATTTTTTTTTGCTTTATTCGCTTTTTTTTGTTGGTCATACTTATATTTTCCGATATCCATTATCTTACATACAGGTGGTTTTGCATTTGGTGCTATCTCAATTAAATCAAGACCTTCATTTTTTGCTTTATTGATAGCTTGTTGGGTATTTAGAATTCCTAAATTTTCTCCATCACTATCGATAACTTGAACCTCTGAAGAATTTATTCTATTATTATATTTTGGACCGTATGACTTGGTTCTTCTTTGAAAATAGTTTTGTTTGAAATCTGGCACTAAATTGATGGGGCTTTATTTAAAGCAATATATTTTTTAATGAAATCGTCTAATAACATATTTTCTTGTTTATCTGAATCCAACCTTCTAATAGTTACAGCATTAGAGTCAACTTCTTTTTTTCCGCAAATTAGTAGCATAGGAACCTTTGAACTAGAATGATCTCTTATTTTATAATTCAAATTATGATTTTTTAAATCCACATCACAAGAAATACCTGCGTTTTTAATTTTTTTAAATACTGTTAAAGCATAATCATTAAAGTCATCCGATATTGGTATCACTACAGTTTGAAGTGGGGAAATCCAAAAAGGAAGCTTCCCCGCATAATTTTCAATAAGTATTCCAATAAACCTTTCGAGGGAACCAAATAAAGCTCGGTGAAGCATAACAGGTATTTTTTTTGACCCATCTTTATCGATATAACTAGCACCTAATCTACCAGGTAAGTTTAAATCGACTTGTAGAGTTCCACATTGCCAGTCTCTTCCTATTGCATCTCTTAAAACAAATTCAATTTTTGGACCATAGAAAGCTCCCTCACCTTTATTAATGCTATATTCTAATTTTGAAGCTTCAACTGCTTTTATTAACGCTGCCTCAGATTTATCCCACACTGAATCATCACCAACCCTTAAATCTGGTCTATCAGAATATTTAAGTATTACATTTTCAAACCCTAAATCTTTATAAATTTCTAAAATTAAATTTGTAACTGATAAACACTCTTCTGTAATTTGATCTTCTGTACAAAAAATATGGGCATCATCTTGAGTAAATGCTCTAACTCTTAAAAGTCCATGCAAAGCGCCTGAGGGTTCATATCTGTGAACTTTTCCAAACTCTGACATTTTAAATGGAAGATCCCTGTAACTTTTCAAACCCTGATTAAATACTTGTACACAGCCAGGACAATTCATCGGCTTTATAGCAAATATTTTTTGATCTGGTGTTTCAGAAGTATACATATTGGCACCAAATTTTTCCCAGTGACCTGATTTTTCCCAAAGTGATCTATCTAAAATTTCTGGTGTATTAATTTCTTTATAACCGGCTTGGTCTTGTTTGTGTCTCATGTAAGAAACAAGTTTTTGAAATAGTGACCAACCTTTCTCATGCCAAAAAACTGCTCCAGGACTTTCTTCTCTAAAATGGAAAAGATCCATTAATTTTCCTAGTTTTCTATGATCACGCTTTTCAGCTTCTTCTATTCTTTTTAAATATTCATCCAAATCTTTTTGAGTTGACCAGCTAGTTCCATATACTCTTTGGAGCATTTCATTATTTGAGTCTCCCCTCCAATAGGCTCCTGAAACTTTCATTAATTTAAAATATTTTCCTATTTTTCCTGTTGAAGTTAAGTGAGGTCCCCTGCAAAGATCATGCCATTTACCATGAAAATAAATTGATACCTCTTCTCCTTCTGGAATACTTTCAATTATTTCAGCTTTATAAAGCTCTCCAATCTTTTTAAAGTGTTCAATTGCTTTTTTTCTAGGCCAAACTTCTCTGCTTGTTTTTTCGTCTCTTTCAACTATTTCTCTCATTTTATTTTCAATTTTGTTAAGATCTTCTTCCGTGAAAGGTTCTTTTCTTGCAAAGTCATAATAAAAACCATCTTCAATAACGGGGCCAATTGTTACTTGAGTTCCTGGGAA
>MDSZ01190598.1_pt1 | contig 15125 bp, 15 predicted proteins | sample 811201 | NCBI WGS metagenome assembly MDSZ01 (sample SAMN05326647, study PRJNA326480) | marine metagenome | isolation source: seawater | place: Indian Ocean: North | collected 2010
GCTAGCTTTGGCCGTGTATTCTTAGTTGCATCTTTTGCGTATCTTCCTTCTGTCTTAGAATATATAATTAAAACACCTATACAATATATTACAGACAATTTGAAGATATTTACTGGTTTGGGTGTTTTGGGTGTTGGAGAAGAGGGTGAATTTTTAAATAGCTTTTTGGCTGGGATTGATCTTTTTGCATTCTGGCGAGTTTATTTGATGGCCATAGGCTTTAGTTACTTATATAATAAACCATCAAATTCTACATTGAGTGTCCTAGTAGGTTTATGGATATTTGGATTAATTGTTTTTTCAGGAATGGGTTCATTTTTTGCTGGAATGGCAGGCTAATTAAGGGATGTCAATGAATAAAAAATTAATTTTTTTACTATTATTTTGTCATTGGGGTATAAGTCAAACTTATTCATTGAGCGAAGCAGTCAGAATCGCCCTTGAAAATAAAGAATCATTAAAAGCATCAGTGATGGATTTACAGTCATCAAGACAAAACGTCAAAGAGTCGTATAGTACTATTTTGCCATCCCTTAGGTTCTCTAGTAGCATGAGTGAATCTCAATTTCCTGAACAGCTAGGCGGATTTAATTCTTCATCTGGCCAAATTATTACCGATAGGATTAGTAGCATTACAAGCGCTTCATCAAATATATCTTTGACTCAAAATATTTATGATGGCGGTGTGTGGTGGAATACAATCCGTCAAGCAAAAAATAGCTATAAAATCTCAGAGCAATATAATCGTCAAATCAAAACGAATATAATTAATGGTGTCCATTCGGCTTATTTCAATTATTTAAAAGCAGCGCAATTACTTGATGTCTCTCGATCAAATTTATTGAGCTCTCAACAGCAATTAACACTAGCTCAACAAAGATTCGAATTGGGGTCCTCAAAAAAGACAGATCTATTAAAAGCACAAGTCCGATTTGGCCAAGCTAGAGTAGATGTTGTTAATAATGATGCAGCTTTACAAAATGCGTATATGAATTTGAAAAATGCAATGGGACTTGTAGGTAAGGAGATTGATTTTGGAATAGAAGAAGTAGATACATCTATGGAAACCCTTCCAAACTTTGATACTGGGTTTGAATTAATTCAAAAATCCAATCCTAGTGTAAAAGCTAAACAGTTTCAAATTACAAGTGCAGAATTATCTGAAAAGATAGCAAAAGGAGCACGTCTACCTAATATTAGTGCTAGTTCTAACGTTTCGGGTAGTTCTGATAATTTAAATGATGCATTAACCAATTCCACAAATGAGCAAAAACGGATCAATATGGGATTCTCTATTTCGATACCTATTTTTTCTGGGAATAGTATTTCAACAAGAATTCAAAAGGCAAAAATTGCGGTTGATAAACAGGAGTCTGAATATTTAACTCAACTTCAAGATTTATCAGTTCAATTAAAATATACTTTAGATCGATTAAATAATTATAAAGAGATTATACCAATTAATGAAACGGTACTTGAATCTGCTGAGGAAGATTTAAAGTTAGCTCAAGTACGATATGCTCAAGGTTCAACAACAATTTTAGAAGTTCTGGATTCACAGGTTTCTGTTGTTCAGGCTCGTTCATCTTTAATACGCTCTAAATATGATGCATATATTGAGCAGACAAACCTAAAGGCACTTTTAGGTACGTTAGATAACGAATATAAATAATTAATAGGAGAGAGTAGTGGCTAAATTAACTAAAAAGAAAAAATGGCTGATTTTTGGTGGTGGTGGATTACTATTAGTAATCATGATTGTAGCGAGTTTAAGGAAGGATAATACAAATGCGATAACTGTTGAAGCAGAAAAGGTAACGCGTAGAACAGTTGTACAAAAAGTTAATGCAAGTGGAAGGATACAACCTGAGATTGAAGTCAAAATTAGTGCTACATCATCGGCGTGGATTGATTCGATAACAGTAAAAGAAGGAGATAGGGTTAAAAAAGGTCAGCATTTAATTTCTTTAGATAGAAAACAATTATTAGCAAATTATAACTCAGCATCATCATCTGTACGTTCTGCTGAAGCACGGATTAAGCAGGAATTAGCAAGCAAAAAACGTGTTGAATCAATGTATGAGCAAAACCTTGCATCTGATCAAGAATTAGAAGCTATTCAGGCTTCTTATGAAATTGCAAATAGTCAACTCTCTCAAGCAAAAGCAAACTTAGAATCACGAAGAGATGATCTTGATAAAGCCAGAATTACTGCTCCACAAAATGGTATTGTTACAAAAATTTATAAAGAAGTAGGAGAGATGGCGGTCGGGGGAATGTTTCAGGCAGATAACTTAATGATTGTTGCAGATCTCTCGAGGATGGAAGTTATTATTGATGTGAATGAAAATGATGTTGTTTCTGTCGCAGTTGGAGATACAACTGAAATTGAGATTGATGCTTTTTTAGATACTTTATTTTATGGAGTTGTTAGTGAGATTGCGCATGTATCGGAAGTGACAGGAATGGGCTCTCAACAGCAAGTTACTAATTTTCAAGTTAAAGTTCGGATGCTCAATGTTCCAGAAGGAATTAGACCTGGAATGAGTGCAACTGCAGATATTATAACAGATAAAAAAGAAGATGTTTTAGCAATCCCTATACAGAGTTTAACAGTTCGACAAAAAGGATCTGAGAAATTTGCAAGTGGTGGAAAAAAATCTGGTCGACCAAATAATTCTAATTCTGGACCTAATAATAATGATGGTTCTAAAAAGAGAGAAATGGAAGAATTAGTGTTTGTAGTTGCTGATGCAGAAGGTAACGTAAAACGTGATGCGTCATATGATGTTGGTGAAAACATAGATAAAGAATTTAAAAAGGCTAAAAAAGGCACTAAGTATGTTCACATAAGACCAGTAAAAGTTGGTATTTCTAGTGATACGCATTATGAACTCTTAAGTGGGTTGGATGAGGGAGAAGAAATTGTTACAGGTTCTTATAAAGCAATAAGTAAAGATCTATCTCATAATAAAATTATCTCTATGGGAAAAGATAGTGATAAAAAGAAAAACAATTAAGCTTAGGGTTGGAAAACTCTCCAATTTTAAAAAATAATTATGCCTGACCTTATATCCCTAACAAATATCAAACGTCACTATGATGTTGGCGGGGAAATTGTACGTGCGCTTGATGGTGTCGATGTAAAAATTAAACAAAATGAATATATTTCAATTATGGGCCCTTCAGGTTCTGGCAAATCAACTTTAATGAACATGATTGGATGCTTAGATACTCCAACTGAAGGAAATTATGAGTTTGGGGGTGAATTAGTTCATGAAATGGATGATGATCAATTAGCATCCATTCGTAACAGAAAAATCGGATTTGTATTCCAAACTTTTAATTTGCTGCCAAAAGCAACAGCCTTAAGAAACGTTGAGGTGCCACTTATTTATTCCAATATCCCAAAAGAAGAACGACTAGAAATGGCAAATAAAGCACTTGTTTCAGTTGGCCTTGGAGATCGAGTTGATCATAAACCGAATGAATTATCTGGAGGCCAGCGTCAAAGGGTTGCTATTGCAAGAGCATTGGTAAATAATCCTTCGATTATTTTGGCAGATGAACCTACAGGAAATCTTGATTCAAAAAGTGGAATTGAGATAATGAAGATTTTAGATGAATTACATTCAAAAGGTAATACTATAATATTGGTAACTCATGAAGAAGATATTGCCAATCATGCAAATCGTATTATTACAATTTTTGATGGTAGAGTTAAGGATGACTTAATTAATAATAATAAGATGGAAGTTGCATAATGTTTTCAGTTTTTTTTGAAAGTTTTCGCATAGCATTAACTTCGATTCTTTCAAATAAATCTCGATCAATCTTAACAGCTTTAGGAATTATCATAGGTGTATTGTCGGTTACTTTAATGGGTACATTAATCTCTGGACTTGATAAAGGGTTTGATAAAAGTATGGCTTTTTTAGGGAAAGATATTTTTTCCATAAGTAGGTGGGAGTGGTTTGGAGATACTGAGTGGTGGGAGGTTAGAAATCGCCCAAGAATGCGCCTTGAATATGTAGATGTGATAAAAGAAAAGTCAAGTTATGCAGAAGCTGTAGCGCCTGTTATGCAAAGAGGAGCTGTGCTTTCAAATGGAGATCTAAGTACTGCAGGTACACAAATTTTTGGTACGAATACGGATTACATGTCAACAATTACTGCCAATATAGCTCGAGGACGATTTTTTACTGAAGGTGAAGATCGTTCAGGATCTCGTGTGACAATTATAGGAAATGATATTGCTGAAAATCTTTTTGTTAACCAAGATCCTATTGGTGAATATCTCAAAATTGATGGAATTAAATTCAGAGTAATAGGCATAATGGAAAAGCAAGGAAAATTTCTTGGATTATTTAGTGTAGATAACCAAGCAATTATTCCTGTTGGAACATCCGTCAGGTTATTTTCTAGAAGGGGATTTATTCGTATTAGCGTAAAAGTACCGCCGGAAAACATTGTAGAGGCTAAAGATGAATTGTACGGAATTATGAGACAAACAAGAGGTTTAAAACCATCAGAAAAGGATGATTTTGCTATCAATCAAACTGAAGCATTTGAAAGGCAATATAACCAGATAAAGTTTGCCATAGGAGGTACAGGTATTTTCATAACTATCTTATCACTGGTGGTGGGTGGAATTGGAATTATGAATATCATGTTTGTTTCTGTTCAAGAGCGTACAAAAGAGATTGGTGTTCGCAAGGCAATAGGTGCAACAAAAAATATGATATTGACTCAATTTTTAATGGAAGCTATTACCATTTGTCTAATTGGAGGCTTGATTGGATTAACGATGGCTAGTGGCTTAAGTTTTATTATTAATAAATTTTTTCCTTCTACAATGCCTATGTGGTTAGCTCTTACATCAATTTTATTAAGTGTTCTAGTAGGTGTTCTTTCAGGAGTAGTCCCATCTTACCGTGCAGCTCGCCTCGACCCTATAGATGCTTTACGATATGAGTAAATTATGATTGGTGGAAGTCAATTTAGAAGCATGCTTCGAGAAAGTATGCGTATGACTGTAGAGGCAATTGTTCAAAATAAACTGCGTGCAATTCTGACTTTGCTTGGGATATCTATTGGTGTTTTTTCAGTAATTGGTGTTATGACTGCTATACGAACTTTAGAAACTTCCATTGAATCTGGCTTAAATGTTTTTGGCACTAACACTTTTCTTATTAATAAAACTCCAGCAATACAATTTGGTCCTGGTAGTAGATCAAAATATAGAAATCGAAAAAATATTGATTACAGACAATATGAACTTTTAAAAGAGCGTGCGAAATTACCAATATTGGTTAGTGTCGTTGATAGTGAACAGGAAAGGTCAATAAGATATAAAGATAAACTTGTTAATAAAACAGTTGAAATTTCTGGGGGGGATGAAAATGCTCTAAGAACACTTAATACGTTTGTCGAAGATGGTAGAAACTTGACTCAGGATGACATACAGTTTTCAAGAAATGTTTGTCTCCTGGGTGGAGATGTTATTGACAAGCTTTTTCCATTTGAAGATCCCTTAGGAAAAGTTATTCAGATCAAGGGATTAAATTATACCGTTGTTGGGACTATTCAGAGGACGGGAGAATTATTTGGAAGGAGTCAAGATAACTTTATATTAATTCCAATCACGAATTATCTACAAAAATTTTCAGATAATCGGACTTCTTTGGGTATAACAGTTGAAGCTGCTTCAGTAGAAGATTATGATAAAACTCAAGATGAAGTCATTGGTATAATGAGGACAATTCGTAAAGTTCCACCTGAAAAGGAAAATGATTTTGAAGTCACATCTAATACAGAACTTCTTGAAACATTTGGTGCATTTACAGGTGGCGTAAAAATATTTGCTTTTTCAGTGAGCGTCATTGCCCTGTTGGTTGCGGGAATTGGTATTATGAATATTATGCTTGTATCCGTTACTGAGCGAATTAAAGAGATCGGTATACGTAAAGCGATTGGCGCTACTCGAGGACATATCCTTACCCAATTTTTAACTGAAGCTGTATTTTTAAGTCAATTTGGAGGGATTGTTGGTGTTATCCTAGGAATTGCAGCTGGTAATTTGGTGGCTGTGGTATTGAACGTTTCAGCTGTGATACCTTTTGATTGGGCTTTTTATGGTCTACTAGTATGCTCTTTAATTGGGATTGGCTTTGGAAGTTATCCCGCATGGAGAGCAGCCAATTTGGATCCAATTGAATCCTTACGGTTTGAATAAAATATAACTTAAGCTTCTTGTAGTGGAAAGAAGGTTCCACTAAATTTGAATTATATTATTGTTGAATTTATTTATGTTTGATACTGGTTTTCTTTTGCTAAAGATTAGTTTGATTTCTATAGCTATCCAATATCTACCTCTAGTTGAAGCTCCTAGTTTGATTTTATGAATACAATCGGAATTATTCCAGCACGTTTGCACTCAACAAGATTTCCCAAAAAGATTCTTCACCCAATCGAGGGGAAACCAATGGTAGCTCATGTTTATGAGCAAGCGAAAAAATCTAAATCATTAAATGATGTTATTGTTGCTATAGATTCAAAAGAAACAGCTGAGGCTTTAAAAAAGTTAAAAATCAAATATGTTATGACTTCAAATGACCATGTCTCAGGGACAGATAGAGTTCAAGAAGCTGTCTCTAAACAGGACGTAGAAATAGTAGTTAATATTCAGGCAGATGAACCTAGTATTGATCCTAATCTTATCGATATTCTAGTTGCTGAGTTTGATAATGAAAATATTGAAATGGCTACCATAGCAGGTAGAAAGATTGATGCCAAAAGCTTTTGTGATCCCAATACTGTAAAAGTTTTACTTGATAGAGATAGATTCGCAGTAAATTTCAGACGATATCCTATTGAATCTGAGGCTGGAGGCTATTATCACCATATGGGTATATATGCTTATAGAAAAGCAATGTTAGAAAAATTCATTTCGTTGGAGCCTTCGGAAAATGAGATTAAGTTTAAACTAGAACAGTACCGTGCATTGGATAATAAAATTCCAATTAAAGTAGTATTAACTGAAAAAGTAAATAAAGGTATAGATGTAATGGATGATTTAAAAGAAACCCTAAAAAAATAAAATGGTGACTAAAAATCCAGTAAAATATATTTTTGTCTTAGGTGGGGTAATTTCAGGTCTAGGTAAAGGAATTGCAGCTGCATCTATTGGTTATTTACTTAAAAGTTCAGGCTTAAAGGTAACCATCTTAAAATTAGATCCTTATTTGAATGTTGACCCTGGTACAATGAACCCGTATCAGCATGGTGAGGTTTTTGTTTTAGATGACGGTTCTGAAACTGATCTTGACCTAGGACATTATGAAAGATTTATTGATTTAGATATGAGTAAAATCAATAATGCAACTTCAGGCCAAGTATACAGTACTGTTTTAGATCGTGAAAGACGAGGAGATTATTTAGGTGCAACAATACAAGTTATCCCTCATATTACAGATGAAATTATATCAAGAATTAAATTAGTTAATTCTCCTAAAAAATATGATGTAGTTATTTGTGAAGTTGGAGGAACAGTTGGAGATATTGAGAGTCAACCGTTTATGGAAGCGATTCGTCAATTATCTCTTGAAGTAGGATATCATAATCATACAATTGTCCATGTCACTCTTGTCCCTTATATACTAGCTAGTGAAGAGTTAAAGACTAAGCCCACCCAGCATTCAGTGATGAAGTTAAGAGAGATAGGCCTATCACCTGATATGATCCTTGCGAGAACGGAGTATCCACTTACAAAAGAAGTAAAACAAAAAATTGGACTTTTTGGCAATGTAAATCCTGAACATGTAATAGAAGGAACAGAGGTCCAAAGTATTTATGAAGTGCCCCTCACTCTTTATAAGCAGAATGTTGGAGAGATAATTATGGATCGCCTTCAACTACCAGGAAAATTAAATGTATCTTATCTTGAGAAATTTATAACAAAATTTAAAAAGCCAAGCCATCAGGTTAATATTGCTATGTGCGGTAAGTATACAGAGCTACCTGATGCTTATAAAAGTGTTTTAGAAGCTTTTATCCATGCCGGTGTAGAAAATGATGCTAGAGTCAACGTGCATTGGGTTTCAACAGAAGATATCAAATCTGATCAAGATGCTGAAAAAACTTTTAAAAATATGGATGGAATATTACTTCTTCCTGGATTTGGATCCAGAGGATCCGAAGGGAAAATACTTTCCTGTAAGTTTGCTCGTGAAAATGAGATTCCATTTTTAGGAATTTGTCTTGGTTTGCAATGTGCTGTAATTGAGTTTGCTAGAAATATTTGTGGTTTAAAAAAAGCGAATAGCACTGAGTTTAATAAAAATACACCTCATCCTGTAATTGAATTAATGGAATCACAGAAAGCAATAAAACGAAAGGGTGGAACAATGCGTCTTGGTGCTTATGATTGCAAAATTGAACCTGGCACAAAAACCTACGCTGCATATAGAAAAAAACAAATTTCAGAAAGACATCGTCATCGCTGGGAAGTGAACAATCGTTATCGTGATCGACTAGAAAAAAACGGAATGAAAATTTCCGGTTTAAATGAGGAACTTAATTTAGTGGAGATCATTGAATTAACCGATCACCCTTGGTATGTTGCTGGCCAATTTCATCCTGAATTGAAAAGTCGTGTAAGTAAGGCACATCCGTTATTTAGAGAATTTATCAAGGCATCAGTTAACAACTTGAAGAGAAAAAATAAATGACTAAAAAAGTAACCGTTGACAAAGTTGAATATGGTACAGGTTCTCTACCTTTAATTGCGGGACCTTGTGTCATTGAGTCTAGAGAGCATTCTTTGAAGATGGCAGAAGCTATTCGTTCGATTACTGATTCATTAGGAATGCCTTTCATTTATAAAAGTTCATTTGATAAAGCTAATCGAACTGCAACAAATTCGTTTAGAGGTCCCAATATTGATGAAGGATTATCTGTTTTGTCAGAAATCAAAAAAGAAATTGATGTACCAGTTTTAACTGATGTTCATTTACCTGACCAATGCAGTTTGGTTGCTGAAGTTGTTGATGTTTTACAAATCCCAGCTTTCCTTTGTAGACAAACAGATTTATTAATATCTGCTGGAGAAACAGGAAAAGTCGTTAATATTAAAAAAGGACAATTTCTAGCTCCTGCTAAGATGATATTTGCAGCGGAAAAAGTTTCTTCTTCAGGTAATGAGAATATTTTGCTTACTGAAAGAGGAACATCTTTTGGCTATGATTTAGTTTCAGATATGACAGCTATCCCTACTATGCAAACCTCAGGTTATCCTGTAATATTTGATGCTACACATTCCTCCCAGGTTCCGGGTGTAGATTCTAGTACAGGAGGTCAGAGAGAAATGATCCCTGTTTTAGCAAAGTCAGCAGTTGCCGCAGGATGTGATGGATTATTTATGGAAGTTCATGATAATCCTGAATTAGCAAAATCTGATGCATCAACGCAGTGGCCTCTAGATCAATTAGAAGGACTCCTCACTACCCTTAAAAAAATATTTGATTCAATTAATTAACTAATGCAAGATATTAATAAAATTAAGATGATTATATCTGATGTCGATGGAGTATGGACAGATGGTTCAATATATAAGGGTTTTTCATCTACTGAAAATATTGAATTAAAAAAATTTTCTGTTTCTGATGGTGCTGCAGTTGCATTAATTAGAGAAGCAGGGTTGAAGGTTGCACTTATTTCAGGTCGAAAATCTTCAGCTACTGAAGCAAGAGCATCAGAATTAAAAATTCAAGATATATATAATGGAACTTTAAATAAAATTCCTCCTTATGAAGAATTAAAGTCAAAATATACTTTATCTGATGATGAGATAGCTTATGTTGGAGATGACTTAATTGATATTCCAATTATGGAAAAAGTAGCTTTCCCTATTGCTACAAATAATGCATCTACCCCTTGTAAAAAGGTTGCAACCTATATTACTAAAAAAAATGGAGGTGATGGAGCATTTCGAGAGGCAGTCGAATGGATTTTATCAGAGCAAGGTCGACTCGATAGCGTCATAAAATCCTTGCAAGAAAAGGTCAAAAATCAATAGTGAGAAAAATTTTAATTTTTTTTGTTTTTATTATTGGATGCGAAGTATCTGAAGTAAAGAGATCAGGGGAATCTAGAGAAGGACGTCCTGATGCAGAAAGTTGGGATGCTATTATTACTCTAACTAATCAAGGGATAAAGAGAGCTGTTATTAGAGCAGGTCATCTAGAAAAATATAATGAACGGCAATACATCCTTTTAAATGAAAAAGTTGATGCTGATTTTTTTAATGATGAAGAAATATATACAACTAATCTTAAATCAAAAATAGCTGAAATTGATGAAGAAGAAGATTTTTTGATCGCGATTGGAGATGTGATTGTCTTGTCTGATAGTGGAGTAACATTATTTACTGATACTTTATCCTGGGATAATCATAGAGAAAAAGTTTATACAGATGATAGAGTAATTTTTATTACTGAAGAGCAGGATACGTTATATGGTATTGGGTTTGAGTCAGATGTGGAATTAGATAATTGGAAAATTTTAAAACCTACTGGTGTTTTTCATGAAGACAAAAAAAACTAGTCACTCTCAACTCAGCGCAAAAGGTTTGCACAAACGCTATGGGAAACGATGGGTCGTGCGAGATGTAGATCTAAAAGTTAATAAGGGTGAGATTGTTGGTTTACTTGGACCTAATGGTGCTGGAAAAACAACGACCTTTTATATGATAACAGGGATGATCAAGCCTACAAAGGGTCAAATTTTTTTAGATGAAAATAAAATTACTGATCGAGCAATGTATCAGAGAAGTAGGTCAGGAATAGGATATTTATCTCAGGAGCCATCAATTTTTGGCAAACTTAGTGTTGAAGATAATTTGCGTTTAGTTTTGGAAATGACAAATCTTACAAAAGATGAACAAACTGAAAAAATTGAGCAGCTACTTGATGATCTTTCAATTCAACACATCCGAAAAAATAAAGGCTCAAACCTTTCAGGTGGGGAAAGAAGACGCGTTGAGATATCTCGAACACTTGCTATTGATCCGGACTTTATTCTACTAGATGAGCCATTTGCAGGTGTCGATCCAATCGCAGTTGAAGACATACAGACTATTGTACATTCATTGAAAGAGCGAAATATTGGTGTATTAATTACCGATCATAATGTTAGAGAAACTTTATCTATTACAGATCGATCATATTTATTGTTTGATGGGAAAATTTTAAAATCTGGTACTTCAGAATTTCTTGCAAATGATGATGAAGCAAAACGATTGTATTTAGGAGAACGCTTTACTTTGTGATGTCTACTAAATTGAAGCAAAAACAATCTCTAAGGCAGTCTTTATCTCCTCAACAGTTAATTCAAGCTAATATTTTACAATTGAATGTTTCTTATCTTGAAAAAAAAATTTTAGATGAATTAGAAAAAAACCCATTATTAGAACAATCTGAACCTGAAGAAATTTCCTTGGTTGATAGTAAACAAACAGATGAGCAAGTTGATTTTGATGAAGATCCAGATGAATATGAGCCATCAAATATTTATGACAATAATAATTCACATTCTTATGATTTTCCGATTAAACAACAAGTTGACTTTATTGAAGATCTGGTACAACAATTAGATGCATATAAATTTAAAGATTGGGAAAGAGCTATCGCAGAAGAGATTTTATGGAATTTAGATGACAATGGGTATTTACCAATTGAGCCTATCTTGATTGCTGATCGTTTTCAAAAGACAAGCTCAGATGTGATAAAAATTCTTGAAAAAGTTCAGCAATTAGATCCTCCTGGCATTGCAGCAAGAGATCTACAAGATTGTTTGAAAATTCAATTAAGTCATAACAAAAACTCATTTGCATATAAAATTGTTACAGAACATTTTGATGATTTTTCAAATCACCGTTATGAAAATATTCAAAAGAAACTAAATATTGGGAATGAGTCGTTATCTGAGATTTTGCAAGAAATATCTAAATTAGATCCTCATCCGCGAAAAAGTAAAATTGGTGAAGAAAGCGAAACCGTAGTACCAGATCTTTTAATATTACGACAGGATGAAAATTGGAAGATAATTGTAAATGATTCATGGATTCCTGAATTATCTTTAAATGATAAATATGTTAATATAATGGATCAAAAAAAAATTTCTACTGATGAAAAAAAATATTTGAAAGAAAAATTTAATTCAGCTTCATGGTTCATTAGCGCAATTAAACAAAGACGCAAAACTTTATTTCTTGTGATGAAAGAAATTATTATTAGACAACCTAAATTTTTTGAAGGTGATACTAAATCTTTAATTCCAATGAAGCTTAAAGATATTGCTGAGGAATTAAATATGGATATTTCTACCATAAGTCGATCAACTAGAGGAAAATATGTAGATACACCTTATGGTATTTTTGAATTAAAATCTTTCTTTACAGATGGGTATATTATTAAAAGCGGTGAAGAGGTTAGTACCACAATAATTAAGAATTTATTGAAACAATTAATAGATGATGAAGATAAAAAATCACCATTAACTGATTCTCATCTAGCAGAAAAACTAAATATAAAGGGTTATCCTGTTGCGAGAAGGACTGTAGCTAAGTATAGGGAACAATTAGAATTTCCAGTTGCACGTCTTCGCAGGCAGTTAACTCATTAGAAAGGATAAAATAAATGGCTTATAAACGAATTATCGTTGGCGATCAAGAAATCAAAGTACCGGTATTTTCGATTGGGGGCTTCTCAATTTTCGGAATATTATTAGGACTTTGGCTTCTGACAGGAATTTATGTAGTTGGGCCTGATGAAGTAGGTGTAGTACAAACGTTTGGTAAATATTCGCGAACTGCACAATCTGGATTAAACTATCATTTCCCTTTTCCTATTGAGAAAGTTCAAACACCTAAAGTCACTGAGGTTAAAAGAATTGAAATTGGTTTTAGAAGCATAGGAAAAAATCAATATCAAACAGTTGAGCGTGAAAGTCTAATGTTAACAGGTGATGAAAATATAGTTGACGCGGAAATGATCGTACAATACAAGATTAAAGACCCAATTGCTTATGTATTTAATTTTATTAAACCTGAGTTGACAGTAAGACAAGCATCAGAAGCGTCTTTAAGGACAGTTATCGGTCGTCACAATATTGATGAAGCGCTAACTTCTGGAAAATTTATGATACAAGAAGAAACGAAGACTTTGGTACAATCTATTTTAGATAAATATGACACGGGAATTTTAATTGTTGCTGTTCAATTACAGGATGTTAGTCCTCCTGAGCAAGTAGTAGCAGCATTTAAAGATGTAGCTTCTGCTAAAGAAGATAAAAATCGTATGATAAATCAAGCGGAAGGATATCGTAACGATGTAATTCCAAAAGCTCGTGGTGAAGCTCAATCTATGATTAGGGAGGCAGAAGGATATAAAGAAGCTCGTATTGCGAGAGCAGAAGGTGATGTTGCAAAATTTAATGCAGTATTAAAGGAATATCGGAAAGCAAAAGGTGTAACTGAGACTAGAATGTATCTTGAAACTGTCGAGGAAATATTAGAAAATCGAGAAAAGATTGTTGTGCCTGATGGAGAAGGTGGTGGGAATCTCATTAATCTACTTAATCTAAAAGCAAAAGGAGATAAATAGTCATGAAAAAAATAATGATGATATTAGGTTTCCTTATAGCATTTGTTGGATTAACTACTGTATTTATTGTAGATGAGACTGAACAAGTTGTTATATTGCAGTTTGGTAAACCTGTTCGTACGATTACTAGCCCAGGATTTAATTTTAAAGTCCCATTCCCGATACAAGAGAAAATTGTTTTTGATGATAGATTATTAGAATATGACTCTCCTCCTGAAGAAATTTTGAGTCAAGATAAAAAAACACTAATTGTAGATAATTATATTAGATGGCAAATTGTTGATCCCTTACAATTCTTAAAAACAGTACAAGCTATTCCAACAGCATTAAGTAGGATGGATGATATTGTTTATTCTGAACTTCGTCGAGAATTAGGAACACATGATATGGTTGAAATTATTACTGAAAATCGTGAGCAATTGATGGAAGTAGTAACTAATGCTAGTAATGATGCTACGCAAGATTATGGTATAGCAGTGGTAGATGTTCGTATTAGAAGAGTTGATTTACCAGCTGAAAATGAAGAGTCAATTTATGCACGGATGGAGGCAGAGCGGAAAAGGCAGGCAAACAAATATAGATCTGAAGGTGAAGAAGAAGCACAAAAAATAAGGGCTGCGACAGATCGAGATAAAACAATTATTCTAGCTGACTCATATAAGGAAGCGGAAAGGTTACGTGGTGAGGGAGATGCAAAAGCAGTAAATGTATATGCGCGCTCCTATTCGTCGGACCCTAAATTTTATGAATTTGTTAGAACTTTAGATGCTTATAAGAAGGTGGTCGATGATAAAACAACTTTAGTTTTACCATCAAACTCAAGACTATTCAAGCTATTAATGGGAAAATAGATGGAATATAAAATACGTTCAACTACTATTCTAGGTGTCCGTAGAAAAGGTCAAGTTGCACTAGGAGGTGATGGACAGGTTACCTTTGGGGATATGGCCTTTAAACAAAAAGCAGTAAAAGTCAGAAAATTTAAAACTGAAAAAGGTATAATATTAGGTGGATTCGCTGGTGCAGCAGCTGATGCTTTATCACTTTTTGAAAAGTTTGAATTAAAGTTAGATGAATATGAAGGTGAATTGAAACGGGCAGTAGTTGAGTTAGCGAAAGAGTGGAGGATGGATAAGGTTTTAAGGAATTTAGAAGCTCTTCTTGCTTTGATAGATAATACAAATTCATTTATTGTTTCTGGTGATGGAAATGTGATTGAACCCGATGGATCTGTTATAGCTATTGGATCAGGAGGAGGGTTTGCCCAATCAGCTGCAATAGCTCTTCTAGACACTACTAGCTTTTCTGCGAAAAAAGTAGTTGAAAAATCATTAAAAATTGCTGCAGATCTTTGTATATACACAAATGATTCAATTACAGTATTAGAAAATAAATGAATGATCTAACTCCCAAAAAAATAGTTTCTGAGCTTGATAGATTTATCGTAGGTCAGAATAGTGCAAA
>MDSZ01160765.1_pt1 | contig 15123 bp, 12 predicted proteins | sample 811201 | NCBI WGS metagenome assembly MDSZ01 (sample SAMN05326647, study PRJNA326480) | marine metagenome | isolation source: seawater | place: Indian Ocean: North | collected 2010
ATGTAATTGAAAAAAATAAATTAAAAGATTTAAGTTTAATAGATCTTTTTAGAATAAAACCATTGCCTGGGGGCTTTATAAAAGAATTATCAAAATTTTCCGAGATTATTTCTTTAGAAGAACAATGTTTAGATGGAGGATTTGGTTCAGCCATATTAGAAGAAATTAATAATAAATCAATGAATATAAAAATGAAAAGATACGGACTTAATAGTAGATATTATTTCGAAAATGGTGGAAGAGATTATCTGATGAAAAATAATGGATTAGATATTGAAAAAATACTTATTTCACACAAATAATTTATTACAATCCCTTCTTTAAATAATGCTTAATAATTAGATGAATTATTTTTTTTCCAAAAGTATATTTTTTAATCTTAATATTATTTTTTTTTAAACTTTCTATATAATTAGAATTTTTTTTTAAAATATCCCTTGGTCTTAAATATTTTTTTTTATTTTTATAAGTAAATTTTTTATAATCTAAATTGAAATATTCAAATGCAAATTTGAGCATTTGTTTAGCACTGTAGGACTTGCCATTGGATAAGATGAAATCTTGAGGTTTTTTTTTTAAAAAATTAGTAAGTAATCTGCACTGGTCTTCACACCAATTCCATTCTCTATGAATATTTAAATTTCCAAATTCAGTTTTGATATTATATTTTTTGGCTGATAAAGCAGCAATACAAATTTTTGGAATTAAGAAATTTTTTTTTCTTAACAAGGACTCTGTGTTAAAAATGATAGCGTTATACGTTTTCATATTATATTTTTCTCTATAAAGTTTAGTTATATTAAAAGCCTTTAATTTTGCACTACCATAAGGGTTAACTGGATTTTTTGGAGTTTTTAGCGAAATCTTGTCTTTTACATTTCCATACATTTCTGATGAAGCAGCATGTAAAAATTTTATACTTTTATTAGTTTCATGTATTGAGTCTAATACATTTTTACATCCAGTAAAATTACTTCTCATAGTCTCAACTTTTCTTTTAAACGAAATATTTGGAGAGCTCTGGCCAGCAAAATAAAATACATACTTTGGTTTATACTTATTTATTAAAAAAATGATTTGTTTTTTTTTGTAAATATTTAATTGGACTATTTTTGTATATTTATTTAGAAATTTATTAATTTTTTTTCTAGATGTTATTATTACTTTTTTGTTTTTTTTATTAAGCTGATTACTTAATGTAATCCCGAATTGACCTGTTCCACCAATAATTAAGCTGTCATATTTATTCATTTTTTTTTAAAAGCTTTTCCGTATGGAAAATCATTACAATCAAATCTTGGTATCTCAAACAAGCTATCTCTTTGTTGAGCAAGCCTACTTTCAACACTAAAAGCGTTAATAATACTAAATTTTTTTAAAATATCGATAGTATGATTATTATAAACACTTTTCCCTCCATATGGGTAACAAAAAAGGGTAATTGGTTTACCAGTGAGTTTTTTTAAATAATTAATTGATGTTTTTATATCGAATAATTGATCTTTCTTTTTAAGTAAAGATAATACTTTGTGGCTATGACCATGTGAGCCAATCTCCATACCTAGTTTTTTTATTTGAATAATCTCTTTTTTGTTAAGATAGAACTCTTTAAAAATTTCTTTTTGTTTTTTTTTTGTAAAACAATAGTCAAATAAATTATCAATAATTTTTGGTTTTCTTTGTGAAATTATATTAAGCTGTATTTTAAAAAAAATTTCTTCTCTTTTTTTCGCACCATTAATTTTTTTTAATAAGTTTTTTTGAATTTTAAACACACCAAATAATTTTCTTTTAAAAAATTTTTCGAGATTAAATTTTATAAATAATTGCTCTAATTGTTTTTTATTAAATTTAGCTAAAATTAAATGTATCTTATGAACTGTTAAAAAGTCCTTTGAAATTAGTGGTTTGGAGGAAATAAAAAAAATACCTTTAATATTTTTCTTTTTCAAAATTTTTGCGATTAACAAATGTTCTTTAAGACCATCATCAAAAGTTAATAATATTTTTTTTTTACCAGAATTTATATTTTTTAAATTATCATCTAAATTATAGAAATCGTATTTTTTTCTGAAAAAATTAAGTTGTTTTATAAAACTATTATGATGAAGAAAGTTTAAATTTTTAGTTTCTTTATTAAATTTCCTAATATAATGATACATTATAACGTTTGTCATTTTAATATTTCTTAATTATTGGAAATTCTTTTTTAATTTTATTTTCATTTTTTAAATATTTTTTTACAATACCCATATCTAAATTATGATAGGCTTTTTTTAAAGCTTCGATTGTAAAATCTTTTCTTTTAAATTTTTTTGTTTTATATTTTATTTTATTTTTAAAGTAATAAATTTTTTTAGATATAATAATTTTAACCAAAATTTTTGCAGTTTGTAATATTATTTTGTTACCAATATCATGGATCTTATCTGAGCAATTTATTTTGGGTCTTATTTGAGTAATTATTTTACCTTGGTCAATTTTTTTTGAAATTTTCATTATTGTTGATCCTAGAAATTGTAATTCATTATTTACAAATGGAAAAAAATTTGTTCCAGAGCCTATATAGTATGGGGACAAACCAAGATGTATATTTATTGTTTTTTTTTTAAAATTTTTGATAAAATTTTCATTTAATATTGAACACCCAAATGTAATTATAAAATCAGGTTTATCCTTTTTGATTTTCTTAATAAAGGAGGTTTCATTTACAATACCTTTTTTAACATAAATAGAGTTATATCTTTTTGAGTATTTGCTAAAATATTTTTTTTCAGATTTAAACCTTTGGTGCACATGTTTTTTAAAGATATTATATTTTTTTAATTTTATATTTTCTGAGAGCTTTACTATTTCTTCATGAATGCCATATAACAATTGTATTTTTTTTTGTGAACTTAAAAAATGACATAAAAACTTATGTCTAAGTTCATGACTAGTTATAATAATTACTCTTTTCAAGCTAATTTAAGTTTATGTTGATATTTAGTATCTATTATTTTAATTAATCTATAATTATAATCTAAATTAAACTCAATGAAAGATATTAAAATAGGCAATAGATTAATTGGAGAAAACAGAGATCCACTAATTATTGCTGAGATCGGTATTAATCATAATGGATCTTTAGATAAAGCAATTTATCTTGCGGACAAAGCCATCAAAGCGGGAGCAGAAGTTATTAAACATCAAACTCATATTGCTGATGAAGAAATGTCTTTAGAGGCAAAAAAAATAATTCCATCAAATGCAAATATATCTATTTATGATCTTATAAAAAAATGTTCGCTTAGTGAAAAAGAGGAATTTAAGCTTATGCAATATATAAAAAATAAAAAAAGAATTTTTATTAGCACACCATTTTCAAAAGCCGCAGCTGATAGATTGGGAAAATTTAAAGTGCCTGCTTTCAAAATTGGATCCGGAGAAAGCAATAACTATGATTTTGTTAAATATATTACCAAATTTAATGTTCCAATAATTATGAGTACAGGCATGAATACAATAAATAGCATAAAAAAATCTGTGAATATTATTCTTAGAAAAAAAATTCCTTTAATACTTTTGCATTGTACAAATATTTATCCTACACCAGAAAAATTAATCAGATTAAATTGTATTACTGAGTTAAAAAAAGCTTATCCAAAAGCACTAATAGGTCTTTCCGATCACTCAAAATCAATTTTTCCATGTATAGCCTCTGTTGCTCTAGGTGCAAGGGTTATAGAAAAACATTTTGTTTTTGACAAAAAAAAAGAAAAAGGTCCTGACATATCTTCATCTATGGATTTTCGAGAACTAAAAGAACTAATACATGCAAGTAAAATTGTTTTTAAATCTCAAGGATCAAAAAAAAAACAACCTGTACCAAAAGAAAAATCAACTATTAAGTTTGCATTTTCCTCTGTAGTAACAAAAAGAATAATTAATAAAGGAGAAAAATTAAATAAAAAAAATATATGTTTAAAAAGACCTGGAAATGGTGATTTTGATGTAAAAAAACTCAACTATCTTTACGGTAAAACTGTTAAAAAAAAAATTTTAGAAAATTACCAAATTAAAAAAAAGGATATTATTTGAAAAAAATAGTGTTTATAACTGGTACAAGAGCAGATTACGGTAAAATTAAATCTATATTAATTAATCTTCAAAAAAACTTAAAATTTAAAATTATTCTTTATGTAACTGGTATGCATAATCTTAAAGAATATGGTTTTACTTTTAATGAAATTATTAAAGATAAAATAAAAAACATTGTTAAAGTAAATAATCAGAAAAATATAAATAGGATGGATGAGATTTTTTCAAAGACCTCCTTTCAATTTAGTAATTTTTTAAAAAAAACAAATCCAGATTTAGTTGTAGTACATGGAGACAGAAGTGAAGCACTGGCATGTGCAATAATTAGCTGCTTAAATAATATAAAAGTTGCCCATATTGAAGGTGGGGAAATCACAGGAACAGTGGATGAAATGATACGACACTCAATTTCAAAAATTGCAAATTATCATTTTGTTACAAATAAAATTGCAAAAAAAAGATTAATTCAAATGGGAGAAAAAAAATCGTCAATTTTTACTATTGGATCTCCAGATGTAGATATTATTTTAAAAAAAAATCTCCCAAGTATTACTAACTCAAAAAGAAGATATAATATTAAATTTAAAAGATACTCAATAGCAATTCTACACCCTGTTACAACCGATTTAAAAAATCAAAAGAAAAATTCAAATATCTTTATTAAATCACTTATCAAGAGTAAAAAAAATTATATTGTCATCTACCCAAATAATGACCAAGGAAGAGATTTTATTTTAAGAGATTTAAATAAGATTAAAAACAACCAAAATTTTAAAATTTTTAATTCTATTAGATTTGAATATTTTCTTAGCTTTTTAAAAAATTCAGATTTTATAATAGGAAATTCTAGTTCAGGAGTTGTTGAGGCACCTTATTATGGCGTTCCATGTATTAATATTGGTACTAGACAAAAAAATAGAGCTAAAATAAAATCTGTTATAAATTGTTCTTTTTCAGAAAAAAAAATATTAAAAGCCATTAAACAAAATTATAATAAAAAGTTTAGGAAAATAAGCTTTTTTGGGTCCGGAAAAAGTAATCAAAAATTTATAAATATTTTAATTAAAAATAAGTCTTTATGGAATGACATCAATCAAAAATATTTTAAAGAGATAATTTAAAAACCTTTAATATGAAATTTCATAAAATAATTTCAATTTTTCTTATATTTTGCTCAATTTTTTTACTTCTTTATGTAATCTACAGGTCTGAAATTGTTTGGAATGGTGAAAGAAGAAATTATTATTTAAGTTATTTATTGTTTTCTTCAATCTTTTTAATTTTTTCAATTATTTTCTACTATGTAAAAGAAAGTATAAAAAACTATTTAGCAATTATTTTTCTGAGTTTTGTTTTTGGTTTATATACTTTTGAATTTTATTTAATGTTTTTAACAAATCCATTTTCAATTGGTAACAAATCCTTTGGTACTAAAACAATTTATCAAAAATACAAAAATCTTAAAAAGAAAAATAAAAATGTTGTTATGAAAATTTTTCCATCAGTTTATTTAGAGCAAAATACTGATCTTTTTCCACTATCTGGAATTTCTAATTCTGAGACTATTTATAGTAATGAAAATGGATATTATTTTATTTACAAGAGTGATAGGTACGGTTTTAACAATCCAGATAATTTATGGGATAATGAAAATGAAGGATATTTAGTCGTTGGAGACTCTTTTGTGCATGGGGCAGCTGTTAATAGGCCAAACGATATATCGTCTGTCTTAAGAACACTCTCTGCTAAACCAGTATTGAATTTAGGATATGGTGGAAATGGACCTTTAATCGAATATGCGACCCTTAGAGAGTTTATTACACCTAATATAAAAAAAGTTTTATGGGTCTACTATGAATTCAATGATCTTTTAGAATTAGAAAAAGAGTTAAAATCAGAAATTTTGATAAACTACCTAATGGATGAAAATTTTTCACAAAATTTAAAACAAAAACAACAAGATGTAGATAGAATTGCTTCTATGGAACTATCAGATCAGATAAAAATTTTGGAGAGAGAGAAAATTAAAAATCAAAAAAATAATTTTACTAAATTTATTAAAATATGGAATTTAAGATATATGATAAGCGATCAAAATAATGAGGGAAATTATTTTGATAATCGTAGTGCAAGCAAAAAGATAAGCTCTGAATTCAAGCAAATAATTAAATCGGCTAAAGAAGTTGCAAACAAAAATGGTGCAGAATTTTATTTTGTATATTTGCCTGATTTTCATAGATTTAAACTTGGATTACAATTTGAACCCTCTTATTCTGAAATAAAAAAATTTTTAAATGCGTCTAAAATTACTTTTATTGATATTAATGAAGAGGTTTTTAGCAAAATGAGTAATCCTTTGGAACTTTTCCCATCTCAGTCTAATGGACATTATAATGCTAAGGGGTATAGAATGGTTGCAAATGCAATTTACAAATATTTAAAGCCTTAAGTTTTTTTGCTTAAAAATTTTTTTGCTTTTTTAAAATCCTCGATATCGTTTATGTCAACCGCTTCTTTCTTTTTCATAATATATCCATACGAATTTTTAAAATTTATGTAATTTTTTAGAAAGTTTTTAGATATTCTAAAAATAAAAAAAGCACCATTTGGAATTAAAATTTCTTTCAAATTTTGTCTATTGGTATAAAGAGAATTATTTTTATAAAGAGGTTTAATTTTTTTTTTTTCATTAATAAATGATTTAAAAATTTTTTCATTTAAAGCGTTATCTGCCTTGTAACAAGAAATTAAGGTATTTTTTTTTTGTTTTTTAAAAATTTTAATTGATTTATTTAGATGATCAGAATTTTTAAGTGGAGAAGAAGGTTGAATATAAATTAAGATTTGATTTTGAAACTTTTTTGATCTAAGAAAACTTTTTAACACATCTTTTGAACTGGCGCTATCACTAGCTGATTTTTTATCTCTTTTGTGTATTTTTACCCCTAAAAATTTTTTAGCTTGAGCTAAAATTTTCTTTGAATCCGATGAAAGATACACCTCATTTATTTCTTTTGATGAGCATGCATTTTTCAAAGCAATTTGAACAAGTGATTGCTTATTAATTTTAAGAAGATTTTTATCCTTAATACCTTTAGATCCACTTCGAGCAGGTATAATTGCTATAACGTTTTTTTTTTTCATTAAATGAAAAATTATTTCACTCGCCTTACATCATAAAAAAATTGATTTGTGGCTGTGTATACTGTCATATCCCTTAATTTAGAATTTAAATTTTTAGATTTATTATTTAGTAGTTGAGTTTCAACACTATTTTTTTGATCTTCACTCATATAAAATTCATAATTTGTATCATTTTTTAATTTATCAAGTTTAATTGAGTCATTCTCAACAAAATTTAAAATATCGTATTCAAAATTTTCTTTGAAACTTTTTATGACACTGTTTTTATCTTTAAACTTTATACATTTAGCCTTATGAAACTTTAAAAGCTCTTTGCATTGTGCAATAAAAACTGGATTATTAATATTTTTAAATTCTGCAAATCTCTTACAAATCTTTATTAGATAATTACTAAATTCCTCCTGATGTTGTAAAATTACTTTATAAGTATAAAGCATATTAAGTTTTCCATACTCTCCATTTTCCAATCTTTTAAAATTGATTTCTTTCGACCAATATTCATTTAAATCTTTTTCTGATGAAAAAGATTCTGCTTCAGAGTAATCCTTTACAAAATCATCATATAAATTTTTTATTTGGCCATTTTCGAGTTGAATATCTTCTGCAACTTTTTGAATAAAATCAACTGGGTGAATATTATAAATATTTCTTAGAAAAATTAAAAAATAATAAAACCATTTTTTACTCCACATCATTTGCATTAAAAAATGGAAGAATCTAAAATATTTAAATTCTTGTTGTGGCATAGTTGTTGTTTCGCTTACAGTTTCTTGTGTTTCAAAAATTTTTTTTCCCCTATAAATTCCGTAAGAATTATCATGAAGTCTAAACACAGTTTTTTTAAAATATCTTGCTCTATAATCTTTTTTGTCCATTTCTGTCCCTGGCAATAAATGCAAAAAATAATTCCAAATTTCAAACCCATGATCTATTAATGTTTTATTTGCCATTAAATGAGTTTCTTTTGTTTCATTAGGCAAACCAAGGATGAGCTCTGTAAAAGATTTTTCATCAATTCCAATTTCCTTTAAGCTGTTTTGCAATTCTAAAATTTGTTTAAATGTTAAATTCTTCCTTTTTACTGCGCTCAAAACATTTTCATCCAAAGACTGCATAGATGCGCCTACTGGGGCTATTTCCTTAAATTCTTTTGCTACTTTTAAAACTCTATCTGGTCTTGTCTTATTCCACTGAACAGCAACATTATAAGGCCATCCATGTTTTAAATGCATTTCATACATTTTTTTGGCAAAAACCGCATCTCTTTCCAATATTGAAAAATTTGCATCTGCTATAAATAAAGTTTTAGATTTTTTGCATCTTGAGGCAATATATTCAATCTCATCTAAAACCCTTTTCTCATCAAATTTTTGAAGTTTTTGTGTTCCAATTCCCCAAGCACAAAAAGTACATCGGTAAGGGCAGGATCTATTCGTTTCAAGAATTGGTATCCACCTATCCTCAAAAAACTCATCTAACATTCCTGTAAGATATGGAGATGGAATTTCGTTTAAATCATCCAAAGCTCCTATATTCTCGCCAATATGTAAATGATCTGAGCAATTACTTATATTAATTTTATTTTCATCTAAATTATTAACCAATGATCCTGGAATATTTAAAGATTTTAGTTTTTTTACATTCAAATCAAGGCTCAAAAATTTATTTATCACATTGTGAAATCCTTTTTCTCCTTGGTTCACAACAAAAACATCGCAGTTTCTGTGATTCTTAAAGAATACCTCTGCTCCTTCTAGGTTGGCATTAATATTAGTAAATCTTGGACCACCTCCTATGGTCAAAATATTAGTATGATTTTTTTTGATATGGTCAAAAATATATTTATTTAAATTTTCGTTCCAAACAAAATATCCGAGAGCAACTACATTTGGCTTTTCATCATCAATACGATTTAATAATTTATTTGCATCTTTAAATAACTTTACCTCTACTTTTATTCCTTGTTTTTCTAATTGTTTTTTCAAGTAAGAACCAACGTAACCAATATTTAGAGGGAAAGTATACACGCCCCCACCTGTCCAAGTGTGCATTAAGTCCCCCAAAAATACTTTAAATGTCATTTAAATTTTTCCTAGAACCCTCATACTAATGATGAGCATTTGAGCTCTGTACAGTAGGTTTTCTTTTCTTCGCCTCAATTTTTAGTTTTGCTCTAATCTCTTTTTTCTGCAGATATTCATCAAATGATTTTGTACTTTTCGATTGTAAGTTTTGATCTGAGCCTTGAGAAAATCTCTCTGCATCTGATGTGGTAGAGGCTTCCCAATTTACCATTCCATCCATAGTTTCATTTCCTTGTATTGCTATAACTTTAGATTTAACATTCATTTGCTCAACTACTTTTAGCTCACTTCCACCACTGTGTCTGAAACCTCTAAATGATGCATCTTTATTTTTGTAAAGGTGATCAATTTGATCTAAAGTACTTTTTCTTTGTTTGTCGTAATAATTTTTCATCAATTCTGAGTTTGCCCAACGTAAGCATTCATAAAACTCTTCATCTGAAAGTTCTGTAAAATTACAACAGATTAAATCAGAATTAAGATGTTTTTTTTCATAGAAGTCTTCTGCTGGATTTTCTTTATCCAATAAACCCATTTTTATTGCATCATAATAGAGGGGTGATCCTGGATAAGGCGTTACTGGTCTAATAGTTCTTTTTTGAGCAAAATCATCATACTTAATTAAAAAATCTACTGCTTTTTTAATAGTTTCTTTGTTATCTCCCTTATTCCCAAATATAAAATTTAGTCCAGGGCTAATTCCCACTTTAAGAGTATCCTCAATTCCTTGAACTATCATTTCAGGTCTAAGACCTTTCTTCATATTGTTAAGAACTTTTTGATCCATGCTCTCGATACCATAATTTATGAAAACACATCCTGCATCTTTCATTAATTGCAATAACTCCTCACTACAATAATTCAATCTTCCATTACAGCTCCATCTCACTGGCAAATTTCTTTTTAAAAAAGCCAAACATACTGCCTCTGTATGCTCAACAGACGACATCAGTAAATCGTCCTGAAAAGATATAAAGTTTATTCCGTATTCTTTATAAAGCATCTCAACTTCATCAAGTAAATTTTCTGGTGTTCTCATTCTATAACCAGGATCCATTCTGTAGCAAAATGTACATTTAAATGAGCAACCTCTTGCAGACATCATTGGAAGCACAAAATCAGTAGGCTTTGCTTTTGCAAATCTTAGCATTCGATAATATTCCATAGGAAATAATTCATAAGGAATCGGGGGTAAAGTGTTTAAATCGTGAACTAAAGGAGCTCTAGGAGTTTTTTGAAGTTTTCCATTTTCTAACCACGCAATTCCTGGAACATTCTTTAGAGATGTTTTGTTTTCAATTGCATCCATTAATTTTGGTATAGAAAGTTCACCCTCACCCAAACCCACTACGTCACAACCAGATTTTTTTAGGAAGAATTCTGGTTCTGGTGTTGGTCCATATCCACCCATCACATAAAAAGGTCGATTTTTTGAACTATTAATAGCTTTAGATAAATTTTTCATTTTTTGGTACTGATAGTAACCACCAATTAAACTTAGAATGCATACGTCAAATTTATTTTCATCTAGATATGTTCTTAAATAATCATCTGGCCAATGATGCATGTCTTGATTCCATATAGTTATCTCATGACCATCTCTTTTAAGTACTGCACTTAAAGCCCCAACACCCATCGGAAATGTATGATCGTATGAACCGTTATCGTAAACAATGAATAATACTTTTAAAGACATAAATTTATTGAACAATTAACACAAAAAAAAAAGAAAAAAAACCCATATATATCTAAAAATTAAGTAGAAAATGACTACATATCACTATTAATTGAAATTAAATAAATAAAATTTTTTTTCCTATTTTGTAAAAAAAATTTTTATCTTTTATATCTTTAGTAATATGAATTTTATTTGATGTATTTTTTAAAGCATAAGTAAAAGGAATATAACATTTTAATTTTTTATCAATTGCAATTGAGTTAAACGGGATACTCGACATATCAGAGAATATTTTTTTTATACCGAATAGACCTACTAATAATTCTGCTGGCAATTTGGATAAAAAACCGTTTTTTAGGATATGAATTTGTTTATTGTTTTTTTTAAGAAAATTTTTTAATTTTAATCTAAATTTTTCTGTCTCTTTGGAGTAAAAAGTTGGATGCAATTTCATCAAAAAATAATCATTTTTATTATTTGCTAAAGATAAAATTTGATTAAATAATTTATCTAATTCTTTTTGATTTTGAGAAATAGTTAATGAGCCTATATTTAATAAAATATAATTTTTTTTAAATTTTTTAAATTTTTTTTTTTGAATTAGATATGATTTTATTTTTTCTAAAATACTTTTAATATTTTTTGGATAAATTTTTTTTCTTACATTGTAAGAATTAAAATAAATTTTGTCATTTATATTTTTCGATAATATACCTATATAGCTTTGATAATTTACTGGCAAAAAATTAGTAAAATTTAGATTATATAAAATTTGAAATATTTTATTATAAATATATAACTTTAAACTTGGTACTGAATTAATTGCATCCCTTAAATTTCCATAACCATGTTCTAAAAAACTAAATGATGGGTTGCAATTTAAAATATTGTATAAAACTATTTCAAAGTCATCACCGCTACCATAAATTGTTGATACTTCCAAACTTTGATTAATTTTAATTTTTTTTTTATAATCCTTAATAATTTTTGATCGTTGAAAACGACTACCAAAAAAACTACTCGAAATTGAATTTATATTTCTATGATAGTCTATAAGCTTGATTTCATTAAAATATAAAAGTAAAAATTCTTTAAAAAATAAAACTGTATCTTTATCAAAAATATTTTTAAAATTTTTATTTATATTTATAAATAAAGTTTTTTTTTTCTTGTTATTTTTTTCTCCCTTTATAAAAGCAAGAACCTGAATAAGAGAGAAAAAATTTCTTGGATAAAAAAACTCATTCAGATTTTTTTTCATGTTTTATTTTATAAAATAAATATACATAATTGTTATTACAAAGATCTTGTACAAACAACATATTTGACAAATTCGAATATATTTAATATTAAGGAAGCACTACTGAACGTTGGTGGGGAATCAATGTGAAACTCGTTGGCTGTACCTGCAACCGTAAAGTCGGAGCGCCACCCAGTAGAGTCCGTTGTGAAACGAGGGCCAGGAAAAGTCTAGTTTGATGAATAACATCGGCAAAAGTTTTTAACTTTTAAAAGGGTAAAAATATGCTGATGAGATTTTTAAATTTAAAATTACTTATAACAATATTACTCATAAGTCAGAATGCTTATACTAAAGAGATTCCTGTTGTAGTAATTGCTCCTAGTAAAAAACCTCAGTCGATATCCACTGTTGGGACATCTGTAACAATTTTAGATGAAAAATTTATTTCAAATTCAAATGAATATTTTTTAGGTGATACACTTTCCTCATATTCTACAAGTACAAACTTTTTTCAAAGTGGAGGCTATGGTACTACTTCTGCAATACAGTTAAGAGGATTACCAAAAAGATATTCAACTGTTTATATTGATGGAGTAAAAATGACAGATCCATCAAGTGTTACAGGAGAGTTTGATTTTAACAATATTTTAAACGGTAATTTATCAAGAGTTGAAATTTTAAAGGGTAATCAAAGTTCTGTTTACGGAAGTGGTGCTATAGGTGGAACTATTAACATAACAACTAAAAAAGGTGAGCCTGGTTTTAATAAGGATATAAAATATTCATCTGGCTCAAATGGTACACATGATTTGCTAGTGTCATTTTCTGGGGCTGATGAAAAGAATGATTTTTATGTCGGTCTCCAAAGATTTCAAACTGATGGTATTTCACAAATGCTACATAATGACGAAAAAGACAGATATAGAAACAATTCAGTTATAGCAAATTATGGCTACAAATTTTCAAATAAATTACAATTAAATAACAATTTAAGAATTTCTGAAACTTATCTCCAATATGATGCTGTTAGCAGCACGTCAGGATATGACAATGCAGAGGAGGCTGACGCAGTAGAAGGCTCATACAATTTAAGCTTAACACATAATACATCGGAAAAATTTATTAATAAATTATCCTTTGCTAATACTTATATTAAAAGAATATATGGAGCTGCTCCAAAGAGTAAAAATACTAAAAAAGATAAATATTATGGGGAAAGAAATGCCTTTTATTATTCTGGAAATTATAATTTTGATTTAGATAATAGTATCGTTTTTGGCTTTGAGAGAGAAGATGATGAAATGGGATATAATCCTGATTTATCAGGAACTTCATATGAGCATTCATATACAGAATCAAAATATTTTGATTTTCAAAAAAGATTCAGTAAAAATATTTATACAACATTTGGGTCAAGATTCGATGAACACTCTGTTGCTGGAAATGAAGAAGCTCATAGGGCGACATTTGCATACTTATTAGACAACAAGGAAACTAAGTTCAAAGCTTCTATTGGGACTGGTTTTAGATTTCCCTCACTCTACGAAATGTATTATGTTTATGGTGCTACAAAGTCTGGATCATCAGGGGTAACTAGTTCATCATTACCATTTGTTAAAGCAGAGAATAGCCTGGGTTTTGATTTTGGAATAGAAAAGTTTTTCACAAATTTAAATATTAATTTAGAAGCAACTTATTTTAATCTTAAATATGAAGATGCTTTAGAAGGTTGGAAAATAGGTAATAGTTCTGGAATAAATTATACTACTCAAAATATACCTGGTACAGTTAAATCTCAAGGTATTGAAATTATTTCAAACTGGATAAAAAGTAAGTCTTTAAGTTTTAATTTAAATTATACTTATACATCAACTTACGATGGAGCTGAACAAGATGATCCAGATAAAAGTTCATCATATTATAATGCTCAATTAGTTCGAGTTCCACGACACTTAGTAAATATTAATACTACTTACACCCCAAAAAATATTGAAAATACAACATTTACTTTAAGTTCAAAATGGGCTGATACAACAAGAGATTATGGAAACGGTAATAGAACATTTTCTGACGAAAGAACTGATGATTTTTTTGTTAATGATTTAAGTATAAATCACAATTTATTTAATAAATATAATATTTTTTTAGATGTAACAAATCTACTTGATGAAAGATATGAGACTGTAAGAGACTACTCTCAGCTTGGTAGATCATTTAATTTCGGTATAAAACAAGACTTTTAATTGGAATTAAGATACTCTATTTGATAATGGAATTTAGGTTACAAAATTTGTATAATTAAAAATGAAATATTTAAATGTATTTATAGGAATTTTTTTTACACTTGCATTAACAAGGTTTATTCCACATCCTCCAAATTTTACCAGCTTGATTGCTTTAGGTTTTTATGTTCCCGCCCTATTAGGTAGAAGATATCTGCCTGCTTTAATTATAAGTTTAATTTTAACAGATTTAATTATTGGATTACACAAAACAATTCTATTTACGTGGGGAAGCGTTCTGTTTATAGGTTTATTATCAAATTATTTTAGAGATACTTTGACAAGTAGAATCTTGGGTACCTTAATAGGTGCAACGATATTTTTTATAGTTACTAACTTTGGAGTTTGGAGCTTTGGAATGTATGGTTACACATTGAATGGTTTTTTAATGTGCTATATTCTTGCGCTTCCATTTTTTGGATATACTTTAATATCTACCCTATTATATTCATGTTTAATAGAAAGTGTTTGTAAGTTTAAGTATTTAAGAAATTTATTTAAATTTATTAATAGTCAATAAGAAATTTTCAAAATCTTTTTCAGTGCATAAATCAAGCCAATTGAGCTATTAGTACTGGTCAGCTACATGCGTTACCGCACTTCCACACCCAG
>MDSZ01096299.1_pt1 | contig 15122 bp, 8 predicted proteins | sample 811201 | NCBI WGS metagenome assembly MDSZ01 (sample SAMN05326647, study PRJNA326480) | marine metagenome | isolation source: seawater | place: Indian Ocean: North | collected 2010
CACTTCCAAGAAAGGAAGAAGAAAGTTTATCTCAAAAAATGGATCGTGTAATTGATTCAGTTAATAAATTTTTCTCTGTGGACAATGTATCGGATCTTAGCGGAATAATACGCACTCCTGTAAGTGGAACTGGGTTGATTGATAATTTTTATTCTAGAAATAATTTTAAAATTCCAAAATTAGAAAGCATAGACTCGGTTCAAAGTTTAGACGGAGACTTAAGCGGATTTTGGATCGCTATGATAACTGTGGATGATGTTTTTAAAGCAAGAACTGTTTTACTTGAAGATACGAAGAGAGGATTTCTTCTGGATTGGGAGGAGTTTGTTAGATATGGCCAAATGAATTGGGATGATTTCGTTAAATCAGGAGAGATTAAACCTCTTTATTTTAGGGTACGTGCAACATTGGACAGTAATCCTGAATTTGCTTTCACTGACCGATCTAAATGGGTTTGTGTTAGAATAAGCGATTGGAAATCCGAGGAGGAATTGTTTGGCTATGTTGAGAGAGGTACTGAATTGGAAAGTAAAATATCTAAACTGCTTGAAGAGGAATGGGAAAAAGAATGCATTCTAAAACTATCTTTTCCCAAAGAACGAAAAGGAGGAATTAACCAAGTTCATATCGTAGACTTGCTAAATAATAATTGGATTATTAAATAAATTAATTTAACTATTTAGGAACATTTAAGGTTTTTATGGGAATAGAAGATCCAATCATAAAAAGTGGTCATCCAGTGAAGCAGTTTTCATTAATGCTTGAGAATAGAATTGGAGCGATGCACTCAATAATAAAACTATTGGGAGACTCCAATATTTTAGTGTTGGGATTAAGTGTTCAAGACTCTTTTGATGTTAATGTTCTTCGTCTTGTAGTTAGCGATCCCGATCTTACGGAAACATTATTTATCGAAAAAGGAATTCCATTTGTTGTTAATGAGATCGTAGTGGTAAGGTTGACTGAAGGTGTGCCTTCATTAGCTTCATGTTTGTCCGCGTTAAGTTCTGCTGAAACTCATATACACACAAGTTATCCATTGTTCATCAATCAAGATGGATGGCCTCTCATCGCATTGATAGTTGAGGACTCTGATTTTGCTGCTTCAGCTTTACAAAAAAGAGGGTTTAAAATTATATATCAAGGTGACCTTAGTAGATAGCCTTGGTTTTTAGATTGCCATTTTAGCGAGATTGAAGGCAGCCTCTGGATGTCTGTTGATAAGACAGTTCCTACGAACTTTAAGCCAATCTTTTCCATGGTTTTCAAGAAGTTTTTCTACGCAAAAACGGATTTCTTTAGGGTTAAGAGCCACCATTCCGGACCCTTTATTTGTTATAAGTTCTGCGTTTCCCTCTTCCTGACCGGGGATGATTGAATCAATAATCATAGGGCAGGCAGATGCCATGGCCTCTTGAACTGAAGCTCCACCAGCTTTTCCTATCATTAGATGACTTTCACATATTAAATTGGACATGTTTTTTGTCCATCCAAGAATAGTGGAGCCTTTGGGAGCCATTCTTTTAACAATTTTTTCAAGTCTCTGGGAATGTCTTCCCATGACTATAGTCATGGATATCTCCTGATGAAAACTTTCAATCAAATTATTCAATTCCCGTAATATTGATTCTACCTTTTTGTCGCTAGACGTTGGTGTGTATAAAAGTCTGAATACACCAGGTAATTCTTGTTCAGGTTTTTTAGGACAGTTTTTAGTGAAATTTGGAGAAACTGGGAATCCTGTAATGTGAACTCGGTCACTGCAGATACCGTTTTTCACCAAACAATCTGCAGAGATTTGATCTATTACAGCGAATTGACCTGAAGCTTTGTGAAACCACGACTTATTGATAGATTTTGAATCAGTAATCATCGTGATGAATTTGAAAGGTAATTCTCCAGTTCCAAAAATTCTTTCAATAATATGACCGTACAAAGGGTAAGTGCTAATCACTGCATCAGGCTTCGTTTCTTTTAAGTACTCGCAGAACCCATTCGTGATTGAAGGCATGAAATCATAGGAGCCATCACCAAAAGGAACTCTTTCTGCCAAGTTATATAATTTTTTCCAAACGTTTGGCCATTTTGTAGTGATAGTGCGATAACCGTTGCTCAAAAAATTCATCGTTGTTGGGTGAATATGCTCAAGAAGATCAACTAAACCGGTGTTTTTGATGTTTAATGAATTTAGTGCTTCGACGACTCCCTTTGCAGCAGTATTGTGGCCATCTCCAAAAGAAGCTGAAATAATTGAAACTAGTCGATTATCAGGACGTCTTTCTTTAATGCTGTCTTTCAAATTTCTAATTTGCTTTAATTCCAATTCACCGAACTTAATATCTATTAATTAAAAAAGTATACTGGAATAGCAAGTATGAATGTTGATGGTAAACACTACCGAACTGTATGGTTTGAGGACATTGGTAAACCAATGGTTAAAATAATTAACCAAACTAAATTACCCTATGCATTCGAAATTGAAAATCTTGATGCTGTGGAATCAGTGGTGTCAGCAATTAAAAATATGCATGTACGTGGGGCAGGTTGTATTGGAGTGACTGCCGCATACGGAATGTGTTTAGCTGCGAATCAAAGTAATGGTGATTTTACAAAATTCGAGTCTTTAGCTCAAAAGATTAAAGGGGCTCGACCGACTGCCACTAATCTTTCCTGGGCAGTAAAAAGACAATTAGAATTGGTAAAAAAAAATATTGATGAAGACTGGCTTTCATTAACGGTTGGGGAGGCACTAAAGATATCTGACGAAGATTCTCAATGGTGTAAACAGATTGGGGATTATGGGAAAAATATTTTACTCGATATAGCAAAAAGTAAAAACGACGGATGTCCTGTAAATATTCTAACACATTGTAATGCTGGGTGGCTTGCTTTTGCTGATTGGGGGTCTGCTACTTCACCAATTTATAGTGCTCATCGAGATGGGTTGTCTGTTCATGTATGGGTTGATGAAACTCGCCCATTGAATCAGGGGTCAAAATTAACCTCTTGGGAGCTATCTAACGAGGGAGTGCCGCATACAATTATCGCAGATAACGCAGCAGGACATCTAATGGCATCGGGCATGGTTGACATAGTAATAACTGGTACAGACAGAACAACGTCTTATGGCGATGTAGCTAATAAAATTGGAACATATCTTAAAGCTCTCGCAGCAAATGATAATGGAATACCGTTTTATGTTGCTTTACCATCATCCACTTTCGATTGGGAAGCTGAGGAAGGAGGTAGGGGTATACCAATAGAGAAACGTAACTCTGAGGAGGTAAAGTTTATTAGTGGACTTGATAGCCAGGGAGATATTAAAAAAGTCTCATTATCTTTGCCTTCAGCTAATTGTGCTAATTATGCATTCGATGTTACTCCTGCAAGGTTAGTTACTGGATTAATAACAGAGAGAGGAGTGTGCTCTGCAACAAGAGCTGGAATTGAAAAAGTTTTTCCAGAAAAATTTGATAATTAGAATGATATGAGTATCACTGCATGTTACTGTGGATTTCTAAATGTTTTAATTATTTTGCTAAATGAATAAAGGAAAATTTATTAGTTTTGAGGGTTCTGAGGGGTGTGGAAAATCAACTCAAATCAAAAAACTTAGCAATCGATTAGAGCAGTTAGGGATTGATGTTCTTCATACAAGAGAACCGGGTGGGACTAAGCTTGGCGAATCAATAAGGGACTTATTACAACATGCCCCAGAGGGTGAAAATATGACTCCTGAGTCAGAGTTGCTTCTTTTTGCCTCTAGCAGAGCGCAATTAGTTAGGGAGGTTATTTCTCCTGCTTTAGATAAAGGAGCTTATGTGATTGCGGATCGATTTCTAGATTCAACCACCATATATCAGGGGAGTGGTAGAGGACTTAATGAAGAATTCTTAAATCAAATTCATGATTTTACAGTTGGTGATTATTATCCTGATTGTACTTTCTTGCTTGATCTTAGTATTAAAGAGGGAAGAAAAAGAATTGCTGAACGATCTAATGGAAAATTAGATCGTATGGAAAGAGAGCCAGATTCATTTTTTGAAATGATTCGATCAGGTTATCTGGATTTAGCGAGAGACAATAAGGATAGGTTTGTTGTTTTAGATGGAAGTCAAAGCCCTGAAGTTATTGAATGTGAAATATGGAACTATCTAAATAAAAAGTATGGCATTGGAAATTGATAATGCCCTTAAATACCTGAGTAAATCTCTTTCATCACAGAGGCTTTCTCATGCATATCTTATTACTGGTCAGGAAGGATCAGGTAAGGAGGAATTAGTAATAAAACTGATATCTCTAATTAATAATTCATCTCTTAAAGATTCCTTTCAAGATATAGTTTCTGAAAGCGTTAGAGTTATTCAGCCTGAGTCAAAATCCAGACGGATTAAGGTTGATCAAATTAGAGATCTTGAAGAAATGTTTCATCAGAAGAGTCACAAAAATCAATATAAGGTTGGTGTTATCAAGGATGCAGATCGACTGGGTGAGCAGGCTGAAAATGCTTTTCTTAAAACATTAGAAGAACCACCTGACCGATGTGTAATATTTTTGGTCACTGCTTATCCAGAACAGTTGCTAGATACAATTTTATCTAGATGTATAAAGGTTCCGTTGATGTCCAAAAAATCAACCATAGCTGATAATGAGTATGGTGAATATTTGAGAAATCTTTTGAGTAATATGCCGACAAGAGGGAGTGTTTCAGATGCCTTAAGGTTGTCTAAAGGTTTCGCTGAATTGTTGCGATCGGTTAAAGATGATTCTGAAAAGAATCAAGATGTAATTAGAAAGTCTGAATCTGAAAAGTTCTCAAAGACAACGGATGGTAAATGGCTCAAGAATAGAGAAGAATATCACAAGGCGATATCTCAGTCGCGATATTTGGCCGAAAGGGCATCATTATTTGAAGTTTTAATTTCATGGTCAGGTGATGCCCTCAGGCAAAAAGAAGACATCAAAGAATTGGATTTCCCTGAACATTCTCAATATACAAAATTATTGGGTGAATCACTTACCACAGAAGACTTATTGAATAGGATTTCTGCGTTAGAGGAACTGAGAAGTGATCTCGGTACGAATGTCCAAGAAGCATTAGCGATAGAGGTTGGCTTTATTAATGCTTTTGCGAATAATTCAAAAAGTTAGTTATTTATTCTATCAATGCGAATTCTTATTGCTCCTGATAAATTTAAAGGGACCTTATCGGCGCAAGAAGTTTGTGAGCTAATTGCCGAGAGCTTTGTAGGTCATGAGTGTATTTTGAAACCTGTTGCTGATGGAGGTGAGGGGACCTCGGATATTTTAGGTAATAATTCCGAAGCAAAAACTGTTGAGGTGACTATTCAGGGGCCTCTTGGTGAAAGTGTTGTAGCACCGATAAAAATACTCCTTGATGATGAAGGGTTTCCAGAAATCGCATTCATGGAGATGAGTGCAGCATCTGGTTTACATCTTTTAGATAATAAAAAACTGGACCCTTGGAATGCATCAACATACGGAACAGGACAATTAATAATTGCAGCCAGAGATTTGGGAGTTGATAAGATCATATTAGGTATTGGAGGCAGTGCCACAAATGATGGGGGGGCCGGAATGGCCAAAGCATTAGGGGTTCGATTTTATGATTCTAATGGACATGAAATAGATGAAATTCCTGAGCGATTAAAAGAGTTGGATCGCGTTTTTACAGATATATCATTAGATTTACCAGAAATCATTGTAGCATCCGATGTCGATAATCCGCTTCTTGGAGAGAATGGTGCTACAAGATGCTATGGACCTCAAAAAGGAATTCAAATTGATGAATTCGAGGATCACGAAACGAGGCTTGGGCAACTAGCAGAAGTTGTAGAAAATGAAATCAAACAATCCATTAGAAATGATGAAGGCTCAGGCGCTGCTGGGGGGCTTGGTTTTGGATTAAAGGCCTTTTGTGGTGCAAAATTAATTCGAGGCTTTGATTTAGTTGCCGAGACAATATGCTTAGAGGATGCAGTAATTAATAGTGATTTAGTAATTACTGGTGAGGGTTCTATAGATGCTCAGTCAATCATGGGAAAAGCACCGTTTGGTGTAGCTGAACTAGCTAGAAAACATAACAAGCCAGTGGTTGCTTTTTGTGGGGTCGTTAAAAATGAGAAAGAACTGGAAAATATTTTCATTAGAATCTTTCCTATGGTGGATTCTAAGGTGAGTCTTCAGGAATCAATTAGTAATCCTAAAAAAGTTTTGAAAAACAAAGTTGATTCTTGCCGATTAATGATAGAGCAATTACTGAAGTGAAAAAATCTGTAGTATTATTATTTGCTGGTCAAGGAGCCCAAGAGGTTGGTATGGGGCTCAAATTAGTTGAAGAATATCCTGAGGCCAAAAAGATGTTCGATATGGCTAATGAACGATTAGGTTTTAATTTAAATGAAATAATGTTTGAAGGGCCTGACGATGAATTGACAAAGACTTCGGTATGTCAACCCGCTCTCTATTTGCATGGTCTTGCAACTTGGGAAATATTAAAATCGAGGTGCCCTGACCTGATGCCTGTGGCTGCTGCTGGACTATCGCTTGGAGAGTTCACTGCATACTCGGCAGCAGGAGCTTATAGTTTTGAAAGGGGGTTAGATATCGTATCCAAGCGCGGTCAGTATATGGAAAGTGCGTGTAATGAGACTAAGGGGTCAATGGCTGCTATCATAGGTGGAGATGAAGATTCTGTTCAAAACCTTGCCAGTGAATTTGATTTAGATGTGGCAAACTACAATGCACCAGGACAAATTGTTATTTCAGGTGAAATTGATAAAATTAAGTCTGCGCTTGAAAAAGTAAAAGAATACGGGGCTAGAATGGGTAAAGAGCTTGTAGTGGCAGGTGCGTATCATTCCCGTTTGATGGTGAATGCCCAGAATCAGTTGGCAGATGAATTGAAAAACGTATCGCTTTCGACGCCTTTATTTCCTGTAATTTCTAATGTGGAGGCTAACGAAATTTCTGGAGAAGAAGAAATTAAGAGTGCTCTGGAGCGGCAAGTTACCGGTTCTGTTCGTTGGTCTCAATCAATGGAATTTTTGATTGATCAAGGTCATGAGCTTTTTATTGAATTCAGTCCTAAACCGGTGCTTGCCGGTTTGATGGCTAGAATAAAAAAAGGGACAAATGTGATTAGTGTTGGTGACCCTTCAAGTATCGATGCTGCGGTGGAGTCTCTATCCTAAATAGTGATAGGATTTTTTACTCTAATTTATTTCGCCTCCTTTAGTGAGTTCACTGTCTCACCTTTACTGTTCCAGTATTTGCCATTGCTCATTTTTCCTTCTTTGAAGGAACCTTCAAATCGTTTATTGCCATTTTCATGCCAATAAATCCAATGCCCGTCCATTTTACCATTCGAGTATTTTCCTATGTATTTTCTTTCACCATTTTTGTGCCAAAAAATCCATAACCCATGTCGATTACCGTTTAAAAAATTAATGTCACATTTTTTCTCTCCGCTCTCGTACCAATAAAACCAACTCCCTTGATGCTTGCCGTTTTTTAGTGATCCGATAGCTTTTTTTTGTCCACTTTTGTAGTTTTCAAAAACTTTCAAAGAGACAGGGGTTTGGGTGTTTTTTTTAACAAAGATAGGATTTTCTAGATCTGGACCGTCTCCTATGACATCAAGATTTTTAAGGTTAGTTCTTAGTTTTGATTGATTGTCAGAATTAATTTCGGATTCGGCTGGTGAGGAACATTCAAATAAAAAGGCCTGCCATAGGACTGAAAGCAATAAATAATAGTTAAATCCCATATGCTGATGCAATTGTTAAAAATAATATAAGAGGTACAAAAATTATTTGGTGGAAAAATATAATACTGATTTTTTTATTAATGTCCCTGTAATGCGGGGATGTTAAGTATCTTGTTCGCAAATATCTTATCGGTCAATATGATGACATTAATTAAAGTTCTTATAATATTTAATTTTGTTCTGACCATAACGTCTATTCGAGTTGATGCCCAACTCGTTATCAATGAAATTCACTACTCTTCCAAGGATTTATCTGGCGTTGAAGACACAACCAAAGAATGGATAGAAGTATTCAATGCATCGGAAAACTCTCTATCTCTCAACGGGTGGAGGATCACGTCAGGTGTTGATTTTGAATTTCCTGATGTTGTGATTGATCCCAAATCATTTATTGTTGTTGCCTCAGATCCGGCCAAATTTTCACAATTGTATCCCGATGGGCCTAATGCATTAGGTCCTTGGAGAGGTAAGCTATCCAATACTGGAGAGACTATTCGGTTGAGAGACCCTTCTGGTAAGGAAATTGATCAAGTGGACTACGCAGATGAGGGTTTTTGGGCGACAAGAAAACGAGGTCCCGAGGATCTTGGACATGAAGGATGGATTTGGTTTGCCAGTCATGATGGGGAAGGGAACACGTTAGAATTAATTAACTGGGCTGATAAAAATAATAATGGCCAAAATTGGAATTCATCCTCACTAATTGGAGGTACTCCTGGTAAGCAAAATTCAATTTTCAATCCCAACTTCATCCCATTGGTTAAAAGTGTAAGTCATGATCCTCTTATCCCAAAATCGACTGATTCTGTTGTAGTGAAGCTCGATATTGATAACAAAAAAAGATTTGATGATATTGAGCCTAAAATATTCTGGAGAGTAAATGGTGGAGGCGACAATTTTAATTCGTCCCCAATGGACTTAGATGACGATGGGCTCTATTTTTCTAACATACCTGAACAAAATGATAATGCGGTAATAGAGTTCTTCTTTGTAATTGAGGTTGAAGGTCAGGAGTCAACTGTTTGGCCGCCGTCGATAGATGGTCAGGGTAATGTCTGTAATTATTTATACATGGTTGATGATAGTTTCTCGAAGAATGACTCAATACCGAGTTACTACGTTGTAATGACCGATTCCGAGAGAAGTGAACTCGAAGAAATTGGTAGTCGCTCTAGTCAAGCAGATAGTAATGCTGAAATGAATTGCACGTTCATTAGCTTTGATGGCAAGGGGGATAGAGTACGATATTTAGCCTCTATTCGAAATCGAGGGGCAAGCAGTAGAAGAGGCCCCCCTAATAATCAACTAATAAAGTTCAGATCTGATGACCCGTGGAATGGTCAGGAATCAATTAAGTTTAATTGTCAGTACATTCATTCTCAGGTTGCTGGAAGTTGGCTCTATCAATGGTTAGGTGTTAAGGCGGCAGACAGTATTCCTGTAAAATTACGAATCAACGGTGAGGATCTTGCTGAGTCTGGTGGTCCAAGAATGTATGGTCATTACGCACGCACTGAATCTCTTGATTCAAATTTTGTTTCCGCACATTGGCCAGACGACCCTAACGGTAACCTCTATCAGGTTAGAGATGATGAGGATAGTGGTGATGAAGGCGATTTAAAATTCGAGGGGGATGAAGCTGACAATTATAGAAATACATATTTTAAAAAAACAAACCGATCGGTGGATGATTGGAACGACATCATCAACTTAACAAGGGTGCTCAATGATTCAGATAGTCCTGACTTCGTCGGAAAAATTTCTGAAGTGATCGACATCGATCAATGGTTGCACTTTTTGGCAGTTGATTCGCTTGTTGGAAACAGAGAGGGCGGTCTGACTACCGGAAAGGGTGATGATTATGCTTTGTATAGAGGTGAAAAAGACCAGCGCTTTCAGTTGGTGCCGCATGACTTAGATACCGTTCTCGACCAAGGCAGTCGTTCGGGAGATCCAAACTTATCGATATTTACCTACAGGAATGTTGACGGGTTGGAAGAACTTTTATCCCATCCAGATATCATCCGCATGTATTACGAGAAGTTTATTGATATTCTTGAGAATAAGTACAAACCCGAACTTATTAATCCAATTATTGATAGGGCGCTCACAGAAATAATACCTACGCGTGTTATTAATGAGATGAAAGAATATATAGTTGACCGTAGGCGTGGAGTATTGGCTCAGATCAAAACTGATTATTCAGTAAATGTGGATTTAAATGAATCTAATGATGGTTTTTTTCGAACAACCAATGGAGAGGCTAAGCTGACTGGTGATTTCCATGTTGGTAAAGTTAAGTCAATTAAAGTTAACGGTACACAGGCTGTGATTAATCCGAGAACGGGTGATTGGGAATTAAACTTGAGATCATTCGACGATGGAGGCCTCCTAACACCAGGTGTGAATCGGCTGCGAGTCACATTTCATGGAGAATCCGATGATGAATTGCTCCATGAAGAGTATATAAAATTATGGAATGATACCGGGAAGGTTACAGAGGTTTCTGGAGTGCTCAGGGGTAATGACTTTAGTGGGAATATCTTTTTAACAACGAGATCATCTTATATTCCCAAGGTTCCATTTCTTGTCCGAGTTGATTTGCGAGATAAAAATGGAAAATATTTAAGAGAAATATGGGACGAGACAGCCACTCTATCCAGTGATACCCCTGGTATAAGAATTACGCCAAATGTGGTCAATTTGAGAAATGGATTAGGAAGTGCTCTGGTGAATGTAGAAGGAGGAGGAGAAGAGGAGATAGTTGAATTAATAAGTGAGGGTTCAGAATGGGCTTATTTAGATGATGGATCAGACCAAGGTGTTATATGGAAAGGTAGAGACTTTAATGATACGGAATGGGAAAAAGGGAGAGGTGAGTTAGGTTATGGGGATGGGGATGAGGTTACAGAATTAAGTTTCGGTCCTAGTTCTAGGAATAAGTATGCAACAACTTATTTTCGCTCTGAGTTTAATCTTGATGAGATAGAAGAAATTGCTGCTCTTGAGATGAGGTTGAAGTATGATGACGGTGCAATCGTTTACATCAATGGAGAAGAGTTTTTTAAGACTTCTAACATGGAGTACGGAATGGCCTATGATGATTACACGATTGATGGTGATGATACACCTTCAGAAAATTTTCAGAACTTCACCAAGCTTCCAGCAAAATCGCTTGTAGTCGGAAGAAATGTAATTGCGGTTGAAATCAAGCAAGGTGATAACAGAAGTTCTGATATCAGTTTTGATCTTGGTTTGAGAGCCATTAAAATTGGTCCCTCAGTTGACCCTGGCGATATCAATTTGAATGTTAGAATTGGTCAGAGTCAAATAAGTAAAAGTATAACAAGTTTAGGGGCTGATACGACACCGACCATTTTATCTGGAGTGTTACGAGATCAAGTGATTAATTGGTCTGGAATTGTTCGGATTGTTGGAGACGTGACGGTTCCTAAGGGAAGTGAACTTAATATTGCTCCCGGAACAGTTGTTCTTCTAGATGGTGATGCCGAGCCTCAGAGTGATGAGGGGGCCGATCTGATTATTGCCGGTAGTATAAATTGTTCTGGTACTGATGATAATCCAATAACTTTCACATCATCATTATCCGGAAATACATGGGGTCAAATTTTATTTGATGAGTCTGAAAGTGCTGTATTCAAATATACCAACATTCATCAGGCAGGTCATTCACCCAAAGGAGGTCATACTGATCATGGAAGAGTTCTTAGAGTCCTTGGTTCAAACGTTTTATTTGAGGATTGCACAATTTCAGATAATAGAGGAAAGATTGGCCAGTCAGATTCTCGTAATGGAAAGGGATGTAATCTAATTTTTCGTAGATGTCATTGGGCTCGATCCGTGATGGGCTTTGAAGCATTTGATAGTGGTATGCTTGTGGAGGATTCCTTTATAACAGATATGCTTGGAATTTATAGAGAGGACGATGTAACTGATGATAATGATGCTATCTATCTGCATGAATCCAATTCTGATCAGAATTTGATTCTAAAGAACTTAACAGTCGCTTACATGGATGATGATGGCATTGATACACTTGATGCCAAAATTTCCGCGAGCGGAATTATTAGCCGAAACTGTGCAGATAAAGGAATTAGTGTCTTGGGTGGTGAATTTCAACTAGATGAGGCGTTATTGGTCAATAACTCTATCGGTATTTCAGCTAAAGATGATGCCGATGTGTCTCTCAAGAATATCACCATTTCTGGAAATACAATAGTGGGGATACAGGTTGAAAATAAGAATGGAGATGATGAGCCAAGCCGATACTCGGTTTCCAATTCTATATTTTGGGGTAATCAAGAATCAATTGCGACCGATTATGATGATGATGACATCGCTATCGCTGATTCCATCATAGAGGGAGGCTGGCAAGATAATATCAATGAAGATCCACTCTTCAGAGATCCGGATTCTGGAGATTTTAGAATATCTGATAAATCACCAGCAATAAAACAAGATATTGATGATTTAGTTAATCGTGATCTCGGCTTTTATGATTACAGACCAGTTGGAGGAGAAGTTGTTTGGGGGTTAACAGGATCACCTTATCATGTGACTGATGATGTTAAGATACCAAACGGGGTCGTTTTTAAGGTAGAACCTGGTGTTTCAATTTATGTAAATGAAGGTCTTAAAATTGAGGTTGAGGGAACGGCTCTCGTAGAAGGTGATTTAAATAGAAGAATATATTTTTCACACCTTCCAGGTTCTCAATTTGTAAATGATGATGCTGGCAATGGAGGGCTTCCTGATGCGCCGCCCAAGTGGAAGGGGTTGAAACTACTAAATACACTTGATGAGGATAATATAATAAAGCATGCAGACTTTGACAGTGCTCAAGATGAAGAAGGCGCTATTGGTGTTCTTAATTCTCAATGCATCATTGATGATGTGTCATTTAACAGGACTCATATAAGAATGATTTATACTGAAGATGCCTCTGTAATCATTAGAAATACAAAATTTCCTGATATGTTTTCTGAAAGCGAGGGTCCTGCAGAGTTGGGTCTCGATAACATTAGTGAACACATCAAGGGGATTGGAGAGATACCATCTGGAGGTAGATATATCATTAGAGATAATTACTTTGGAAGTAACAAAGGTCACAACGATGTGATTGATGTTGATAGTGGATGGAGACCTAATCCAATACTTCAGATTATAGGTAATTATTTCTCGGGAACTGGTGATGAGCTATGTGACTTGGGAGGTGATGTGTTTTTGTCAGAGAATATCTTTCTAAATGTATTCAAAGATGATGAAACTTCGGATAGAGGTTACGCGAATGCCATATCCACAGGTGATGTTGGACCGGATGCGACTTTTTCAATATCACGGAATATTTTTGCTGATGTAGATCATGCGATTAGTTTAAAAATACAAAGTTCAACAATTTTTGAAAATAATACCGTTTATAAGATACATCCCGATTTTAATGATAGGTTTGACAACCCGAGTGTTGCATCAGTTGTAAATCTTTTTATACCTACTGATACTGATTCTCGAGCCACTCACGGGAAGGGTGCATACCTTTCTGATAATATATTGGTAACTCCTAGAGTTTTTAGTGGAGCTGATGATGCAAAGAATCCCCCATATCCTGTCACTCCTTTGGAGTTACATAGAAATTTATTAGATCCACAATTATCAGATATTGAAATAGGAAGAAATCATCAAGGGCTTGATATATTTGATCTTGGGGAGGGTAACACAATTGATGACCCAATGTTTGTTAATCCTGATGCTAATGATTTTAGACTTCAATCTAGTTCACCTGCAAAAGGTTCTGGAAAATTTGGTCAGGATCTTGGGGCAATTATCCCAGCTGGAATATTTATTTCTGGAGAGCCTAATCCAATGACAACGAGTAGCAGTGCAAAGCTCAATGTTGGAGGGCCAGGTTACTTTGCTTATCGGTGGAGATTTAAAGATGGTGAATGGAGTGAAATAATAAAGATTGGAGATGGTTTTAAACCAGAGGGAAATACCATCAGGGCGGGTGAAATTATTTTAAAAGATCTTAAGATTGGGACCCATTTAATAGAGGTTATAGGTCAGGACTTTGCAGGTAATTGGCAAGAAGTGCCGACGCAATCTCATGAATGGGAAGTTGTTAGTGAATTGCCCGATAAATTAATACTCAATGAGATTTTAATTTTTAACGATGGTGTTTTTGATTCAGAAGGGGTTAGTCCATCATATGTTGAAATAAAAAATCTAAGCCCAAGGCCCATGGGCTTAGAAGGTTTGTACTTAGTTCATAACTCCAATAACGAATCTAGAATAAATCTCAGTGGATTAGGGCCCATCGAAGGAGAAGGGTACATGGTTGTTAATATTGATTCTATTCTTTCCTCAAAGCCTTTTGATAATGGAGCGGGTTCAATTGATCTTTTATCTGAGGGTAATGTTATCGATTCGGTAAACTTCGGGTTTCAAGCTTCTAACTATTCTATCGGCCGATATGGTAGAGAATTGAAATGGGAGCTCAATTATCCAACCCCGGGCGAGGTTAATCGGGTTGTTGGAAAAGGTCGTATTTCAGATATTCGAATTAATGAATGGCTTGCCAACACTAACACTTTAAATGAGGAGGAGTTTGTAGAGTTATTTAATCCTTCGAAATTTCCAATTGATTTAGCAGGAGGGCAACTCTCTGACTCAATCGATCCGGGTGATAATGCAATGGTGTTTTCTCAACTAAGTTTTATTGGGCCTGATAGTTACTTGGCTGTTGAGCCAAAAGGGTTTGGGCTTTCCACAGATTTTGATCAAATTTTATTGCTCGATAGTTTCAATCAAACAATAGATGAAGTGGTTTATGGTCCACAAAATTCAGGGGTTTCTGAGGGAATTATCAAAGGAGAAAATTCTTACGAAAAATTTTTATTGCCAACGCCAGGAGTTGATCACCCCTCTATTGGAACTAATGATTATGAGCTATATCAGAAGAGTGTAGATCTTATAAATAATCTTAGGATCACTGAAATTATGTATAATCCAATTGGAGGATCTGATTACGAATTTATTGAATTAAGTAACTTAGGAGATACTACTCTTAGTTTAAATGGTGTTTCATTTAGTGAAGGTATTGAATTTGTTTTTGATGATTTAGCTCTTCTGCCTAATGACTCAATAGTTCTAGTTTCAAATTTAGAAGCATTTATATCCAGATATGGAAACGTCACTGATTTGATTTATCAGTACGAAGGAAAACTTAATAATGCTGGCGAAAGAATAGTTATTCAATTGCCGGATCCTTTCCCATTCAAAATTATCAATTTCTCCTTTCAGGACCAATGGTTTGAGG
>MDSZ01151130.1_pt1 | contig 15122 bp, 12 predicted proteins | sample 811201 | NCBI WGS metagenome assembly MDSZ01 (sample SAMN05326647, study PRJNA326480) | marine metagenome | isolation source: seawater | place: Indian Ocean: North | collected 2010
GGCGTATAGAACGTCCATATCTTCGTCCGACGTCACTCGTTCTCTCCTCTTATTCTGTATGAATTGATCATCCGTATCGTTTTCTTCCAATGAGTTTCCGAGTCCGTTTTCGTCCACCCACGTTCCCGAAAAACTATTGTTATTCTTGTTGTTGATGTTGTTGTTGTTGTTGTTGTTGTTGATATTTTTGTATCTCGACTGTGGAGTCGATTCGTCCTGTGTTTGTTTCTTGTTGCTATTCGACAGGGACTCGCTGATCGCTCTCGCTAAATCAGCCTCGAAATCTGGGTCGTACTCCTCGTCCGGGATGGTAAAATCGTTCAGGACGTGTCGGTTTGCGCTTCGAATATTACTCTTATTATTATTAATATTATTATTGTCCACGCGTGCTTCTCCGTCGTCATCGTCGGGGACGGTGGTGTACCTTCCGTTCTCAAAGCCGTTCCTGTCGGTGGTGTCGTCGCGCTCGTTCGCATTGCCGCCATCACCGGACGGTTTCCTCGACCGGGAAAACCACGACGACATTTTCCTCTCTCCTTCTCTCTCCGTCTTTCGCGCGACGCGGGGTTCTCACGCGAAGCGCAACGCGTACCTCCAATGACGATGATGATGGCTCCTCTCTCTCTCCTCTCTCTTTTTTTTGTGTAAGTGTCGAAGTCTGAAATTTCTGGCCTATTATTTTTTTTAATTTTGTCCCAAAAAGTCGACACACGCTCTTTTTCTTTCTTTCTTTCTTTCTCTCTCGTCTCTGCTCCTTTAATAAAGTGTGGGGGGCGCGAAACGCCTCGCGGGGGGGAGTGCACGACGAGAGACGACGCGACGCGCGATGTCTCTTCTTCTTCTTCTTCCGCGTCTCTCTCTCTCTCTTTTTCTGTGCTCGACCCTCCCCCCTTCCCCCTCCTCGAGGCCGCCGTAGTTCTTCTTCTTCTCTCGCGTCTCCTTCTTCTTTCTTCTTCTTCAATTTTTTTTTTTTTTCCACGTAATTTTTTCGAGTTATTTTTGTTGTCGTCCCGAGGAGGATTAGACATGCGATTATTTTTTGACTTCACCGTGTAAAAGGAGTTGATGCACAGCGATAGTACGAGAGCAAACGTTTTCTTTCTCTCTCTCTCTCTCCAAGGTATCAACGCGCACAGCGAATGCGATGAAGAAGAGTCAACGCAACGCGTCAGAAAAAGGGAAAGGACGAAGGCGTGGTGTCGGGAGGAACGCGAAAAGTTTGAAAGAGGAGAAGATAACTCGTATTTTTGCTCCTGTGCGAGTACAGAAAGAAGTTGAGCACAAAAAGAAGAAAATTGACGACGAGGACGAGGACGAGGTGGTAGAAGAAGACGAAGATGAGCAACAGAAGACTACCAAGGAGCTAAAGAAGGCCACCGTTGTCGCAACGGGGGGAAGACGTTCACCTCTGCTTCATAAATTCCCACCAGATGGGACCGCGGTTCCAGGTCCGAGCGCGTCGTGGTATCTGTTCCAATTTCAAAAGAGAGAGGAGGAGCTTAAGAGACAAATGAAGGAGGAGAAAGAGAAAAAAAAACTCGGTGAATAGCATTTTTTATCAATACGTGGTTCTATTCTAATACATGGTACAATTTTCTACTTTTGAGTATTTATCTATGATCTATGATTTCTGTCTGTCTGTCTGTCTTTGCTACTCGCACAACTTTAATTAATTTTACTCGCGGCGTTACTTCTATCCTTGCTATTTTTACTATCCTCTCCATCCGAATCGAAGGGATCGTTGTGTTCGGTCGGATGCGGTTTGAGCGAGAGGGTTCTCTCGAGCGCGTTCTTTGCATCACCGGCGTCGCTATTATTATCGTCTAAAGTAAACACACGCAGAGGCAAATCTTCTCCTTCTTTACTACGATCAACCGTCACCCCGCCTTTGTTGTCTTCATCTTCATCGAACGGAATCATATTCTCCACAGCTCGCACGCCTCCTTTTGCATAGTACGTAATCACCCCCAACAACATCCCAGGAATACCGATTTGCAAACACGAGCCTCGACACGTCAACACGACGCTCAAACACGCCAACGTAGGTGGTATGGCCACACCGAACAAACCTAAATTCCCAAACGGAATGCTAAAGGGTCTCTCAGCGTAGGGCATTTGCCATCGTAAAGACACCAACGCGCCGAACTTTAAAATCGTCGACGAACAATAGAACAGCATGTCCGCCTCAGCTAGAATAGCAAAATTAAAACCGGTGAAAACCAAAGACAACGCGCTTGTTGCATATATCGCATAATGCGGCGTCCCGTAGACTGGGTGCCTCTCGTTGAATATCTTCGGAAATAATCCAGTAATGGACATCCCGGCTAACTGTCTCGACGTCGTGCACAACAACGTGCATAACATCCCAGTCGCACTTATAGCCGCGGTAAACCCTAACCAATCTCCTAACGTCCCCCCTCCAACGGCATCGGCGACGTCCACAAACGTTCCATCCGTCCACTCCTCCGTCGTTGGTACGTATGCCAACCCAACGAGCGTTGGGATAGAATATGTCGCAAATACCATAAACACAGCTAAAATCAGTGCTCTTGGGTACGTGTACCCGGGATTCGGGATATCATCCGCGCACGTCCCAGCACAATCAAATCCACTCGTGTTCCAAAACACAACCGCGAAAAACTTGGACCACTCGACTGGTTTCTTCCTTTTGGATAAAATCGTCCCGCCAGCGATGGCCCGAATCGTCCTTCCGCTTCCCATCACAGTCGTCACCAAAAATGGCGTCAATACAAACATAGCAAAACCCATCGCAAACTTCCCAACAATATCTGTCCCTTTAATGTTCACCTTCGTCACAAATCCTAATAAAATCAATTTTATCATCATCGAATATTGCCATCTCAACCCTTCGTCGGCTTCGGCTTCGGGATACAAAATTTCCTCCAAATAGTCCACGAACATGACTGGGTATAAAGCGTTATCCAACGCGCTCGTATAAAACGTCCACAAGGAATTCTGTAAACTCCAAAACGTTCCAAAAGCTTTGTGTACCCATATGATGTGTCCTCCGGTTTCCGGGAACATCGACGACAGTTCGCTCGTCATCAACGCCAAAGGTATGGACCAAACAAAAGGTACGACGACTAAACCAATCATGACCATTTTTGCTCCGGCAGCGCCCACGGCGTCTTCGAACCCGTACGGGCCTCCTGCTACGCTGAAAAAAGTGATGCACGCGAGTTCCAAAACCACCCAAATTGGAGGAATGACGTCGTTGTTTTTTGTCAACCGAGCTGCGCGCGGGGAAATCTCTCCTACATTTATTGGTTCTTGGAAGTGCCTGTTAGATGTGACGATGGTCATGTCGAAGAGTCGAAGAGAACGCTATCTGTGCAGACGAAATTCAACGCTCCACGCGCGCGATGGTACGCCACCGCGCTCTCGAATATCAGAGGCCCCCCCAAAAGAAGACCTCTTCTTCGCCGCGGAGAGAGAGAGAGAGAGTGAGAGAAGGTAATGAAGAAAATGGATTTTTTTCGATGTAACGAGTGAAGGAGTGTTGTTTCTTTTGTGCCGGAGCAAAAAAATACGTCCGCGCGGCGAGTGAGGAAGCGAGCGCACAGTCCAGGATGAGAAAAGCACTCACAAAAGACGCAACAAAAGAGAGCGAGAATGATGCATGCGTTTTCAGACGCGCGAGAAAGGAGGTGCGACGATACTATTCGAGATGGCGTTTCGTCCGCGCGCGCGAAGCGGTTTTTGAGTGCTCCTTACACGCTTTTACTACGGCTACATTTTTATACACAATGCAAAGGTAAACGCGAGCCGAGTTTCTTCTTCTTCTTCTTCTTCTTCTTCTTCTTCTTCTCGCGTTGTTGTTTAGAATCTGTGGTCGAGTTTCTCTTGTTCTTTGTAGTTCGCCGCGTACCTGTTCGAGAGAAAGAAAGAGAGAGAGAGATGTTTACGGTCAGACTCTTGCGATTCGAGCCACGATGTGAGCGACAAAGATGCGATCGCACACTCGGGGACCGTCTTACTTTCCCGCTTCCCGTCGCGCCGATAGACGTCGCGACGGAACGACAGAAGGGAGTGACAAAAAAGGCAACGAGACGACGCCACCCGCGAACGAGGAGACCTCGCCCGCATAAAAAAAAAGAGCACCACCAAAACCCGGAAGAAAACACACAACGAGACGACGACGACGACGACACACAAAACCACGCACATCACCGTCCCGACGAGCGGCGCGATCCCGAACACCGTCACGTCGAACCACCCGCCTCCGATTTTCTTCGCCGTCGCGCTCAACGCGTCCCGCGCTAACGAACCCATGATTTCCACTTTGTTCGAGGACACGCCGTAGACGACCTCTTTCAATCGAACCGGGCTTCGTCCCATGATTACGATGATGATCCTCCTCCTCTTTCTGCGTCGCGTTTTTTTTGAAGGAGACTTTTGGGGTCTACATCCCTACCCCCCAAAAAAAAACATTTCATTTGAAACCCTAAAATACTGAACCAGGGTTTAAGGATTGCGAGGTTTATTTTTTTCCCGCCACAAAGAAGACAAAAAACAACATAATTCAAAGCGCGTGCGCCAAAACACCCACGCGCATGTCTTTTTTAGCGAAAGACATTCAGCGGAAGCTGACGTTCGACGCGTCGGAGGAAGAGGAGGAGAAGAAGAAGAAGAAAGCGGAGGAGACTTTGGATCTGTCTTTGGGAGGAGGAAAAGAAAAAAGAGTCGACACTAATGGGCAAAAATCTTTGAAAGGATCGCCACCGACGTTGTTAAATTGTGGGAAACATTTTTTGAGTTTAGAGACGACTTTGGACGACGACGACGACGACGACGAGAACGAAGAGGACGACGATACAGCGTTCGATCGGTCGGACGACTCGACTTCGACGAGCAGTAAAGGCAGCGCGGACGTTTTGTTCGAAAGAGAGATAAAAGAGAGTTCGGAGTCTCCGACGAAGAAGAAGAGTAACAACGAATGGTCAAGCGATGAGGAAGAGGTACCGTCTACGCCGAAAGGAGGTCGTAAATCGATCCACCTGGACGACGAGGAGCAAGCGGATTTGTTTTGCTTCTCGTCGCCATACGCTAAGAGAGTGCAGGAAGGGAGAGAGAGGCAAATGGCGATGGTAAACGCGGCTTTGGACGCCGAGGAACCGTTGTTGATGCCGAACGAGGACCGGTTTACATTGTTCCCGATGAAATACCCGAGGATTTGGGAATATTACAAGAAAGCGGAGGCGAGCTTTTGGACGGCGGAGGAGATTGATTTGACGTACGATTACAGAGATTGGATCACGCTGAATGAGAACGAGCAACACTTTATCACGCATGTTTTGGCGTTTTTTGCAGCCTCGGACGGCATTGTCTTGGAGAATTTGTGCGTGAGGTTCATGAAAGAGATTCAAGTTCCCGAGGCACGAGCGTTTTACGCGTTTCAGCAAGCGATTGAAAATATTCACAGCGAAACGTATGCTTTGTTGTTAGAGACGTACGTGAAAGACCCGATTCAGAAGAGAAATTTGTTTGGAGCGATTCATACGATTCCAACCGTGAAAAAGAAAGCGGATTGGGCGATGAAATGGATTGAATCCCCCTCGGCGAGGTTCGCCGAACGTTTAGTCGGGTTCGCGTGCGTGGAAGGGATTTTTTTCAGCGGCAGTTTCTGCGCCATCTTTTGGTTAAAGAAGAGAGGGTTGATGAAAGGCTTGACATTTTCTAACGAGTTGATCAGTCGCGACGAAGGGTTACATTGCGATTTCGCGTGCGAGTTGTATTCGGAATTGAAACACAAGCTCAGTGAGGCGCAGTTGCACGAGATCGTATCCAACGCAGTCACCATCGAAAAAGAATTCGTCTGCGATGCGTTGAGCTGCGCTTTAGTTGGCATGAACGCGGATTTAATGTCAGATTACGTCGAGTTTGTCGCCGATCGTTTGCTTGTGCAATTAGGCGCAAGCAAATATTACAACGCGCAAAACCCATTCGATTGGATGGAAACTATTTCATTGCAAGGCAAGGCGAACTTTTTCGAACATCGAGTCGATCAATACCAAAAAGCCGGGGTCATGAATAGCAATTCCAAGGTGCAGAACTTTGAATTCCGAACGGATTGCGACTTTTAATTATGCGCATATAAATATAGATTGAGTGAGAGAAGAGGCAAGGAAACAATAACAAAGAGAAGCGCGTATGGTACGGAATTGTATAGTGGTAGATAAAAAAAGTTATTTGTTAATAATTCTTGTTTACAATGCATTTTGATTTCGTTCTTCTTGTTTCGTTACTTTCTTAATCCGACCCGGAATACTTAGCTTCTTTCTTCAACATCTTGCTCAAAGTCAACTGTCCTTTCACCGCTTGCAACATCATAACGGCGGCGAAGCCCAATGCGATTTTCGCTTGGATCACGTACAATCCCGGATTGGTCACCCACAAGACGCACCCAATGTTAGCCATGCACGTCGCAATCAACGCCTTCAAAGTAATATCTTGCGTCACTGCAACTCTCTCGACTGCGCGCTCAACTTCCAAAGCGCGTACTCTGATTTTTAATTTGCCAGTTTCAATTCTTTGAATGATTTCGGCAATGGCCTCGATTGCATCCGGCGCCTTGAACAAGTTGACAATAGCTCGCGTTTGCGCGTCAGCTCTCTTCAACCACTCGCGCTGCGCAGTGACAACTTGTGGCGGAAGTGCGTTCGGGTTGGCTTCAATGAGCAAGTTACGTGCGTACGGCGCCGCAATTTCACCAATGTCAAACTTTTTGTTGAGCGTTTTGCCGATGCCGTCGAGGACACTGAAAGCTCTCTGCGAATTACGAAAAGTAAAAGAGAAGATTGCACAAAGTCAGAACGTATACACATGATAAAAGACGATCGAATACACGCGACGAATGAATATTTGCTCAGAGAAACCACAATGCCTTGTTTTCGACAGCGACCCAAAGTCTCACGAAATGCATAAAATTCTAGATGATTTTTCTTCACGGCAAACGCACACGCTTTCGTATAAAAATCCACGATAAATAATAAATTCGAGCGCGAATACGAACAAACAAAAACAACAACCGACAAATTCACAACAAATAGTAAAACGTACCACCACAAAAGTGAACTCAGCCGGAAATCTAAACGGTTGGTCTTTAGAAACCACCATCAAATCTTCGCCAATGTTCGACAAAATTTTCTTCCTGACTGCTTGCTTCTCTTCCTTCGTTCGTGGTTCTTTGAACTCCTTCTCGAACGCCTCTTTATCTTCGGCTCTTTTAGATTCTTGGTAGTTGATTCTCTTCCCGAACGCTTCCAGGAAGAAACCAGCCGTTCTTTCAACCGCAGTTAAGTCGCCGCCGGTATCGACCAATACGCCCATCTTGATCAATGCTTTGGTGGCGGATTTCGAGGACCCTTCGTACGTGGCGTAAAACAAGTCTAACAAACCAGCTCTGGTTTCATTTGGGATTCTCCCCATCATCCCGTAATCGTAAACGACCAATCGACCTTTGCCTTCTGGATCTTTATTATCCACGGCAACGTTCCCTGGGTGCGGATCCGCGTGGAAAAACCCAAATCTTAAGACTTGTTGAAGGTACGCCTCTACCGCCAATCTAGCCATGCGATCTGGATCGATATTCATGGCTTTAATCCCGGATAAATCGTTAATCTTCGTCGCTGGGACGTATTCCATACACATAGCGCGTCTGGAAGTGTAGTCCCAAAAGATTTTCGGCACTTTAATCCAATCTTGCTCTTCAAATTGTTTCGCGAAATCCGTGGCATTTTGCGCCTCGTTCGTGTAATCGACTTCGTCGTACAAACATCTCGCGGTTTCGTCGAAAATGGCCACCCAATCCCGCTTCGCACCGTCGTTTTTAGGGTCGACCGATTGTAACCACTTTGCGATCACTCTCAAGTTTTTCAAATCGATGTCAAAAATCTCCTTCAATCCGGGTCGTTGCACTTTGACGATGACTTGCTCCCCCGTGGTTTTCAACTTGGCCAAGTGCACTTGCCCCAACGACGCTGCTGCCAACGCGACGTCATCAAAGTCGTCAAAGACGTCGTCAATCGGCTGCCCCAATTCTTCGGTTAAAATCTCTCTGGCAATATCCGTCGGAAACGGTGGCACGCGATCTTGTAATTTCTCCAACTCGCGGATAAACTGAGGGCTCAACACGTCCACTCTCGTACTAAACTGCTGACCAACCTTAATAAACGTCGGACCTAACCTCAACAACCCAAGCCTCAACCACTGAGCCAATCGCTCCAATCTTGCCGTTCTCTTTTCCTCGGTGTATCCACCTTTATACGTCCATTTCAACCCCAAACTCACCCTTCGAATAACAAACGTAAACGCAAATGTCCAAATCTCAAACGTCCGCGCGAGGGTGCCAACGGATCGTAACCGGCCAAAATTTAAAGGCGGCTCTGAGACCGCGCAGTTCTTCTCGTCGATGGAACACTCGTCTCCATCGTATCCTTTCGCGTTGACGAATTCCCGCTTAGGTTTCGTCTCTTTTGCCGCGACTGCTGTCTCCGTCTTTTTCTCTTCCTTCTTTTTGTTATCTTCCTCTTCCTCTTCCTCAGAGGAGCTCAAACTCTTCTCTAACCCTTCTATCAACTGATCCTTGCACTCTTCGTCCGATAAGCAGTCTTCGATTTCTGTCGCGCTGTTACCGGACGGGAAATTGTTGTTTCGAGTGAGGACGTTATGGAAACGTTTGTTGACGTCGTCGTTATATCGAACTAATCGTCTCGAGCCGCAAGATAAACCGAGAGGAAGCGTTCGAGATTGGACAAAGGAAAGTCTATTACTATCGGCGTGCGCGCTCGAACCACCTCCGTTGGACCTCACGTAAGAGCCTTCACCGAAGACGGCGTTCGTTCGCGTCGCGGCCAACCCTCGCGCGTTCGAACCGGACGAGCAGGCGCGCGTCGACGACGCGACGCGAATGCCCCGAGGTGTCGTCGTCGACGGGGATAATCGTCCTTTTCTGGAAGACGAGGCTCCCTTCGGTCGAGACGCGACCGCCGATTGCTGCGCCGCCGCTCTCATCGGTGTTTCCGCGCGCGAGCGTGCTCGACGACCGTTTTGTCAAGTGCGCGTGATGCGTTTCTTTCTTTCTTTCTCTCTCTCTCTCTCTCTCTCTCTCCGCGGGGAAAGGCAGATAAAAGAGTGCTTTTTCTAAGGTCTAATTGATGATTGGTGTATCTCTTCAGAGGGGGCTCCGAAAATAAAATAATCCCGTTTGAGAGCCACACAGAAGATAAACGTCTTGACCTGACGATTTAGACGACGACGATTTAGACGACGAAAAAGAGACCTGGAAGACGACCAAAAAATATAAGCACACAGAAGAAAAAGACACGCAGAGAGAGCGTCTAGAAAAAGCAAAGCCCCAAACGCGAAGAGAAGAGAAGGACGTGGTGCGAAGGCCGCTTGATCTGGCCTCAGTTTCACGATGAGCGCGCGATGGTTCGTGTGTGTGTGTGTGTGTGTGTGTGTGTGTGTGTGTGTATGTTGTGGTGTGCTACACGCTGTGTCTCTCTTTTTCTTCTACTTTTTGCCTCTGTGTCTGTCTGTCTCTTCTTCTCGCGTAAAAATCAAATCATCTCGGCCATGTTCAAGAGCATCGTCTTCAAATCGGTTTGCTCCGCGCACTCTCGGCGGATCTTTTTACACTCTCGTTTGAGTTTCGCGGACTTCTCGCGCATTTTCGCTTGAAGCGTTTCCCACTCGTCGTTCGCCTCTTCGACCACGGCTTTGACGATGGCGTTGGCGTTTTTGTACGCGGATTTGCCCTTGGATTTGACCGCGAGTAAGAACTCGCGTTCACGCTCAAAGTCGCGGGAGAACTTTTTCGTGATGTCATCGAGACGCGCGAGAATTTTTTGTTCCTCTTTTTCCAATTGGTGCGCGGTGTCGTCGATGGAGCGCTTGGCGGTTTGGACGTTTTCTAAAACTTGTCGCGTGAGTTTGCTCGATGCTTTTTCAAAGTCCATCTCGAGATTTTTGGTGAGTTTTTGCACTTTAGATTCGGCTTCGCGCGTCTTAGTACATCTGAGAGTTTCCATGGCGTTTTTAATCGCGTCGAATTGGTTTTCCGCGGCGGAAACGGTGGGAAGATTATCGTCTTCGTCGTCTTCTTCCTCCATGCCGAAGTCTTTGTCGTCGTTGTTTTTGAAACCAAGAACTTTGGTAGCTGTCGCCGCTCGTTTCTTTTCTCGCTCGTCAGATTCGTTTTGCGAAGAAAGGAACAACAAGTCATCGTCTTCGTTGTCTTCGCGGTACGCAAAATCGTCGGTTTTGTCGACATCACCTCGATTTTTACGTTTCAACGTTGAGGCGTCGTCTGGCTTCTTCCTGGTGGAAAATTTCAATCTTCGTTCAACTTTCGCTATATCATACCTCAGCGTTTCTTTCTCTGACTTGTCGCTTTTACCGAGTTGCGCGTCGTCGATGTTTTTTTCGTCCTCGACGTGTAAGGTATTCGTGAGATCGTTCATTTTCTCTCGCCAACCATCCTTTTTCTTCGCGGTCGATTGCTCCAACGCCGTTTTCTTACCGCGAGAGGTTTCTTTCGTCAGCGGGGCTACTCGCACGGTTGATTTCTCGCGCTTCCGAGGGGGTGCGGTTTTTGGAACCTTCAAAGTTGCATTTGGCGTCTTTTCACTGATGTTGATATCGTCTGTCGCTCTCTCGTTTGTCTTCTTCTTGTCGAACAAAGTGTCTTCCTCCTCGTCCTCCTCTACGAACGAAGGAACTTTTGCCGCGTCTTCGAGAACGTCTTCGTCATCGACGTCGAACGACTCGTCCGTTTGATCAAGAAGACTGTTCTGATTGTCATCGCCTTCTCCTCTCACTTCTTTCTGATCGTTGTCGTTGGCGAAGTTGTCCTTCAAACTTCTGCACTTCTTCTTTTGGTTCGTAGTCTTCTTCGCGTTGATCAAGGATACAATCTTGTCCGCACTTTCTTTCTCTTTCAACGCGCTTTGGTACGCCGCGTTTTGCGCGGCAAATTTGGCATTGGCCTTCGTTTTTGCCGCACGCGCAGGTTTTGAAGAACGACTTGGTAACGGTGGCGTTGGCAACAGTTTCTCTTTGCTCGATTTTGTCGTTTTCGTTATTTCCTTTTCCTTCTCGACAATATCTTCTTCGGAAGCGAGATTCTTGGACGTGGTTGGATTGCGTGGCAACGGTTCTGGTTCCATTATTGAATCTATCGTCGATTCTGGTTGCGTAAGGATCTCTTGTAAATCGTACGTTACTTCAACTGCTCTGGACGTCTTCTTCCCGACAGATGCGTCGAGCTTGTCTCTCAACTTTTCCATGGCTTTGCAGTTTCCGCTTTCCGCGTATACTCGAACGCAATTTTTCACTCCAGGGACGTCTTCCGCTTTAAACCTCAACGAGATCCAACTGTTATCTTTCGCGTCGAAGGCGTCTTTTTCCAGCATTCCATCGCACTTCTGGTAAATGCCAATGGTCAGCGTGTTCGTCGAAAGTTCAAAATTTGCGACACGCATGTTGTCTTCGAGCACGTCCACGGCAGTGGCGACATCCTCGCCCTTCTCCAAGCGCACGTTCAAAGACATGCCTAAATGCTTGCTGAAATGCACGAGGTTATCCGCAACTTCGTACTCACCAAACTTAATCTTTTCGCACTCGTACGAAAACACAGTAGCCGCGGATCCAAGCAAAGCGTTCGATTGTCTAACAAAGTCAACGACGAGAGTGAATCTTTTGCTGCTGTTGCCGTGGAGTTTCACGAGCGCATCCGCGAGCTGCAAAATCTCCTCCGAGCGTTTCGGAAATAACGTCTTGATCGTCTTCATCCCGTGCTCGGTCCTCGAATCGAAACTTTCGCATTTTCTACCGTGTAACAAATGGATAGAAATCAGCGCAATTTCCTTCTGGCATTCGAAATCGCCGCAAATCTCAAACGCTCTCGCCAACTTCTTCAATCGAGAAGCGTTTCGTTGACTCCCTCCGGCCAACTCATCGTCCCTGTTGTTACTTGAAGGGTCGAGCAATACCTCGTCCCCAAACTTCTTCACGTTAAACTTACACCTCTCGACCAACTTGTTCAACAAGCGATAACACTCTCTCCCGATTTCCACGCTCGTTTTCGAATCCAATGCCAAATCGCACGCCACGTTAAGCATCGGCGCCCACCTCTCCTTTTCCTTCTCCTTCATTTCTTCCAGCAGGTTCACGACGACATAATTAACGTCCCCAAACGCGAGCTCACAGTTATTAAATGCTTCGTCGCTTTCAATTCCGCCGACGAAACGGTTTGCTAAACCCGTTAGCAGTCCCGAAAACGCTTCTCTGTATGCCGCTTTCTCTTCGTCGTTATCGTCTTCTTCCTCCTCCTCCTTCTTTGCGTTGTACTTCTCCACGATCGCGTCCAAGTGTTCGGTCATTTCTCCGGTCACTTCTTTAACGTGGAACAAAAACTCGTTCTCGTTCTGTCGACCGCCGTTGTTCTCGATGCCTTCGTCGTCGAGATCTTCCAGCGCCTGTCGGTATCCAAGAAAAATTTTGTGAGCGGTTTTGAGAGGCCAAAATTTTCGTTTCTCCTCTTTTTTCGAAAAACGACACCGTTTGAAAAAAAGGAAGAAAAAACACTTCGTCGTAACCCGCGCGGAGAAACTCCGTCGCGACCTCGCAAACGCGGAAAGCGCACCTTCGCGATGGCATCGGACAACCCCAAGACGCGTTTTCCGTCTAAAAAGAAGTTTTGGTCGTCGTTTTCATCCCTCGCGTCCGCCTTGTTGTTGTTCTTCTTCTTCGACGACGTCTTTTTCACCAAAAGTTTCAAACCGGACGCGAAGGCGTTGCCGTTGCTCGTCGCGACGTAGTCGGACAAAAAAGCGGAGATTTTCGCGTTGGTGGAGGTCAGAGGAGACGGTTTCTTCGTCTTCGTGCTTTTTGCCGATCTTTTAGCCGCCGCCATCGCGTTCGTGGACTTCGCAACCGCAAAAGCGTTGTTCTTCGCGGCACAAAGCGGGAGTTGTTTTTTGAAGAACTTTCAAAGAGGAGTTCTTTTTTTTGCTTTGTCGTACGTACTAGTAAAATGTGAATTCGAAAATACGACGGTTTTGTCAAAAAAAAAAAAAACGTCCGTTTTTATTACGACAAGGGTGTAACGTATCTTTTTTTTTCGATCGAAGATTGAAAAATCAACGCGCACATCGTCATCGTCATCGTCAACTTCACGCGTCGCGAACGTCGAGCGGTGAAGAGCACCCGCCACCTCTCGCGAGGAAAGAATACTAATGGACGAATGGACGAGCAAAAAAGTCTCTCTCAACGAGATACTCCAAGAGGAACACGAAAACGCGAAGCCTTTGGACGACGACCTCGTCATGTCAAAATTCGTGACCGAAAGTGATATTCGAGAATACTATGAAAATAGACTGCGCGATGGAAAAGTGGTCTCGAATCAAGCCGGAGGCGCGAGGGAGATTACGATTGATGAGAGGTCTTTGGTAGAGAACAGACCGAAAGTTGTCATTGATAACACGTTTGATTTAACGCCGGAGGATTATCGTAAAGCCGCGTTTGCTACTGGAATTCCGTTTAGACCGCACGGCCTTTTCCCTCCAAACGACAAGCTTTTGACGAAATTGAGCACAGACCCTACGTTTTTCCCGTTCATGAAACATGTGCCGTGCGAGCGACCGCACGAATTTGTAGTTGCGCCTGGATGTTGGGCTAGCGGCGATTCCGCTGCTAAAGCTGGGTTGGATGTCAGACATTTTTACCGGTACCCTGAAAATGGATGTGACCACGGCGAGTTGCACGGCGCCGTGCGAGCCGGAGAGGGAGCGGCGATATGTTTGCATGGGTATACCAGTGCTCACGGTGGATCCATCGAAACCATTCTAGACGAGTGCACGGCGGAAATCGCCAAGTGTGAATTCGCTCCTACCGCTACGACGATAAACTTCAAAGTCAACCTGAAAAAGCCGTTTCCTCTTCATCGAACCTGTCGCATCTTGTGCAAAATCAAATCCATATCGAAGAACAAACTCCGAATTGTGACTGTCGGAGAAATTTATGACGCCGAAGACGACGCGTTATTAGTCACCTGCGAAGCCGAACTGGTCGATGTCGCGCGAATATCCTCTCAAACCCAAGAGGTTGCGAACAAGATGAGGAGCAATGGTGCCGCCAACAAATGGAACGGTATGTAATAGAACAAAGCCATTATTCGTCTATTCACGCGCAAAACACGCTCAATCGTTCAAAAATCAACACCCCAAAAAGTTGGACGCCATCATCACGTTTACAGCCTCTTCCGCGGGCACGTGAAATTCTTTCTCTCCTCTGCTCTCTCTTCTTTCTTTCACACCTCCAACGAAACCTTCAAACTCATCGTCAGAACAGAAAGACGAATCGCTGTTCGAGCTGCTCGTCAAACCTTCCTCTCGCCTCTCTAATCTTCGTTTCAGTTTCATATCTTTCTGCTCTTTCGCCAACAGGCGATGGTTTAAATACTCGACGATAATCGATAATGTTTTTGAGTGTACGTTTGGAACGCGAATGTGCTTCGTGTTTCCGTCGTTGGTATTGGAAAAGTTCACATCAACTCTTCTCAAAGCGACGGCGAGAAAAGAAGAAAATTGACAAGCCCGGACGGAAATCGGGAACACTTCATCGTCCGAGGAGAGAAGATGGACGATGTCTTCATCGTTGTCTGTTTGATGAGCCGATGTCATCGAGACATTTTCATTGTATAAAAGCTGTTTGAAACAAGTGAATTGTGTGTCAAGAAAAAGTTAGTTAAAAATTTTCTTTAGTTTGTTGGTTTCACGAGATACGAAGCTCGCTTGTGGTAAGACTACATGTATTATCAGATACGCGTTATTATACTCGAATCAGTAATGTGTCTCTCTATTACAAGGCTTTTATTTCAAGCCGTCTCTTGTTTCTAAAAATGGTGAAAAGGATATGCTGAAAAGTGGTACAATCTCGTCACCCGCAAAGCAGAAGTGGTTTATTGTTGTTCTTCGCCGCCTCGTAAACGCAACACCAAGTGCAACGTGGACTCCTTCTGAATGTTATAATCGGCCAACGTTCTGCCGTCTTCTAACTGCTTACCGGCGAAAATCAAACGTTGCTGATCCGGCGGGATA
>MDSZ01145351.1_pt1 | contig 15119 bp, 12 predicted proteins | sample 811201 | NCBI WGS metagenome assembly MDSZ01 (sample SAMN05326647, study PRJNA326480) | marine metagenome | isolation source: seawater | place: Indian Ocean: North | collected 2010
AATTTATTTTTGAGGAAAGGCCACCAGGTCTAAACTTACCAAAAATCTCATTTTTTTTTGTAGATAATCCTTTTAATCTAAATTTTTTTATCATTCTCAAAAATAAATCGTAATCTGCAGAATAGTTATATCTTAAATCGTAAAGGCCTACTTTCATTTGAGATTTTCTTTTAATAAAAAAACCAACAGAATGGGTAGTATAAAATCCAAAACTCCAATTAATTATATTTGGGTTATAACCATATAAAAGCCTATGCTTATAAACACTGCCAAATAAAAAATCTAAATCTCTATGTTTATTAAAATATTTATTTACTGTATTTAATGTATTTTTATAGTAAATATCATCTGAATTTAAAATCCCAATTATGTCACCTGATGATTTTTTGATTCCAACATTCATTGCATGATATAAACCTTTATCGTTTTTATTTTTTATAAGTTTTATGCTTTTTTTATGAGAATTAATAATTTTAATTGTCTTATCTTTTGAGTTTCCATCCACAATAATATGCTCAAAGTTTTTATAATTTTGAAACCTAACACTTAAAATGTTTTGAAGTAAAAACCTTTCAGAATTTTTAGTTACTGTGATAATTGATATTTTATATTTTTTCATACTCTCTTAAAATTAATTTTGAGTACTTTTTTGAATTTATTAAAGGATCAAACCTTTTTAAATATTTTTTTGCTCTTAAAGATTTAGATTTTAAAATTTTTTTGTTTTTAGTAAAATTAAATAATTTTTTAGCTAAAATATTATAATTACCAACCGGAAATAATTCGCCCAACTTACCACTCATCAATATTTCATTTGGACCTGTTGGACAATTACTTGAAATAATTGGCACACCATATTTTTGAGACTCAATTAGAACATTTGGGAGTCCCTCGAACTTTGAGGTCAATACAAAAATATCACTTGATGGGATATATTGCTCTGCATGGCTTTTAAAGCCAACTAATTTAATATATTTCTCTAAATTCAACTTTTTTATTTCATTAATTAATATATTTTTAAATGAGCCCCTTCCAACAATACTACACCTAAAATTTATATCCTTTTTTTTTAAAATTTTTAAACTTTTTATAAGTGTCAATTGATCTTTTTGATCAGTTAATCTTCCAATATTTAATATTTTTAAACCATTGAAATTTCTAAAAAAATTTAGTTTTTTTCTTTTTTTTTCATAAGTGCTTAAATTATAAATCAAATAAGATCTTAAATTAAATTCGTTTAATTCTTTTTGAAAAGATTTTGAATTTACTATTATAATGTCAGATAATGAATAAAAAAATTTAAACGTAATTTTTTTTAAAAAATTATTTAAATATTTTTTTAAACTTGTATTTAGTCTTATTAAAACTTTAAAACCAAAAATTTTCGATACAATTATAGAGGTCAAGTTTGATTGAAAAGACACAATAACACCTTTTGAAGACCAAAAATTTTTGATTAATAAATAAATGCAAACTATATTTTTTAATGTTCTATTTTTTTTACTCCAATATTCTGAATTAGGGCAAACATAGTTAATATTTCTTGAATTGTAATTTTTTTTATTCGCTGTTATTATATGAATCTTGCCAATTTCTTTTGGCAAATATTTAATTAATAAATATAAATTTTTTTCAACACCACCTCCTTCTATCGAGGGAATATAAAAAATAATTTTTTTTTTCAAATTAGTAATCTCATTATTTAAGTTTAATCTTATGCACTAGTAATTTGTTTTATACCAGCTAATTGTATTTTTCAGACCATCATAAAGGTTTATTTGAGATTTCCATCCAATCTTTTTTAAAATTGAAATATCTAAAATTTTTCTTCTTGTGCCGTCAGGAAATTTTTTATTAAATCTTAATTTTTTATTAGAGGAAGTTAATTTATTAATAATTTCTGCGAACTTCTTTATTTGGAATTCTTGACCAGATCCAACATTAATTAATGAATTATTATTTAAAATTTTTAAGAATTTTTTATCATTATTTATTTTTAGTTTTAGTAGATATCCTATAGCGTTTGCCAAATCATCAACATGCATTACCTCTCTTCGAGGTAGACCAGATCCCCAAATTTCAACAAAATTTTTATTTCGTCTTTTTGCTTGAATAAATTTTTTTATTAAGGCCGGTATAAAATGACTATTTTTTAAATGAAAATTGTCATAAGGGCCATATAAATTGCATGGCATCAATGTAAAGAAATTTGTTTTATATTGCTGATTAAAAAATTCACAAACTTTCAATCCGACGATCTTTGCAAGTGCATAAGCCTCGTTAGTTTTTTCAAGCTGACTAGATAAAAGATATTTTTCTTTAATAGGCTGTTTTGAATTTTTTGGATATATACATGAGCTTCCAAGATTAACGAAATGTTTAATTCTATATTTATAAGAAAGATTAATTAAATTTAGTTGTATAAAAATATTTTCATTCATAAATTCAACAGGATAAGTTGAATTTGCTAATATTCCCCCTACTCTTCCAGCGCAATTAATAACTATATCAGGTTTTTTAGTCTTAATAAAAATTTCCAAATCTTTAATATTTAATAAATTTATTTTTTTTCTTTCTGCAAAAATTATATTTCTAACTCCTTCTTTCTTTAAATACCTGACAACTGCTCTCCCAACCATACCATTATGGCCAGCAACATATATTTTGAAATTTTTTAAAAGTTTATTTTTCATAATTATTTTAAATCACTAATGAATTTTATAATATTCCTTAAACCACTCAATTGTATTTTTTAAGCCAACATCAATTGAAGTAAAGTTTTGATTTCCGATAAAACTTTTAATCTTTTTGTTAGCTCCATGAGTTTTAACTACATCAGCTTGTTGTAATTTCCTTTTTAATAATTTTGGTTTTTTATGTGTTAAAAAATTAATTTTTTTGATTAAATCTGTTAATTTCTTAGGTTTATTTGAACAAACGTTAAAAATTTCGTGACTAATTTTTTTTTTGCTAAAGACAAGTTTTGAAATTATCTTAGTTACATCTAAGATATATGTGAAATCACGTGTGTGTTTACCATAATTATTTAAATAAAAATTTAATTTTTTGTTATAACTTGAAGTTAAATACTTCATCAAAAACATATCAGGCCTACCCCATTCTCCATAAACTGTAAAAAATCTCAATCCAATAAAAGAGATATTGTATTGTCTAGAAAAAACCTCCGCCATCTCCTCATTTACTTTTTTTGATAGAGCATAAATATTTTTTGGTTTTACTTTTTGAGATTCATTTAAAGGAAATTTTTTAGAGTCACCGTAAATAGAACTAGAGGATGCATAAATAATTCTTTTAATTTTATATTTTTTCGCAACATCAATAAGATTATAAAATCCCTGAATATTATTATCAACAAACTCATTAGGTTTTTCAAATGAATAACGCACGCCAGCTTGTGCTGCTAAATTAATGATTAAATTTATTTTTTTGATTTTAAAAATTTTCTCCAATTTTTTTTTATTTAAGATATTTGTATTGAAAAAAGAAAATTTTTTGTATTTAGATAGTTCCTTTACACGATCTTTTTTTAATTTTTTTGAGTAATAATTGTTAAAATTATCAATTCCAATTATTTTTTCATTAGACGTACTTAACAAATATTTAGCAATACCAAATCCTATAAAACCTGCTGCACCTGTAATTAATATTCGCATAAAATTTTTTCTAGATTTTGAAAATGATTAAAAATTGAAAAATTTTTTGAAAATTTTTTAAGATTAATTTTTTTGTTCATAACTTCTTTTGTGTTATATTTTTTAAATTGAAAATATTGATTAACAAGAGAAATTTTATCATTATTTTTAAATAAAAATCCATTTTTAGAATTATTCAGAATTTCTGATGGGCCCGTATTTGAGTCTGCAGCAATGACTGGCTTATTCAAAAATCCTGATTCTATTAAAGTAAACCCTGGATCCTCATACAATGAGGATGAGATGTAACATTCACAATTATATAGATAATTAAATACATTTTTTTTGTATCCTTCTAAAAAAACAATATTTTTTAAATCTAAATTTTTAATTAAATTTTCAAGATTTTTTCTATCTTCACCTTCACCTAAAATGATCAATTTTAGATTTGGGTATTCTTTTACAATTTCTTTGAAGGCGCCTATTAGTAAAGAAAAATTTTTTTGTTTAGTTAATCTCCCAATACTAAGTATATAATTAAATTTAAAAAATCTACTGTCAATTTTTTCTTTTTTTTTTTTATTTATAGAATTTATATTTAGTATTGGATCATAAAGAAGTTTTAATTTCTCTTTAGGAAAAATTTTAAGTGTATCTAATTTTTTTAAAGTTGATTGAGTTGGGCAAGTAACAATATGAACATTTTTGGAAAATAAAGTCCAAAAAAACTTCCTAAATTTATTCAGTTTTGGAGTTCCTGAAATTCTTATAATTAATTTAGTTTCAAATTTGAAAAAAAAAAATAAAATCAGTGGTAGAGATATTATCAAGTGAGCAATTAAAAAATCTGGTTTTTCTTTATGCAATAATCTTCTTAATAAATTAAAATTCAATATAAAAATAATCATTTGTGAAAATCGACTTTTAAGAAAATTACCTTTCGGTAGAAATTTATAATAATTTCTTTTGTATAATTTAATGATATTAATTCCAGATACTCTATCTAATTTTTCTTGCCATTCTCCTGAGGAGTCAATTATGAAAGTTTTATATTTGTTATTTTTATCATATTTTCTTAAGGAATTTATCGAATTTGTAACTGCATCTATTGTTGCTATATTTGATAAAAAGGGTGACCAGTAAAATAATCTCATTTAATTTATTTTAATAATTTAGTTTTATTATATTAAATTTTTTTTATTTTTCATTTTTAAGTTTTTGTAGCAATGAAAATGTATCCTATAGGATAAATTTTCTTAGGATCTGTTTTGATAAATAATTTTATTAATTTATCAAAAACTAAAGACAGCAAAATTAGTAATTGATAGAAAATTGGTAAATATTTGAGATAACTTCTTAATAAGGAAATACATGCTAAAAATGGACCAGTGCCAAGCTCAATTATCTCTATATCTTTAAAGTCGTTTGATTTTAATAATTCTGCAAGGTGGTCTTTTGTAAATCTTGAGTAATCTTTGGGAGCGCCATGAACTCTAAAAAGAAAAGGAGTTGACCCAATGATTCTTCCATTATTTTTACAAATTGTAGATAAATTTCTTAAAGCTAAATTAGGATCTAAAAGGTGTTCTAAAACATTAAAAATAATAATATAATCAAATTTAGTTTTTAAAGAAATATTTTTTTGCAAATTTATATTTAGATATTCCTTATTTGAGGGGTCGATATTAGAAAAAGTAATTTTACAATTATTCAAATTAGGACTACAAAAATTTTTATCAATTCTTTCTGAAGCTCCAAATTCTATAATGTCCCCCTCAATTTTAAATTTTTTGAAGTTTTCTAATTGAAATATTCTTAGAATAGATTTATTTGAAAATATCAGATTAAAATAATTCATTTTTAATCATCTTATGAATGATAGTTTTAAACCTCAATTTAGGTTTCCATTTTAATATTTTTTGAGTATCTGCAATGTTAGCTTTATAGCCTCTCAAGTCAATTTTTCTTCTATATTTTGACACATTGGTTTTAAGATTTTTTTTGCTTATGTCTAAATATTTAAAAACTTCATTTACAAAATCTCTCAATGAGTAAGTTTTTCCTGATCCTATTATAAAGTCTCTTGGCTTGGTTCTTTGCATCATAAGCCAAATGGCTTTCACATAGTCAGGTGCCCATCCCCAATCTCTAACTATTTCAACATTACCTAATCTCAATATTATACCTTTTTTTCTTTTTATTTTTATTGCTGTATCAACAATTTTTTTTGTAACAAATTCTTTAGATCGTAAAGGAGACTCGTGATTAAATAAAATTCCTGTGCAACAATAAATATTATATTTTTCTCTGTAAATTTTAATTAACCAGTATGCGGCTGCTTTTGATACACCATAAGGACTTTGGGGCTCTATTTTTGAATTAATATTATAAAAATTTTTTTTATTATCACCATAAAATTGACCTGATCCTGCATTAAATAATTTGGACTTATATTTTTTATATTTTAAAATTCTTAAAATATTTAAGATGCCTTCAGTGTTACTTTTGAGAGAAATTTCTGGGGTTTCAAAAGACTTTATAACCGAAGAGTCTCCTGCTAGATAATAAATTTCATGAATTTTTGAATTTAAAGCTTTTTTACAAAAATTTAAATCAGTAGCTACACCTCTTAAAATAATAACTTTTTTAATTATCTTTAATTTTTTTAAACGGTGTAAATTTCGACTTGATTTATTTCTTGTTGTTCCAATTACTCTATATCCTTTTTGTAATAAAAAATGAGATAAATAAGCTCCATCCTGACCTGTAATTCCAAAGATAATTGCAGTTTTTTTATATTTCATATAAATAATTCAAAATTATTTCTAATACATTTTTGATATAGTTATTAAACCAATTTTTTTATGAGTAAAACACTTATATTCACGGCAACATATAATGAAAAAGATAATATAAAAACACTTATTGAGAAATTAAATAATCTTAACGTTGATTTAGATATTCTTATAATAGATGACAAAAGTCCTGATGGTACTTGGAAAATTTTAGAGGATTTAAAAAAAAATTTAACCAATTTAAAGATAATTGTAAGGAACGGTAAATCAGGTTTGGATACTGCTCATAAACTTGCATTTAAATATGCAAAAGATTCAGGTTATGAAAACTTTATTTCTATGGATGCTGATCTCTCGCACGATCCAATTGAAATACCAAAAATTTTAGATAAATTGAAAAATAACTCTTTTGTGATTGGCTCAAGATATATCAAAGGAGGTAAATGCGAGATGAGTGGTTTCAGATTAATTCAAAGTGTTTTTGGGAATAAATTAATTAAGAAAGTTTTAGGATTGAATTGTAGTGAATTTACTTCTTCATACAGAGGATTTAGTCTTTTTAAATTAAATAATTTTGATTTTAATATTATTAATTCAAAAGGTTACAGTTTTTTTATGGAAACTATTTATAGACTTCACTTACATGGTATAGAAATAGCTGAGATTCCAATAACTTTCAAAAATAGAAAACAAGGGAAATCTAAGATACCATCAATTGAAATATTCAGAACTTTAAAAAATTTATTTTTTTTATATTTTCAAAATAAATTTTCCAAATAAAAAATAGTTAAATAATTTTAAAATTTAAATATATAAATCTTTTTCAAACTTTACTCGGTTTGAATAAGTTTTTACTTATCTTTAACAGTAATTCGATTAAAAATGAATATAGCAAAGTAGAGACTAAAGTATTCCCGAAAAATGGAATTGCTAAAATATAGCATGATGCTAAGCCTTCAAATGTATAACCATAGGAACCCATTGACCAAACACCAAAATTAGTAATTGTAAAAAATAGACACGCACCTAAAAGTGCTCCAAAAATTCTGAAATGAATTTTTGACTTAAAAAATTTCGATATTAGGCCAATAAAAATAATACTTCCCCAAGTAAATAAAGCTAAGCTATGAAAACCAATAAACAAATCTGTAATTATGAAACTTAAAATTAAGACTGGTAAAAACTTTAATCCAAAAATTAATGGTACATATAAACTCAATGCTATTAGACTTGTAAAATTTGGAGGATGAGGAACAAATCTACTTGCTGCTAAAACTATGAAAATACCAAGTGAGATTTTTAAATAATTCATAAGTTAATATTATATTAAAATCTTTAATTTAAAATTATAAATATGATATTTAAAATCTACGTTTTAAACCAAAATTGAAACTTCTATCCATTTGAGAATAGTCTTGTGCAGTCTCATATTTTTTATCAGTTATATTAACTATATCAAAGTAAAGATCATAATTATCAAATATTTTGTATTTAAAAGATAAATCATTTACTAAATAGCTTTCAAGCTCAGCATCATTAAAAGATGCTCCATTTCTATTTGTATTTCCATTTCCATAGTCTCTAGCCTTATCAGACCATTTGGTTCTTAAAGTTATGTTTAAGTCTTTATAACCAGGAAAGTTCAAATTTGTTATTAGATTAATCAAATTTCTAGGGACCCTCACCATTTGAGAGCCAGTATAGGTATTTGATGGGTTATCATGCTCTGCACCATCATACGTTTGCGTATAAGTGTAATTTAAACCAAAATTTATAATTTCGTTAAGCTTAAAATTAGACATAAATTCTATCCCCTGTGATTTTGTTGTGCTTGGTGAATTTTGAGTGGTTGAGCCTGATCCAGCTGCGGTATTTCCTGTCCATCCTTCAAGAGCATCTTTATACTTAATATTAAAATAATTAAGATCTATAGACAAATTTGGATTTATGGTTTTTTCAATTCCAAAATCATAACTTTTACTTGTCTCTGCTTTTTTGTGTCCTATCACTCTACAATTCGCACCCCCAAAATTACAATTATTTGCTGAGTTCCATACATAAAATGTTTCATATAATGAGGGGAACCTATACCCGGTTCCATACGAAGATTTAAACTTCGTTGTCTTATCGTCGAAAACGTATGCAAGAGTAGCCCTGTGAGAGTCTTCGTTTCCTGCAAATGAATGTTCATCAAATCTTGCCCCAAAGGTAGCATAAATATTATTTGTTATTCTACTTTGATAATCAAAATACTGAGATGTAATATGAGAACTTGAGTCTATCCTTACAGTTGCATCTTTATTATATCCCATTTGGTCATCCTCTCTTTCTAACCCAAACACAATACTATTATCTAAATCAAAATTATAATTACCTTGGTAAAGAAAAGCATATCTATCACCATAATAGTTATCTTGTTTTGTGTTTTTACTTTTAGGAGCACTACCATAAATTCTTTTAATGTAAGTATTGGCTAAAGTAAATTTACTTGAAAATTTCTCAAAAGGTTTATGAATTAAACTTATATTATAAGAACCTTCTAGCCCATCTGTCTCCTCAGCGTGATCATAGTTGGGCGAACACCCAAATAAATTTGAAACGCACGCTGCATCGTATTGTAAATAAGTTTCAGCAATTCTCACATTACTTTGTAATTCAAATTTGTCTGTAAATTTTCTGTTATAACTAGCTATTAATCCATTATTTCTATAACTATCCTTTTCATCATTATGTGTCATTTGTGATATCCCATTAGTTTGGAATCTTTTAAAACCTAAAAAATATTTAAATTTATCATTACCATTAGATAATGATGCTGACACATTGTGTGTATTATGTGAACCGGTTGTATACTGAATATCTTTATGGAAACCTGATTTACCTTGTTTTGTAAAAATATGTATTGTTCCACCGATGGCGCCACTGCCATAAATAGAACTTTGATTTCCTTTCAAAATTTCAACTCTTGATACTTGGCTTGTTAAAATATTATTAAAATCAAAATCACCAGATACACTAGATGGGTCAGACATCTTAACTCCATCTATATAAACTGTAGAGTATCTTTTTGGCATTCCTCTTAATTGAATAGCTGAGGCTGTTCCATGACCTCCGCTCTGAAAGAAGTTAGAACTTGTTGTAGTGTTGCTTAATACATCTCCCAAAAAATGTTCACTAGAGTTACTCAAAAATTTTTCATCAAGTATAGTTACCGAAGTTCCTACTGTTGATATGGATTGAAGTTTTTTACTTGGTGCAGTAATAGTAATAATTGGAATTTCTTTAGAATAAATACTTGTTGAAAAAATTATTAATAGTGCAAGTGCTCTTAACAGCATAATTACTCCTTATAAAATCCAAACTAGAAGTTTAGAAATTAAATTTATGCCGTTGTATAATTAAGTAGAACTAGACTCTTCCTGGCCATCATTCAACAGCGGACTATATCGGGCGGCACTCGGACTTTATAATAAAATTATATTTAGTATATTACCGTTGCAGGTACAGTTAATGATTTTCACATTATTCCCCACCAAGATTCGATACACTTAAAAAGTATACAATTTAAAATTTTTGTCAATAAAATTGTTCAAATATTGAACGTCAGAACAAATTTTAGCTTCAATCAAAAATTATTCATTTATAAATTTTAAAAAAAGTATTAAAAACTTAATGATTTATTAAAATATAATCTTAAATAATGATAAAATATCTTAAAGTTTTGTGTACAAGAGAACAAATTACAATGCTTGTTTTCTTATTATTTGGTTCTTTAGCAACAGTAGTATTTGAATTTATAAGTATAGGCTCAATACCAATTTTTACTACGATTATAATAAATCAACAGAGTGAGAGTCAATTATTTGAAATAATAGATTTTAATTTTTTAAAAAATTTTACTCAGGAAGAAATTATTATATATGGATCTCTTTGTTTGGGTGTAATTTTTTTGTTAAAAAATATTTTACTATCAGGTTTAGTTTATTTTGAGGGAAAACTAGTCAGATCTATAAGAATTTACTTGGGAGAGAAGTTATTTAAAAAATATTTATTTAAAAATTATAAATTTCATCTTAAGACAAACCCTTCTATATTGCTCAGAAATGTATCTGCTGAAGTAAGTCAAACGTCTTCGGTTATCCTAAGTTGTCTTAAATTGATTAGGGAATTGCTAGTTTTAGTTGCTATTTTCTCTTTATTATTAATGAGTAGTTTTTTAATAACAATATCAATCTTCGTTTTTTTAACTTTTATTGTGACATTATTTTTTGTTTTTACAAAAAAAATTCTCGAAAAAAATAGTAGGTTGATCCAAGCAATTAATGCCTCTCAAATACAGCACATAACTCAGAGTTTTAATGCGATTAAAGAAATTAAAATTTTAAACAAAGAGAACTTTATAAACGAAATTGCTGTTAAAAATATGGTTAAATTTGAAAATCCATTTCTAATAAATTTTTTTTTAACATCTTTGCCAAGGCCATTCTTGGAAGTTTTAGTTATTTTATCTTTAATTCTAATATCAATTTTGATAACAGGTTCTAATCAATCAATAATATCTTTGATACCAATTTTATCTCTTTTTACTGTATCAGCAGTTAGATTAATACCTTCGTTTAATTCAATATCAACTGCTCTCGCAAATATCAAGAGCTTAAGACCATCTTATAAACTTGTATATTCAAATTTAGTTGATGATAAAGATACAGATAAAATATCAGATATAAATTTAAGCAATAAAAATCTTAATTTTCAAAATAAGATAGTTTTTAAAGATGTTTCTTTTACTTATGAGAATAAAAATTCATCAGTTTTGAAAAATGTAAATTTAGAAATAATTAAAGGTTCTAACTTAGGAATAACTGGGAAATCTGGTTCAGGAAAAAGTACTTTAATAAACTTATTGATAGGACTTCTGCAACCAGATAAAGGACTAGTCTGTTTAGACGATAAGGATATAAAACAAAATATAAGAAAATGGCAAAGTTTAATTAGTTATGTACCTCAAGATATCTATCTTTTAGATGACACTATTAAAAAAAATATTGCCATTGGAGAAGAGGAAGATCAGATTGATTATCATAGATTAGATCTTGCAATAAATTCTGCTGAATTAAAAGATTATATAGATAAACTTCCAGAAAAATTACAGACTTTTGTTGGAAATAGGGGTGTAAGGATCTCTGGTGGACAAAAACAAAGAATTGGGATAGCTAGAGCATTATATCTAAAAAGAGATATTTTGATTTTAGATGAGGCCACCAATTCTTTAGATATTGAGAATGAAGAAAAAGTTATAGACAATATAATTAATCAATATCAATCTAAAACAATAATTTGTATTGCACACAGTAATAAAGTATTAGAAAAATTTGATAATATAATATTTTTAGATAACGGCAGGACATCTTTGGTTAGGAACTAAGACAGTGAGTAAATAAATTTTAGTAATTTATCTTTTGTAGTACCAAGATTTTTAATATTTTTTCGTATATCACTTATATTTCTCTTATAAATGATTCTTTTTTTTTCAATTTTTTTTAGCGTGTATAACAAATTATTTTCATTTTTTAAAATTTCACCAATTTTTAATCTATTCTTAAAAAAGTTTAATTTTTTATAATAAGTTTTATTACTTATGAAACTTTCATTTTTAGAAAAAAAAATGACGGGATTATTTGTAAGTAAAGCATAAGTGTATGATGTACCTGATAAATCAGTAATTAAAAGTTTTGAAGTTTTATAATGGTAGTCGTAATTCGAAGACCTATCAAGAATAAAAGATTTATTCAATTTTAATAAGTGGTCTATTTTTAATACATCTTTGTTATAAAAATCTGAGGGATGAGGTCGATAAACTATTAAATATTTTTCTAATTTTAATAATTCTTTAATTAGTTTTAATAAATGTTTTTGCATAGATAAATTAGGAAATGATCTGATGCCTGTTGGTGCGATCACTATTTTATTTTGGGCTTTTAGTTTGTTATTATTTTTTTTAAGGTAGTCTAATTTTAAATATCCTATAATCAAAATTATCGGTTTAATTGAACGATAATTTGAAAAAATTTTATCAAAAATATTTTTAGCATCTTTTGAGGATAACAAGATGTAGTCATATTTTGATAGTCTTTTTTTTAATTTATTGTCCTTATTTTTTGATGCTAATGGTGTGTCATATATTGAATGGTGAATATAGATTTTTTTTGAATTCTTTGTAAAGATATCAACAATGTTTAGGCTAACAAAAATGTCTACATTAGCGATATATTTTAAATAGCCTTGTTTTATATAAAAAATATTAACAAATTTAGATTTAAAATTATTCGAGGGTTGAAGGCCATAAATTACCTTATAATTATCTTTAATTTTGCTGAATAAATCCTTTATATAATAGTCGTGTATCTTTATTAAACTTATTTTAGGATGGTAAAAAAAAATAATTTTTTTTTTTTGGATACTCTTATAATAAAAAAACAGAATATTTAGAAGTATAACATTAAATAAACTTACTATACTAACTCTCATTTACACCGAAAAGTGTTTTTCTTTGTTTGTATTCCAAAAACTTTTCATATTTAGAATTTTCATAAATTTTTTTGCTGAATTCCCTTTGCCAAAAAGATAATTATTTCTTAAGTTGTTTTTTTTTCTAACTCTGCTTAATTTTATTGTTTTAAGTATTAAGTTTAAATTAAAATCAATATTTTTAATGTATTTACTTTGTGCCCTATTTTTTTGTCTATTTCCTAAATTTATAGAATTTACGCCAAGCGCAGGCGCCTCTCTTACCCCTGAGCTTGAATTTCCAATTATAAAGTCTGAATTTTTTAATAAAGATAAATAAAATTCAAATCTTATACTTGGAATAATTTTAAAATTTTTTTTACTTTTAAGCTTAATAATTTCTCTTAAAACAATTTCAGAATTAATATCATTATTTGGATAAATAATTATATATTTCTTTTTTGATTTGATAATTGAATCAAAAAATATTTTAACCTGATTATAAAATTTCTTTTTATCAATGTTTACAATAGGATGAAGAATAACTATTGAATAACTATCAAATTTAATTTGATATCTTTTTTTTACTTCATCAATTGAGGGTAAATTTTTATCAATCATCAAATCAACCTCAGGGGATCCGATTATATATATATTGGATTTTTCTTCACCTAGAAGTCTAAGAATGCGATGAGCCTTCCTATTAGATACAAAATGAATGTGAGATAATTTACTTGTTGAATGTCTTAATGACTCATCTACAGTGCCAGATACCTCTCCTCCTTCTATATGAGTTATTAAAATATTATTTAAATTACAACAAATTGCAGCTGCTAAAGTTTCAACTCTATCTCCATGAATAATCACAAGATCTGGATTTACTTTTTTTAAATTTTTATTAATCAGATTTATTGTTAATGCTAATGTTAAATCCATTGTATTTTTTTTTTTATAATTTTTAAGTTTTAGTAACTTTAAATTTTTAAAATCATTTTTAATTTCTGAAATTGTATAACCGTATTTACGTTGAAGGTGCATTCCAGTGACAAATATAATAGGCTCATAAATTTTACTTTTGTCAACTGCAAATATAAGTGATTTTATTTTGCCATAATCTGCCCTTGTTCCAGTGATAAAAACTATTTTCTTTTTATTTTTTTTTGACATCTTTTCTAGTTATGAATTTATCTTTACCAATATTTCTTTTAGATTTTTTTCCTAGTATTTTGTAAAATTTATGAGCAGGAAAGTGACCGGTTCCTGGTCTTTTGACCCATATATTTTTAAGTGTAAACTTTTCTCCTTTCTTAATTTGATTAATTGAAACAACCGATGAAAAAGCAAATTTAGCAGTTATTTTTTCAATTTTAGAGATTTTTTTCTTTGTTCCATTAGATCTAAAAATTTCTTCAGCTGCTTTATTCAAAAAAGATAACTCAGCTGGATCCATGGAACAAATTATATCAGGCCCTTTTCTCTTTTTTGTATCTGTGAAATGTTTTTCAATAATGCATGCTCCTTTTGCCATTGCAGAAATACATGCGATAGGCCCTACAGTATGATCTGAATAACCAACTAATGATTTTGGAAATTTTTTTTTTAAAACATTTATAAAATCTAAACTTAAACCATTAATATTTGCTGGATATTCACTTTTGCAGTGTAATAAAGCATATTTAACTTTTGATTTTTCTAAAACTTTTACTGATCTTTCTATAGATTTAAGCTCATTCATCCCTGTACTCAAAATAATAGGTTTTTTAAATGAACAAATTTTTTCTAAAAGTGGAATGTTATTACATTCGCCTGAACCTATTTTAAATGCTTTAATACCTAACCTATTTAATTTAATTGCTGAACTAAGTGAAAATGGTGTGCTTAAATAAATCATTCCTCTCTTTTCAACATATTTTTTTAATCTTTTTTCATCATCAAGTGTCATTAAGTTTTCCTTTATGACTTTGTATATAGATTTGTTTGTATTTGATGGAATAACCCTTTTAGCTTCATTAATCATTTCTTCATTTAGGATATGATTTTGATTTTTTATTGCCTCTGCTCCATTCCTTTTTGCTAAATTAACCATTTTTTTTGCTACTAATAAAGAGCCTCCATGATTTATTCCTAATTCGCAAATAATCAGTGGTTTGAAATTATATCCAAT
>MDSZ01029839.1_pt1 | contig 15116 bp, 11 predicted proteins | sample 811201 | NCBI WGS metagenome assembly MDSZ01 (sample SAMN05326647, study PRJNA326480) | marine metagenome | isolation source: seawater | place: Indian Ocean: North | collected 2010
CAGGACAAAATGAAAGTGGTGACCACATTCACCGTTCTTGCCGACATTGCGCAGAATGTTGCCGGGGAGACCGCCGACGTGGTGTCGATCACCAAGCCGGGTGCCGAAATCCACGGTTATGAGCCGACACCGCAGGACATCGTGCGGGCATCCGACGCGGACCTGATCCTGTGGAACGGCATGAACCTTGAGCGGTGGTTCGAGCAGTTTCTGTCCAACCTAGGCGATATCCCCTCCGTAACCCTTACAGACGGGATCGAACCGATCTCGATCGCGTCGGGTTCCTATGAAGGAAAGCCGAACCCGCATGCGTGGATGGGCCTGGACAACGCGCTGATCTATATCGACAACATCTCCAAGGCATTTGCCCAATACGACCCGGAGAATGCGGAGGTCTATGCCGGCAATGCGGATGCCTACAAGGCAAAGCTGCGCGAAACCATAGAGCCGCTGCGCCAGGCCGTTGCCGATATCCCGGAAGACAAGCGCTGGCTGGTGACCTGTGAAGGTGCGTTCAGCTATCTCGCTCGTGATTTCGGCATGAAGGAGCTGTACCTCTGGCCGATCAACGCCGATCAGGTCGGCACGCCGCAGCAGGTCCGTTCGGTGATTGACGGGGTGCGAGAGCACGACATCCCGGTCGTCTTCTGCGAGAGCACGGTCAACACTTCGCCTGCCAAGCAGGTGGCCCGGGAGACCGGCGCGAGATATGGCGGCGACCTTTATGTCGATTCCCTGAGCGAGGCGGACGGCAAGGTGCCCACCTACCTGGATTTGCTGAAGGTCACCTCGAGCACGGTGGTCGAGGGGCTGAAATCCAATTCACAGTGATGGCCCGTAATAAAGACTGCCGGGCAGCATGACCCGATGCTGCCCTTGATTGTGTCACAGTAACTTCGGATTGTACTGGAAAGCCTGCATGCTGAATGTCATCAAGGACCCGGTTATGGATATGCCCAACGTCAGGGACGATGGCGGAATTGCCGCCGAAGACGTTACGGTTACCTACCGGAACGGACATACGGCACTCTGGAACGCCAGCTTCTCGATCCCGCGCGGCACCGTCACGGCTCTGGTCGGCGTCAATGGCGCGGGCAAGTCGACGCTGTTCAAGGCCATCATGGGGTTCGTGCCCACAGCCAAGGGGCGCATCCGGATCCTGGATATGACCGTCCGGGAAGCCCTCAAGAAGAACCTCGTCGCCTACGTTCCCCAATCGGAGGAAGTCGACTGGTCATTCCCCGTTCTGGTGGAGGACGTGGTGATGATGGGCCGTTATGGCCACATGGGGTTTTTGCGCCGACCAAAACCAGCGGACCATGCCGCGGTCGACCAGGCACTGACCCGCGTGAACATGCAGGATTTCCGGCATCGGCAGATTGGCGAGCTTTCCGGCGGTCAGCGCAAGCGCGTCTTTCTCGCCCGCGCTCTTGCCCAGGACGGCCAGGTGATCCTGCTGGACGAACCGTTCACCGGTGTCGACGTGAAAACCGAGGAACAGATCGTGGCTTTGCTGCGGGAGTTACAGGCCGAGGGCAGGGTGATGCTTGTCTCCACCCATAACCTCGGTTCCGTTCCCGAATTCTGCGACAGGACGGTGCTGGTCAAGGGAACGGTGCTCGACTACGGGCCAACCGCGACAACCTTCACCCGTCAGAACCTGGAGAAGGCCTTTGGCGGGGTGCTGCGCCATTTCACCATTTCCGATCAGACCCTGCACACCGATGGCGATCAGCGTACGGTGACGATCCTGACCGACGACGAGCGCCCGTTCGTTCAATACGGCGACGAAGTGCAGACAAGAGAGGCGCGCGACTGATGGAGCCTTTCAGTTTCGCCTATCTTCTCGAACCCTTTCAATACGGCTACATGACCAACGCCATGTGGGTTTCCGCACTTGTCGGCGGGGTTTGCGCGTTTCTGTCGTCCTACCTGATGTTGAAAGGCTGGTCGCTGATCGGCGATGCCCTGTCTCATTCGGTCGTGCCGGGGGTGGCCGGTGCCTATATCCTGGGCCTGCCGTTTTCCCTTGGGGCCTTTCTGGCAGGCGGACTTGCAGCCGGGGCCATGCTGTTCCTGTCCGAACGTTCGGGCCTGAAGGTCGACGTCATCATCGGCCTCATCTTCACGTCCTTCTTCGGCCTTGGTCTCTTCATCGTTTCCATCAGCCCCATGTCGGTCTCGGTCCAGACGATCACCATGGGCAACATTCTGGCCATCACGCCGGAAGATACCCTGCAACTGGCCATCATCGGCTTTGTGTCGCTGGCGATCCTGACGCTCAAGTGGAAGGATCTGATGGTCACTTTCTTTGACGAAAGCCATGCCCGCACAATCGGTCTGAGGCCCGGTCTCCTCAAGGCAATCTTCTTCGTGCTTCTGTCCGCTTCCGTGGTTGCGGCCATGCAGACGGTCGGGGCCTTTCTCGTTATTGCAATGGTGGTCACGCCCGGTGCGACAGCCTACCTCTTGTGCGACCGCTTCCCGCGCCTGATCCTGACCTCCATCGCGATCGGCACGCTGACCAGCTTTGCCGGGGCCTATATCAGCTACTTTCTGGACGGAGCCACAGGCGGTATCATCGTCACCTTGCAGACCCTGATCTTCCTGTTCACATTCGTTCTGGCGCCAAAGCACGGCCTTCTGGCCGCCAGGCGCAAGTCGGCGGAAGCCCTGCGCCGGGGATACGCTGCGGACGTTGCGAAATCAGAAGCGGGAGATCAGGCTTGATGGACCTCGAGACACTGCTTCTGCCGTTCGAGTTCCCCTTCATGCAGAACGCGTTTCTGATTTGCGTGATCGTGTCCATCCCGACGGCTCTCTTGTCGAGCTTCCTGGTGATCAAGGGTTGGGCCCTGATGGGGGATGCTGTCAGCCACGCAGTTCTACCTGGCATCGTACTGGCTTACATCTTTGGCATACCATTGATCGTCGGCGCTTTTGCCGCCGGCATGGTCTGTGCCGTGCTGACGGGTTATCTGTCAGGCAACAGCCGGGTGAAGCAGGATACCGTGATGGGGGTCGTGTTTTCTGGCATGTTCGGTGTCGGCATCGTGCTTTACGTCTCGATCCGGACAAACGCTCATCTGGACCATATACTGTTCGGCAACATGCTGGGTGTGGAGCAGCACGAGCTTGTAACCGCAGGCGTTATTGCCCTTGTTGTCGGCGGTGGGCTGGTGCTGAAGTGGAAAGACCTTCTGTTGCACAGTTTCGATCCGGCCCAGGCTCAGGCCTCTGGTTTGCCGGTTAAGCTGTTGCACTACGGCCTTCTGGCGGCACTGTCGCTGACGATCGTGGCAACGCTTTCTGCTGCGGGCCTTATCCTGGCGGTTGCCTTGCTCATTGCACCGGGGGCAATCGCATTCCTGTTGGTCCGCACCTTCAAGTCGATGCTTTACGTGTCGGTGCTGGTCTGCATGGTGTCAATGGTCGCAGGCACCTATGCCAGCTTCTTCCTCGACAGCGCACCGGCCCCCACCATCGTCCTCATTTTGACAGCCGTTTTCATCGCTGCGTTTGCCCGCCGCCAGATCCTGACCCGGCAAGCATCCCTGCGCCGCGTTGACGAAGCCGCATAGGGACAGATCCTGCCATCCTGAAAGAGAACCGGTACCGGACGCTCGGCACTGGTTTCGGGCAATCACTACGCTATCTGGATAGAAATCCCGGCCAGAAGACGTTCTCACGGCGGTTCCGGCAGTCAGTTTCTATATCATAGGTAGAATTTGCAAAGATGGAACAACTCATTGGCGTGAAAGTGTGTCGTTTCGCTTACAAATTGGTACACCTTATCGATTGTTGGCATACGGGAATTGCCGTAGATAACTGGTTTCAGGAAACAACCGTTTTCGGCAGTGCCGGCAAGTTCTGATCGGAGTTCCAATTGTCAATTTGGAAACAGCTCGTTCTCACCCTCCTGGTTGTCATCGTGGCGGCGGGGCTCTGGGTTCGTTATTATCCGGGGGCCGGCGCGCACCTGTCCGCCTGGGGGATCGACTGGCTGGATTTTGTCGTCGCCGATGCAGCGCCAAGCGGAGGCGATCAACCACGGCGTGGCCGGGGTGGGCCGCAAGGTGCCGTCGTTGCAACGCCGGTCGTCGAAATCACGATCAATGACCGTCTGTCGGCGATCGGTACCAGCACGGCACTGCAGTCTGTTGCCGTGACGCCTTATACAAGCGGCCGCATGACCGAGGTGCTGGTCAAGTCCGGTGCCACCGTGAAGGCAGGAGATGCCATTGCCAAACTGGATCTGGACGCCGAGCAGATCGCCGTCGAGAGAGCCGCAAATGCTCTGAAGGATGCCGAGGCCCGGCTTCAGCGCATGCAGGTGCTGCGGAAAACCAATACGGCTACGGCTGTTCAGGTGACAGACGCGGAACTCTCGGTAGACAATGCGCGGCTGCAACTTCGCGAAGCCGAACTGGCGCTCTCCCGCCGCTCCATCGAAACTCCGATTGCCGGCGTGGTCGGCATTCTTCCCATTACCGCAGGCAATTACGTTTCCTCGCAGACCGTCATCGCTACCATTGACGACCGCAGCGAAATTCTTGTCGATTTCTGGGTTCCGGAGCGGTTCGCCTCCGCTATCGCAGTGGGATCTCCGATCACCGCCACGTCGGTCGCCCGCCCGGGTGAAACCTTCGAGGGTGTCATCAGTGCCGTCGACAACCGCATCGATATCGACAGCCGCACACTTCAGGTTCGTGCCCGTTTTCCGAACAAGGCCGACAAGTTGAGAGCCGGCATGTCGTTCCAGGTCTCGATGAAGTTTCCCGGCGACAAATATCCGGCGGTTGATCCGCTGGCCGTGCAATGGGGTTCCGACGGTGCCTTCGTCTGGGCCGTGCGTGAAGGCAAGGGCGTTCGTGTCCCGGTCAGCATTATCCAGCGCAACACCGACAGCGTGCTGGTCGACGCGGAGTTGACGGTTAACGACGAAGTCGTGACCGAAGGCATTCATCTGGTTCGCAACGGGGCCGACGTGACGGTTGCTGACCGCAAGCAGGCTCCGGCATCGGACACTCCGGCGACAACTGCTTCCAGCCAAAGCGGTTCCTGAGAATTGACCTGAAGGTCTTGGAGAGATTGCCATGCAGATGGACCGTTTGAAGGAACTTGGCATCACTGGCCTGTTCGTGCGGCGTCCGGTTCTTGCCTTCGTGATCAACATGCTGATCGTGGTAGCGGGGATCGCGGCAATTTTCGGCATCGAAGTGCGCGAACTGCCCGACGTCGACCGCCCGGTCATCACCGTCAGCACCGATTATCCGGCCGCAGCTGCCGAAACCATCGACCGTGAAGTGACCGGTGTCATCGAAGGCGCCGTGGCACGTGTCTCCGGCGTGAAGTCTATCTCTTCATCGTCCTCCTTCGGTCGAAGCCGTGTGACCGTGGAATTTTCCGATGATGTCGATCTGGACGTTGCCGCTTCCGACATGCGCGATGCGCTCGGGCGCATCACCAACGATCTGCCCGAGGACGCCGAGCCTTCCCGTATCATCAAGGCTGATGCCAACGCCCAGCCGGTACTGCGCCTGGGTCTGACTTCCGACCGCATGTCGGTCGAGGACATGACGGTGCTGGTGGAAGACGAGATTTCCGACGTCCTTGCCGCTGTTCCGGGTGTCGCGGACGTCCAGGTCTACGGTGACCGCGACAAGATTTTCCGGATCGACATCGACCAGGCCAAGATGGCCAGCCTCAATCTGACCATCGCGGATGTGGCAAATGCCCTGTCCTCCATGGCCTTCGATACGCCGGCAGGCTCGCTGACCAGTCAGAACCAGGATCTGATCGTCCGCGCCACGGCTTCCATTGATACGCCTGAAGAATTCGAAAGCGTCATCATCAATCGCCGCGCAAGGCTCCGCGATTTCGTGACGGTGACACTTGGCCCGGATCTGGGCCAGACACAGCTGCGCGCCAACGGCAAGTCGGGCATCGGACTTGGCGTCATTCGCTCGGCCCAGTCGAACACGCTCGAGATTTCGGAAGGCGTTCGCTCCGCGGTCGACCGTATCCAGGAGAACCTGCCTGAAGGCATGACCATCGAGGTCACCAGCGATGACGCCACCTTCATCAATGGCGCCATTCATGAAGTCGAGATTGCCCTTGCCATCTCGGTCAGCATCGTTCTGCTGATCATCTTCATTTTCCTGTGGGACTGGCGGGCAACCATCATTCCGGGCGTGTCCCTGCCGGTGGCGCTGATCGGCACACTTGCGGCGATCTATCTTGCCGGGTTCTCCATCAACATCCTGACGCTTCTGGCGCTGGTTCTGGCAACAGGCCTTGTGGTCGACGATGCCATCGTGGTGCTGGAAAACATCGTGCGCAGGCGAAACGAAGGCATCGGACCACGCGCTGCGGCGGTTCTGGGTGCCGAAGAGGTCTTCTTCGCGGTGCTGGCGACAACGGCGACACTGATTGCCGTGTTTGTACCGCTCTCCTTCCTGCCGGGGCAGACCGGCGGGCTGTTCCGCGAATTCGGCTTCGTACTCGCCATCGCGGTGTTCCTGTCCTCCATCGTGGCGCTGTCGCTGTGTCCCATGCTGGCCTCGCGCATTCTCAAGAGCAAACCGGCCGGCAAGGCCGATGATCACGGGGGCGGTGCCGGCGGTCTGGGTCGGATGTTGAGCGCTCTCTACCGGCGCTGCCTGCATGCATGCCTTGATGTGCCGATGGTGGTTGTGGCTATTTCGCTGCTGTTTGCAGCCACCGCGGGTGTCCTGTTTCCCACCATCAAGTCGGAACTGACGCCGACTGAAGACCGCTCGATTGCCTTCATGCGCATTTCCGCGCCTCAGGGCGTGAGCCTTGATTACCTGTCTCAGCAGATGCGCCAGATCGAAAACCTGCTGGAGCCTTACCGGGAAAGCGGCGAGATCAACAGCACCTTCTCGATTGCGGGAACAGGCGGTTCCAAGAACAGCGGCTTCATCGTCATGCGTCTGGCGCCGTGGGACCAGCGCGAGCGGTCGCAGCAGCAGATCCTGTCCGAAGTCAGTGCGCTTGTGCGCGATGTACCGGGTGTGCGGGCCTTCGCCTTCCAGCCTAACAGCCTCGGCATTCGCGGTGCCGGGTCCGGCCTTCAGTTTGCCGTCGCCGGCAGCAACGACTATGCGACGCTCGGCGCAACGGCGGACAAGATCATCTCGGCGATGGAGCAGGATCCAAGGTTCCGGCAGGGGCGCCTGTCCACCGAGGCCACCCAGCCGCAGCTTTCGGTTTCCATCGATCGCGAACGCGCCTCCGACCTTGGCATCGACATTAACGGACTGGGCACGGCCATGCAGGCCATGCTGGACGGTCGCAAGATCGGGCAGGTTTTCATCAACGATCAGGCCTATGACGTGAAATTCGTTTCCACGTCCAATCCGATCAACGATCCGACGGATATGGAGAACATCTTCATCAAGACAGGTGATGGCCGCTTCGTACCCGTGTCGACCATTGCCAGCCTGGTGGAAAAGGCCGTGCCGCCTTCTCTTGCCAGGGAACAGCAGCTGCGCTCCGTTGCTGTTACGGCAGGTCTTGCGGACGACTTCGCCCTCGGCAATGCCTATGAGGAAGCGCTGAAGATCGCCGAACCGTTGCTGCCGCCCGGTGCTCGTATCGTGCCGCTGGCGGAAACGGCAACGCTGGGTGAACAGTCATCCTCCATGGCGCGCACCTTCGGCTTTGCGATCATCATCATCCTGCTGGTGCTGGCGGCCCAGTTCGAGAGCTTCATCAGTGCACTCATCATCATGGCGACGGTTCCGCTTGGCCTGGCCTGCGCTGTCTTCGCCATGCTGCTGACCGGGACGACACTCAACGTCTATTCCCAGATCGGCCTCGTGCTGCTTGTGGGCATCATGGCGAAGAACGGCATCCTGATCGTGGAATTTGCCAACCAGCTGCGGGATCGCGGGCAGGGACTGCGTGAAGCGATCGAGAATGCCTCGAACATCCGCCTGAGACCGGTGATGATGACCATGATCTGTACCATTGTCGGCGGCGTGCCGCTGATCATGGCAAGCGGGGCAGGGGCAGAAGCGCGAATTGCCCTGGGGTTTGTCATTGTCGGAGGTCTGGGCCTTGCGACTGTCTCGACCCTGTTCCTCACGCCGGTTGCCTATCTCCTGCTCGGACGGTTCATCACACCGGCCGTTCAGGAAGAAGAGCGCCTCCACAAGGAACTGGACGCGGCAAGGACGATCGGTCAACAGCCGGGCGAGTGACAACACTGGAAAGCAGGCTTTGGGCTGGCTTTCACCCAAACGCAGTCATCCCGGATACAGCGCAGCTGAGATCCGGGATTGGAGACCCGGTTCGCGCCAGTTGGGGCAGGTGACCGGGTATCTTCAAAACCGAAAGACCAGTGCCTCTCCGATCCCGGCTCACGCTGCGCTTGGCCGGATTGGCGAGCAGAGGCATCGCGAAAAAAGAAACCGCCCGTATGTCCACGGGCGGTTTTCGTTTTTGCCTTACCGCCCGGTGATGGCCGGGAAGAACAGCAGGATACCTACGGCGAGTATCTGCAGGGCGATGAACGGCAGCAGCGAGCGGAAGATCGTTGCCAGCGTTATACCCGGTGGGGCCACGCTCTTGAGATAGAAGGCGGCAGGCCCGAACGGCGGTGACAGGAACGACACCTGCATGTTCATGCAGAACAGAACGCCAAACCAAACCGGATCGTAGCCGAGATCCTTGATGATCGGCACGAAGATCGGCATCGTCAGCAGAGCGATCCCGACCCAGTCCAGGAACATGCCGAGCACGAACAGGATCAGCATCATGAACAGCAGGATGATGGTCGGATTGTCGGAGATGCCGGATATGAGGGCCGAGACGAACTTGATGCCGCCCATCAGGTTGAACACTCCGACCAGAGCACTTGCACCGATGCCGATCCACACGATCATGCCGACGGTCTGAAGCGTTTGCAGGGCAGCACCTTTCAGAAGCTCGAGTGTAAATTCCCCCCGAACAACCGTCGACAACAGCACCCCGGCAACGCCGACCGCCGATGCCTCGGTGACACTCGCGATGCCGCCGTAAATGGAGCCAAGCACGCCGGCAACGACGGTAAGCGGCAGGATCAGCCCCTTCAGGAGGCGGAGTTTTTCCGCCATCGGCACAGGTTCATCGTCCTGTACCGGTGCGATGGCCGGATTGAGGTAGGCCCGGATCAGGACGTAGGCGACATAAAAACCAGCCAGCATCAGACCCGGCAGAAAGGCGGCGGTGAAGAGATCGCCGACCGAGACATTGGCGGTAAGGCCGTAGATGATGAGTACGATGGAGGGCGGTACCATGGTGCCGAGCGCACCGCCTGCGCACACGACGCCGATGGCCAGGTGCTTGTCGTAGCCGAGGCGCAGCATCTGAGGCAGCGCAACAAGGCCGAGCAGCACGACTTCGCCGCCGATGATGCCGCTCATGGCCGCCAGGATCACTGCCACGACGATGGTCTGGATAGCGACCCCGCCGCGCAGGCGTCCGCCCAGCAGCTTCATGGCGTCGAACAGATCTCTGGCGATGCCTGATCGGTCAAGGATTGCCGCCATCAGAACGAACATCGGCACGGAGACGAAAACGAAGGAACCGACGAAGGAGTAGACCCGGCTGGTGATCAGCGGCACGACCATGGGTCCGAACCAGCCGAGCGCGAAGATCAGCGCAACCAGCAGGGTGACGAAGGCAAGCGGGATGCCGGAGACCAACAGCACCAGCAGCATCGCGAACATGAGCAGCGTGCCGGTCTCGATGCCGAGCCCTTGAAGAGAGCCGAAGAACTCTGTCACTTGCGCCCCCTGGCATAGTTATAGGCAAGAATGAGGAACTGGACGGCCATCACCGCCATGACGACCAGAAGGAAAACCTTGATCAGGCCCGGGAAGACAGGGTCCCAGGCACTGCCGGAGCGTTCCAGACGGAAGCTGCCATCGGGCCGAAAGGCCGCCTTTTGAACCATCAGCCAGCTGGCATAGGCAAAAAAGGTGCTGGCCACCATGCAGATGAGCGAGATGATGACGTCAAGGACACGCCGCAGAGGTGGCGGCAACGTGTCGTAGATCAGCACGACCCTGATGTGGCGGTCGCGCGCGGTGCAGTAGAGCCCGCCATAGAGAAAGGCGGCGCCGCACAGGAAGATGGTGGTCTCGTGCGCCCAGATTGTGGGGGCGTTGAAGACGTAGCGCAAAAGCACTTCGTTGATGAGGATCAGCATCGAAGCAACGATGCCGATGGCAAACAGCAAGCCGCCCCTGTCGATCCAGCGCCCGAGCATGCCGGCCTCGGCAATAGCGCCGGGATCCTTTTCCCGCTCCGGGGTTTCGTTCGGTTCCACCAAGGTTTCCTCCAGCTTCTTTTACAAAACGGGCGCCCGAAGGCGCCCGCCAGGTAACCACATTGAGGCAGCTTACTGCATCAGGCCGTTTTCTTTCAGGTAGCTGGTCAGAACGTCATAGACCTTCTGGGCATTGTCCGAACGTTCGGCGACCTTGGCCCATTCGCCGGTGGCGATGGAGCGGAACTTCGCGCGTTCTTCCGGCGACCAGTCCGTAACGGTCACCTTGCCGCTGGCCTTGGCTTCCTCGACGGCTTTCTGGTCGCTCTCGGCGAGAGCTGCCACCTGCGCGTTGGCGAAATCCCTGACGCTTTCTTCAAGGGCGGTCTTGAGATCGTCCGGCAGGGCATCCCACTTGCCCTTGTTCATGGAAATTTCCACCAGCGGCATGGAGTGGAAGCCCGGATAGACCGGGTTCGGGGCAACGTCGTGCATGCCCTGTGCCTGATTGGTGGAGAAGACCGAGTAGTCGGCTGCGTCGATCACACCCTTGTCGAGCGCGGTGAAGACTTCGGACCCCGGCAGGTTGACCGGAGCAGCGCCAGCCGCTGCAAACACCTGCTGCACCAGGCCTTCCGGCGCACGCATCTTCAGGCCCTTCAGGTCGTCAACACCGTTCAGCGGAACCTTGGAGACGAAGGCCTCCAGACCCGGTGTCGTCGCGCCGATGAAGTGCAGGCCGTAAGGCTCTACCAGCTCGTTCATCAGGTCCTTGCCGCCGCCATCATACATGAAGGCAAACATCTGGTCCGGCGACGCCCAGGCGCCGACCGGGTTGGCGATCAGACCGAAAGCCGGATCCTTGCCGGCAAAGTAGGACGTATCGGTGATATGGCCGTCAAGAATGCCGGATGCGATGGCATCCTGGGTCTCGCTGTGGGCCACAATGGACTCCACAGGCAGCAACTCGACCTCGATCTTGCCGCCGGTCTTTTCCTTCACGCTCGCGGCCCAGCCCTGCTGGAGCACGAAATTCGGGTTACCTGCCGGGTCGGAAGACTGGAAGCGGAACGAATAGTCCGCAGCCATGGCGGTCGTGGCAAGCGCACCGGCCGCAACGGCGGCAAGAGCGGTTCTGGTCAAGAGTTTGAGCATGATTTCCTCCCTAGTCGAAACGTCATCGCTCAAGAGGCGATGGTGGTACGAGGCGGCCTTGCTGGCCGCAGTTCTTTCATGGCTTTGTCGACAAGTTCGTCGACAGGCCTTGAAATATCCAGGCTGAAGCCGGCTTCCCCGACTTGCAGCGGTTCGAGCGTCGCCAGCTGGCTGTCCAGCAGCGTTTCACCGACGAAGTGTCCCTGGCGCCCACCCAGGCGCTCGGCGATCAGGCCGCGTTCTCCTGCCAGGTGAACAAAGACGCACGAGGGCAGGGCAGCCCGTAAACGGTCCCGATAGGCGCGCTTCAGGCTGGAGCAGGCGATCACTGCACCGCCGGCACAGTAGATCTGCAGCTTGGCGGCAAGTGACACAGCGTCCAGCCAAGGCATGCGGTCGGCATCGGTCAGCGCTTTTCCCGCCGCCATCTTGCGCTTGTTTTCCGGGCTGTGAAAGTCGTCAGCTTCAACCATGCCGACGCCAAGCCTGTCCGCGAGGCGGTTCGCCAGCAGGCTTTTGCCGGCGCCGCAAACGCCCATCACGACGATGGCCGTTTCGCCAGAGGCTGATGGCAATTCACCCTGCATTTCCGTCCCCGAATGATCTCGTTGTTGGGCGTATTGAAAATGATAGCGCTAACATTTGTCAAATACTTTTTCCTAGGATATTATCGAAGAGTTGATTTGCAATGGTATAAATAATTGTAATGGTTGAATAATTTGAAAATCACAATCGCCGATGTTGCCCGGGAAGCTGGTGTTAGCGCTATGACCGTGTCGCGCGCGCTACGTGATCCTGACAAGGTCTCCGCCAAGACACTGACCAAAATCCGGGAGGTGGTCGACAGGCTCGGATACGTGCCGGATCCGGCGGCCAGCGCGCTTGCTGCGGGCAAGACCAACGTCATCGGCGTCATCGTGCCGTCAGTAACCAACAACGTGTTTTCCGATGTCATGCGAGGCATCTATGAAGCGGCTGAAGCGTCGAAATGGCAGATCCAGCTCGGCAATTCCCGCTATTCCCCACTGGAAGAAGAAAGCCTTGTGCGAACCTTCCTGAGCCAGCGTCCCGCTGGCCTGGTCCTGTCCGGTCTGGATCAGTCGGAAGACACGGCCCGGCTGCTGGAGCAGGCAGACTGCCGCATCGTCCAGATCATGGAGTGCGGGCCGGCACCATATGACATGATGGTCGGCTTTTCCCACGTGGAGGCCTCTGCCGCGGCAACTCGCCATCTTCTTGCTGCCGGATACAGGCGTCCGGGCTATATCGCTGCCCGGCTCGACCCGCGCAGCCAGCGCCGCCTTGCCGGGTTCCGCGGGGAGGCGGAAAAGGCAGGTGTCTTCGATGCGGGTCGGATCGTGACGACACCGCGTCCTTCAACCGTCACCCTTGGCTGTGAACTGGTCGCCGACCTTCTGTCGAAAGCGCCGGAAACCGATGCGATCCTGTGCAACAACGATGACCTTGCGCTCGGCGCCCTGTTCGAGTGCCAGCGCCGCGGCATCCGGGTTCCGGATCAGATGGGTATCTGCGGTTTCAACGATCTGGAAATGATGGCCGCCGCCAACCCGCCGATCACTAGCGTGCGCACGTTCCGCCTGGCCATGGGACGCGATGCCTTTCGCATGCTGACGGGTGCCCTTGCCGGAATTGAGCCGGAACAGCCGGTGGTCGATCTCGGCTACGAGGTCGTCGCACGTGGCAGCACGGCCCGAAACGGGCAAGGCTAGAAGATGTCTTTTAAGGGAAGAAAGACTGGCTGGGGTGGAAGGATTCGAACCTTCGCATGGCGGTACCAAAAACCGCTGCCTTACCGCTTGGCTACACCCCAAGGCCGTGGGGACGCTGTATAGCGAGCCTCGATCCTTTGCGCAAGTCTCCACAAGAGCAAACTTTGACGGGGAAGGACCGGTTTTCCCCAGGTGCGTTGCAAAGCCATCGCCGGGACGATTGGCGGCCGTTTCAATCCGCTACAAGTTGGCGGAACGGCAAGCCGGACTTGGCGTGTCCGCTGGAAAGCGGCGTAATTCGCCCTTGCCTTGCCGAGGTTGTTCACAGTTTCAAAAAAGTGACATTCGGCAATGCAAATCGCTTGCGGGATCAGACCAGCTTTGCTAAATGACCCTCCACGCAGCGAGGGCTTGCCCAGCTGTTCCCGATGAGCCTAGCTTTCTAAGCTCATATTCTGTGTCGGAGTGTAGCGCAGCCTGGTAGCGCACCTCGTTCGGGACGAGGGGGTCGGAGGTTCGAATCCTCTCACTCCGACCATTTTCTTCCTTCCAATTTGAACACCTCGCGACCTGCAATGCCTGCGGACCTGTTTTCGCCCGCAGCGGTTGGTGCGTCTGCGTCGGCGTTTTCTTCCCAAGACCACAGTCTCGGCTAACCGAATTGGCACTTGCGATGCCCGTTGCCTTCCTTGCTGCAGCTGTGCGTTTCAGATCTGTTTTTGCAACCTGCTGCCGTTGTGGCCCGTCTCTCGAGACCGGCCTTTACATTCGTCCCCGATAAAAAGCGTGGTTTGATCAGGCTGCGCGCCTCTTGCCAGCCGGCCTGGAAGATACTAGCAAGTGCTCGTTTTGATTGAGAGTTTTGAGAAATAAAACTGAAATTAAATCGATTGCTAAACAAAACTTCTCAACCATATGAGGTAATTTTCCCGCAAAAATTGCTTGCAACCTGTGGCTTAAACCCTTAGGGCAGCATTAACAAAAAAGACAATGCGGGAAAAGACAATGCGCAACAGTTTCGCTGTTTTTTGAACAACTTGCCGGTTCTGAATTTGAAGGGTCGGCGACGATAGCTGCCTTTTTACGATCCTGATCATTGGCCTGCTGGCTCTCCCGGCAGAACGCCTCTGCACGCCCTGCGTGCTGTCCGTCAAAAAACAGATACTCCAGGCACAGACAATGTTTTTCCAATTTTTCGTACCGCCGAATTTCGTCTCTGGTCACCGCCACAAGTTCTGGAAACCGGTACTGGTGGCGGCAGGTCTGCTGGCTGTGTGCACGCAAGCCTCCGCCCAATCGGAACAGCCGGACCAGAAGACCCTCACTGAACGGTTCAAGGCTTGGACGGTGACGTGCGTGGAGGCCGAAACACGCACCTGCCGGATGACGCAGGAGCTGGTGCAGCAAAAGACCGGGCAGCGTCTGTCCGCCTTGTTGGTCGAGGAACAGGCCGGGGAGGGTCCGGTGCTGACGGTTCTGGCGCCCTTTGGCCTGGCCTTCTCGCAAGGTCTCACACTTGCGGTGGATGACGTTGAGTTGCCGAAGGCGCAGTTCCTGACCTGCCTTCCCTCAGGCTGCGTGGTGCCGGTGCCGCTGGATGAAGCAGCCCTTGAAAAACTCCGGACGGGCAATCGGCTCACCGCAGTCGGTGTCACCGCCACCAACGACAAGCAGGTCCGCATCGAGTTTTCGCTGCAGGGGTCCGCTGCCGCATTGGCCCGGTTGAAGGACCTTTCCGCGGGCAAGACGACCGACTGACACCATGCGAGCACTTGCGCGTTTCCTGGCTCCGCTTGCAGGAGCACTGCTGTTTGCACTGCCCGGGGCGGCTCAAACGCCTGCGGGGATCGAGAACGTGCTACGCCAGCAGCAGCAGATCATCGAGCGCGAAGAACAGCAGCGCCGGTTGGAGCGTGACCGTTTTCTGGGCGGAACGACGGAACCATCCCAGC
>MDSZ01096954.1_pt1 | contig 15116 bp, 27 predicted proteins | sample 811201 | NCBI WGS metagenome assembly MDSZ01 (sample SAMN05326647, study PRJNA326480) | marine metagenome | isolation source: seawater | place: Indian Ocean: North | collected 2010
CGTTTACGAGTTTTTCTTTTCGGGGTTGAGTTTCGGGTTTTTTCAGCTTTACGAATGGCTTGTTTCTTAAGCGAGATTTTTCTTAATTTACGGGTAACAATGCTTCTAGTTGCGCCCTCAAGCCTGTGAATAAACAACTTGCCGAGGAGGTGATCAGTTTCGTGTTGAACAGAAGCAGCCTCAGAACCTTCTAGAATTGCTTCTAAGGGATCTCCGGCGGTGTTCTTATAGGACAACCTTATTTTGCTGTGCCTTTTCACACTGGCAGTAATTTCGTCCACAGATAGACAGGCTTCTTCCCATCTATAATCTTTGCCTGACAGGAATTCGATCTCAGGATTTCCGAAGAAAACCACATCGGGTACGTTAGGATCAGCCGGAAGGGAGGGAACGTAATCGGATGTTAGGACACAACCCGCAAGCGTTTCGCCAATCTGAGTTCCGGCCAATCCTGCACCATGATTTACCTTCATGGTATCACGCAAATCAATGGCCAGCTGAACCACAGTTTCGTCGAAGGTTTCGATGGGTTCTGAGGCTCTGAGGAGGGATGGACTTGGCCATTTTACCAATCTGCGCGCAACCATCTAGTCAACGTGCTCCAGACACATGACCTTTTCTAGAATCATCATACTCTGATCAAAATCCTGTTTCTCATCAGGTTTGACTTTTGAGATGATCTTTACAGCGCGCAATGCGGATTGAAACGCCTTCGGATCGATACGGTCCTTGAATTCTGCAAGCAACTGCTTCTTATCATCTTGAAGAAGCTTGATTTCAGATTCAACTCGCATGTATCTTTCAAAAAGTTCCTGAATGTCTTGATTCGTTGCCATTTCTTTCTCCTTAAATTTTTGGAACTAAAATTAACTGTTCATCTACGAGAACGACCATGTGATTATCGTTCTCAACTCTGTTTCCAACAAACAAACCTAACGTTTCCAGCGAGATTCGCTTTATTTCGTTCTTGTCAACCATCATATAATTTCCAGGGGGAATGGTCAATAATTCTTTCACGGCAGAATTATTTCTTTTCTGGCTTAATGATTTTTCTGAAATATTGCTTTTTCTCATTTTTGGTCTCGACGGCCTGTTCTTGATCTGTTTCTTGAACCGGTTCTTTCTTTCTAGGTGATGTCTTTCGACGTGTCCTAGTAGTTTTTGTCGTCTTCGGTGCTTGCTTCTTTCTAGGAGATCTAGAAGTCTTAGCTGGACTTGTTGCAGCCTTGGCAACTGTAGCAGATGCTGCAGGCACAACTTCCTCAACCTTTTCGTAAAACTCCTTAAGACATGTAGGCGGATGTATCTTCTTTTGTTTGAAAAAGTCAACCGCTTCTGGCAATGTCTTTATTCCTTCTAGAAACTTTGAGAGAGAAACATTTCGACGTTTAGAGTAAAAGTCCCAGCCAATCATTTTAGCCTCACGTTGTTGTTTATGGTTTCTAGAATTTCAGCTACGCCTGACTGGAACCTAGGATCTTTGGCAGTCCTTTGTAGAGCTTCTTGATTATCTGTTATTCCGTGCATCCTATGCATGGGTTTTGCAATCTTTCTAAGAGCGCCTAAGAAGACATTTCTTGCTGTTGCATGATTCATTTTATGTCCTGACTTAGTCATCGCCTCCGCAATAGTCCTGTAGTCGGCACCTGATTCGAACTCTGTTACAGTTGCATAACCATTCTTTGATTTGAATCCTTTGGGCATTGGCATACTTTATTCTCCTTTCTCTTGTACTAAATCTTCTGTAAGACCAAATCGCAACCTCAAGACTGTTTCTTCTCTTGGTGAGAGATTACCTAAAGCCTCTCTGATTGCAATTGCCATTTTCTGATGGTCGAGTGTATCATCAACTTTTTCGACACTTCGGTCGATCAAAACTTCATGCATGGTCCTTCCAGACTCATCTGAGTTGTATGCAGAAGCGTCAAATGCCACAGGGGTTGATGCACTTTTGATTAATGCCTGAAGTGTTTCTGGGCTGGTGCCTAAAAGTTCAGCAACTTCCTTGTGTGAAGGTTCAACCCCGAACTCTTCCTTGTACTCAGCAATAACCTCTTTCATTTTGTAAAGAGTCCCTCTTGCGTATGAGGGTAATTTTATCGCTCCGGATTGCGCGGCAACGTGCTGTCTAACTGCTTGTTTTATCCACCAGCAAGCATAAGTCGAAAACTTAAACCCTTTGCGCCAGTCGAAACGATCAACAGCTTTGATAAGACCCAGAGAAGATTCTTGAATTAAGTCTTCTAAGTCTGCACCCTTATTAGCATATTTCTTAGCAATGCTAATTGCTAATCGAATATTCGCTCGTATCATTTTGTCACGAGCTGCTTTATCACCCTTTTCAATTAACTTAGAAAGCTCAACCTCTTCATCACGCGTAAGAAGGTCTGTTTCACCTACAGACTTAAAGAACCTTTGAAGGTTGTTTTTCATGATATCTCCTCTGTGTTATTTATTATTGCCTACGTGTTCTTGATTTAAAGCGTGTCTGCTTCTCGTGATCCAAGTAACAGTACTCAGTCTCGAAAGGCAAAGTGTCACGCCCAGATGCAGAAGCTTCTTTTATCATCCTTCTAAACCTTTGAATCTGTTGACTTAGCTCTTGTTGGGTCATTTCTCTTAATTCATCAAAAGTAAAAGGTGTAAAGTCAAAATTAAACTTCTTGCCCATAGTTTTCTCCTTTTTGTAGCTCTTGGCAAGCTTATTAACCATGAATCTATTATACGACAAAGTCAAATAATTTGCATTTTTTTTATCAAATTTCTTCTAAAAGTCCTAGTCCGTTACCTCCATCGGTCTCTGTTATTGAAATAGCACAGCCAATCATAAGAATATTACATACTACTGAAGCTGCATGCACTAATGAAGAAGTGACAACGTCATGTGGGTCTATGATTTGCAAGTTTATCATGTCCCCGTACTGACCGGTTCTTGCGTCATAACCGAAATTCTCTTTAGTAGTTCTCTTTAACTTTCTCACGACAATTTCAGGAACTTCTCCTGTATTTTTTACAATCTGTGTCAACGGCATTTGACACGCATTCAAGAGTGCTTCATAACCCGCAGAGTAAGCTGGACTCTCGGAAGACACTTTTTTCTTGCTTGCTCTTCTAGATGCTTGCATTAAAGCTGTCCCTCCTCCGGGTTGGATTCCTGATCTTTTGGCAGCTTTAGCAGCGCAGAGGGCATCATCAACCCTGTCACGCCTCTCAAACATTTCTCCCTCTGTGTTTCCTCCGACTCTTATGATTGCTATCCCTTCTGAGAGTCTTCTAATTCTTCTATTTAGAAGACCTACTTCATTATCTCTTAAGCCTGGAGAATCGAGCTCTTCTCTGAGATTCTCTATCTTTTTGGTGACAGTTTCCTTATCACCACTAGTTCCCATCAAAAGTGTGCCGTGCTTATCTATTACAGCCTTGTCTGCTTCACCTAAGTAACTAGAAAGGTCTGCACCAGCATTTGCTTCTTCATCTCCTGTCAAAACGACACCCCCAGTCACATCAGCTAAATCCTCGAGTGCACTAACTCTTGCATTCCCAAATTCAGGTGCTTTTATAGCACACACATTGAGTGTCCCTTTCATCTTATTGAGAATTAGGGTTTGCATTGCTTCATTTGAGACGTCGTTAGCTACAATCAAAAGTGCTCTGTTGATGTTTGCTGCATACTCTAGGAAGGGAAGTATGCTTTTGGCACTAGTTAGAACCTGGCTCGTCATTAAAATCAAGACTTTCTCAAGTTCTGCTTGTCCTTTTGATTTGTCTGTTGCGAAATATGGCGACAAATACCCCCGGTCAATTACAGTTCCCTCAACTACATCTAAGTGTGTCTCAAAACCTTTAGCATTTTCGACTGTTATTGGCCCATCTGATCCTACTCTTTCTATAGCATTAGCAATAAGTTTGCCAACCGATTCTTCTCCGTTAGCAGAAATAGTAGCTACTGATTCAAGCATTTCAGGGGTCTTCAGCTCAATACATGTATTGTCAAGAACGCTTAAAACTTCGTTACAAGCATCTTCAATACCCGTCACAACAAGCCGGGGGTCATGACCTGTCTCGAGAAGTCTATGACCCTCTAGAAGAAGAGAAGCAGCTAAAACTGTAGAAGTTGTAGTTCCGTCCCCGGCGACGTCTGCCGACCTCTGTGCAGCTTCCTTGACTATTTGACATCCTAAGTTTTCAAAGGAGTCTCTAAGATTAACTGCATTGGCAACTGTGACGCCGTCCTTTGTCAGGTGAGGTCTCTCACCCTCTCTGATAATTGCAACATTTTTACCTTTTGGTCCTAATGTTACGCTCACAGCTTCAGAAAGCTTTTTAACACCTTCAACTATTCTATTTCTAGCATCACTTTGAAACTTTAAGTCTGAGACGTTGCGCAATTCTACCCCCTTAAAACTCTTCTGTTGTTTTCAGTTAAAATGGATGTAGCTTGTCCTAAAACTCTTTTGTCGCCAGTGACTGGATTCTCAGCAATTATTAAGTCACCTGCTCTATAAGCAAACTCTCCCTCTGCTAAGAGACCATTTTCTCTAAGTGTAGATGATTGTTTTTCTGTTAAACCTTCTCTATTCATGAAATCCTCTCTAGTGTCTTTACCCATTTTGGCCAAGCATTTCCTATTATAGTCTTAAATTCTCTTTTTTTAAATTCGTTAAAAAGATTTGTTTCGTCAAACTGATATTCTTCATTTTCCCACTTAGAGCAAGATCTCTGAATATCGACAAGTCTTATCTGGCGCTTTGCGCTCTCAAATACTTCTCGTCGTCCCGGCTTTTTGTTCAAAAAATTCTCAAGATCATCTGGGTTTTGAGACAGCTTTGTTGCTGTTTTTGCTCCTACTCCTTTGATACCTGGAATGTTGTCAGTAGGGTCTCCCTTGAGGCCTTTCCATGTAATGTAGTCAACAGGCCATTTTTCAATAAACTTCTTTTTGACGGGATTCCAAAGTGTGACGTTTTTGTATTCTAAAAGTTGTATGAAGTCTGAATCTGACGAGCATATCACTACTTCATTATTCCCTAGTGAATATTCTTTAGACAACGTTCCTATGACATCGTCGCATTCATAGTCAGGGTGTCGTATAAAGGTCACTGGCAAAAGCTTACAAATCTCGAATATCTCTTTCTTCTGCCTATGAAACCCTTCATCTGTTAAACTTTCTCTATTTCCTTTATATTCACCATTAGACTCTTGAATTCTATGTATCGGCCGGCCTTCAGAAACTACATACACTTTGTCAGGAGCATGCCTGTCAAACTCTGCCCTTAAAGACCTAAAAAAATTAAAAGTTATTGCGTGTGATCCCGTACCGAAGCCAAACCTTGATCGGTGTATCATGTTGTACGCATCAACTAAAAGAACTTTATTCATTAATAAACTCCTTTGGCAGAGTCACTCTAACTTTTTGACCACCCATATCCACATAGACTTGCTCATTTTCAGATAAGGCCACATCAGATTCTAGAGGTGTTTCGAAACTGTGTAACTCTTTTGTATCTTCTGGTGTAGGACTACTGAGATTATTTGCTCTGATATAACCAAAACTCTTAGAAGCAGATTCTTCTGCTTTTTTCATGGTCATTTTGACGAGATCTAGAGCAGCGGATGTTAAATACTCTTCTGTTTTTTCATACGTCTCAAACCAAGCTGAACTATACTCTGAAAGGTTAAACCTCTTGCCGCTCGGAGTGCTTGCTATATGTTTTGTCGCTTCACCCTCTAAGGTCACAGTTGATACTCTTTCCACAAGCTGACAAGGGACAACTGATTGCGTCTTTTTATCTATAACAAATACGATGTCACCCACATTTAGATTCATTTAATTCCTCCATAACAATTTTATATTTTGTTGGATTGTTCTGCCAATAGTCTAGAGACTTTAAGATTTTTTCTTTTTTCTTAAAAGTACTTGCTTCATCAAGCTTAGACTTTAACTTGCAGATTTCTTCTTCATTGATAGAGACCATTTTGCCCATAAGCACATTGGCTCTGTCTGCTGCTTTGTGCTTCATCATTTGTGTCTTACCTCGGGAGCCGTTCGAAAGCTTTCTAAAATCTTTGATAGTAAGATTTTCATAGTGAATCACAGCGAATTTTTCAAATGCTCTGTCAGCTACTACATAAAGATAGTCTAGACTTCCCTTTTTCTCTAGGGTTTCAAAGTCTGTTTGAAATGCAATTGCACCTTTTTTCTGAGGGGATGTAAGTTTACACTCGAGCTCTTTGCCTAGAGTCTTTATGACGATATCAGGTTCACCAGTACGTCCGTCGTTTTCGACATCATATTTTTCTCTAAGAGCTTCGGCAAAAAACTTTTCTTGTGCTTGAGACAGGAGGATGTTTCTTCTTCCTAGATTTTCGAAAAGATTGAAATCATGCTTTTTCATTACATCTTCAAGATCTTTGTGAAAAGATCTCATTTTTCGAAGTGCTTTTATAGAATCATTGCGAGTTAAAAATTTATTAGACATACATGCTCTCCTTTGTCCACATGTATAATCTTAACACATATTGGGAGGATTTACATTAAATGCCTAGACTTTTTCGAACATTATTTGTAATTTTTTGTCCTTTGACAGCGGCTTGAGCTAAAGGCTCTAGACCTAGAGCACTTCGAACTTTGTCATACGTCTCGTGGTCTAAATTATTCTTGAGAACTGCCATGTCAGCATATTGATGAAGATCCATCTCAGTAACAGGTAGATCTTCACCTTCAAGGCCAGGTTCAAATTCTCCTGTCTCTCTAGACTCAAAGACAAAGAGCATTACGGGCATGACTTCATCTTTAGGGACAGGGATAAAAGGAATGTGATTAACTGCGTTGTCATCACCCGTGTCTTCATACATGATCTCTGGGATCCAATTTCTAGTCATTATTAACTCCTAAAATTATTATCAAGTGATATTATATCTAGACTTTGCGTCGCGTATCATGTTAAAAAGTTTTAATCCTACTTTTGTTTTCTTAATTGTCTCTAGAGTCTTATCAGATGGTAGAAGCTTCTGGAGGTCTTTTCCTAATTCAGATCTTAAATCGCTCAATGTTGTTTCCATTGACTTTTTAGTAGCGTCAACTAACTCAATAAAAACTGTGTTTTGTGCTGCTTCTTCTGGGTCGATTTCACTGTCATCATCAGACTTTTCTTCTAAGGCGTTGAGGAAGCTTTCATCTGTCATTAGCTTTTTCTTATTCTCCTCTAGAGAATCGAAGATATCTTCAACGGATTTTGCAGTTTCTTTTGTCTTTAATTTGTCTAAGGTGGTTTTTAATTCTTCGATGTCTTTGGATTCTACGATAGCATCTATTATTTTCTTTTTGCTTTCATACACTTTGTCGAAATCTTCCAAAATGTCTTCAAACATGGCCACAATATCCTTGCTCATCTCTTCAAATTGAGATGAGAGGCCTGTTTCATCCATGTACTTGCGCATATCTTTTATAAATTCTGATTTATTTTCAGACAACACATTTCCCTTAAAAGACTTTGATTCTTTCTTCTTATCCTTGCGATCTTTTATAAGTGCTCCGATGACACTCCCGCCAATGGCTGTTCCTAAAAATAGCGTATTGAGTTTGTCTAACAAGCTTGTCCCAGAATCATCTTTCTTTGGTGCAGGTGCTACATCAGTAGAATCAGAAACACCAGGGAGAAGAGAAAGAAAGCCTTTCTTTAAACCTAAATCATCTAGGTAAGATCCGACACCTTCTGCAGAATTATAAGCACTGGCACCTAATGCTGACGCTACATATACGCCTGGTGCTAGAGCAAGTGCAACTATATCTGCATCGCCAGAACCTAATGCTGCGTCTGCCTTGTCCATAAGAGGCTTCCATTGATCTTCGATCTTTTTTTGTCTTTGAGCGTAGTTTCGCATCCGCTCTTCTTGTTTTTCTGGGCTTAAAGCTAAAATCTGGCCTGTCACCATCATTAAATTTGACACGATCTCTTTTGAAGATATCTTAAGAGCGTCTAAAATGTCCGTGAAAGGTTCAACAAACGTAGCATACAAATTTTGCTCATCCAGCTTGCGCTTTGAAGACCGAATCTTCTCTTTTAATAACTTCTTTCTAGCTTGATCTTCAAGTGATTGTTTAAGCTTCTTGTTCATTTTGATCCTCGTTCTGGACTTTTCCGTTTACTACTCTGTTTGTCTTAAGCACTACACCGGAGGTGGTCATGACTCTCTTGATTGTTCTGATGTTTCTAACATTATCTTCAAAGACTCTCACTTCGTCTATTGTCTTATCATTATTTAGTCGCTCCAATATATATGAAGCTTTAGCCATAGGGTCGGATGACCCTACAGCTTCAACATGTATGGAAGGTATCCTGTGGTGCTTAAGAAAAGCTTGAACAGGTGAAGGATTTGACCTAGCTGTGAGTATCACAGTATTGTTCACCCCATCAAGTGCTATTGCAGCTCTCAATTCTCCAAACACAGGCTCTATGATCTGTGGGTTTACTGGATACTTTTCAAAATCAGAAAAATCTAGCACATCACCTGGTTGCTCAATATAGCTGGCAAATTGCTCAGACGTCATGTTGATCAAGTCACCATCAAGGCTTTTAACAACAACTCTGGAGTCACTCCTAACTAATGTGTCATCAAAGTCAAATATGTGAAGTGTGTTCATAGCCAGTATAATTATGGCAAATGGATTCTAAATGTATTAGTTAATTCTTAGGAACGGGCATCTGATCTATCAAGCTTACTCGTTTGTAGTGCATATCATGAAGTCCTTTGAGAACTCTTTTGGCCACTTTGATTACTGCGGCATCAAAATCTTTATCTCCCTGAGCGTCTTTAAACCTTTTAGTTATAGAGTCGTCCACAAATTTATTTATCTTTCCTCTTGTGCCAAAGTATGACTTTCCCATCTCATTTTCAATGGACTTTGATATCTGACTGTCGAAATATTTTCTAGCCTGTGCTTTTGCTATCTTTTCTATTTCGGATTTATCTGTTCGAGTCAAGGCTTCGGCGATAAGAGCTTTTCGCACTACAGATCTTAGCTGATCTTCTGTAAGTTTCATACAAATCTCTTCTTTAAAGAATTCCGGCCATTCGACGCCAACGTTCCATAACTAAATCATCAGCATTCTTTTTGCTTTCTTTCTGCGTTCTTCCTATAGCATTTCCAATTGCAGTCAAAGCAGGAAGAAGGCTGTCTGCAGTACCGTCAACTATGTGGACGTTGCTGTGTGTGAGACCTCCGCCTGTTCCAATGTAAGCACCTGACCACCGGTGGTGTCCATCTAAAATTTCTCCAGCGGATGTGACAAAAGCACCTCCCATGTCAGATAGATCTGTATTTCCTGTACCTTGCAAGAAAGCAAACAAAAGAGATTTTCCAGCAAGTATATTACTTTGAGTAGGGATCATTGCACTGTTTGCGATGGAACCACCAACCTGGACGTTGATACTATCATCTGCTTGATCTCCGTCATGTTTTCCTTTTACCAAAAATGCTAATGCTTGCCCAACTGGGTTCGGTCCTCCGCCCTTTATAGTTCCCGGTGCAGGAAACTTCTCTTCTTTCACTAGAGATTCTTGCTTTATTTCAGGTTCTTCACCTGCTGCTAGTTTTGCCTTGTCTTCGTCAGACAAAGTGTCCATCCACGCGTCGACGCTGGCCTGATCTCCGGCGTATGTAGCCTCGATGTCCACATTATATTTTCCTCCAGGAGAAAGCGCATCCTTGACTTCTGGTGCATCTTCGCCCTCTAATGCAGGCATATCTTTCTTTGGAAGTCCTTGACTAGGAAGCGCTGTTCCGACTTTTGAAATCCGGCTAGCGAGCGCGCCTTCTCCAACAGATTCTGCCCATGCTTTGATACCTTGAGCTCCGCCGGCGCCTTCAATTGCTCCTGACGCCCAGCCGGTAGCATTCATCATTGCTTGAATCAAGGGAGCATTCTCATCTCCTGACGTTAATTGACGATACGCTTCAGTTCCATCTAAGTCTGCAATGTTTGTTCCAGTATTCACAGAAGCATATCCCGATATTTCTTCCGCTTCTTCTCTTATTAAACCTTCGATAATCTTTCTTAGCTCTTTTGTGCCAAGTTTCTTGGGTTCTGTGGTGTGGCCGTAAATTTCTTTCAAAGTTTTCATAAATACTCTACTGTGTTCTTGGGATCTCACTGTTTATTTCATCAACGAACTTCTTAGCTCTTCTTTGTTTTCTTCTAAGAACCTTTAAAATACCGTTGTAATGATCTCTAGCGTCAGATTGCATCGAACACATGTTTCGTGTAGTTTTAGCGTCTGCAATTCTCATGCAAATGTCATCATAACATTCTTGTGATTCTATTGGGACTAAGTTACCGTCCATACATAAATGTTTTTCACATTGGCTTTCAATAAGAAGAGACCGGACTAAGCGTCTTATGTCATGCTCTTTAACCATTGTTCTTCCTATAGAGTGCTAGAGCTTTTTTAACATCGTAAGTTTTGCTCTCACCTACGATTATAGGACTGTCATCTGTCCCTTTTTGTTTGTCAGGGCTTGTCTCAGCTTTTTCAACACTTCCTTTGGAACTCACACCTATATCTTTAGGCTCCAGAGCGTCTCCGCCCTTTTCGACGCCTGTCAAGATCTGTGCTATTCCTGTTAAAAAAGCAAGCAAAGCCTGTCTTTCTGATTTGTCTAGACCTTCAAAATATTGCTCAAACGATTCTTTGACTTCTTTATCTTTTAGAGACTTACCGCCCCTGAGAGCATTTAATTTATCAATGATAGAACCTAGTGTCGGTGTTTTAAGCACATTGTCCTTGGGCACCTTAAGCTTCTTAGAATCTGCTGTTCCTTTTCCACCTGTTCTGTCTTCTCTTTTTTCTTTAGAATCTTCATCTTTTTCATCTTCAGACTCATCTTTGTCAGAAGTATTGGCATCAGAATCAGCAACTATCCCTCTATCTTTAATGGCCTTTGATAAACGATCTTGACGCCTTTTTTCTTCATTGTCCTCAGAAGACAACTTAGACTCTAAAATCGCAGAGATGGCTTTGATCATCTCACTGTTGACAGTAGAATTAATGCTAGTCATCTCTTTTCATCCCTCGTATACCTCGTAGAATTTTGAGGTAATTCTCTGTAAAGCTCTGCCAATTTTCTTGCGTAATTTAACTCTTCTTGTTCTTGAAGTTTTTCTATTTCCTGAAGGCGCTCTTTTTCTCTTTCTTCGATATCCTTCACAAACTTTTCAAAGTTGAGTTTATACTGCTTCATTAAGTATCCTCCGAGTTCTCAATGTAATTAAATTGTCTTCCCAAATTATATCTGAGTCTGGGACTTGCTCATACGTTAGATCATCAAAACAAATCTGATGTAGTTGTTTGACAGTCAACAAGTTTTTAATAGAAAGGGCGGGTGACTCGACGGAAAAGACGACATCTCCACCTGTTATTGTGAATTTTGCAACTTGACACACGAGCTTTTCGTCACCTATGCGTAAATAGGCGCTAGAGCTCTTAGGGTCTTCTTCAACTTGAATAAGATTTTCAAGTGATTCACTGACTATTACGTGTCCTGGATTGCTTAGGACTCGCTTGAATTCGTCATTTATACTCAAAGTCTAAAACGTCCCTGTGAATTTCATCAACCTTCTTAACAAATTCTTTGTCAAGCTCAGTTATTTTATTGACATCGTGTGTGTAGACACTTATGTCTACTTCCGTGTAATCGACCCTCATCTCACAATGATGACGTACACGGTCCTCGTGTTCAAAAACTTCGTTTACAAAACTTATCATTCTCTGACGTGTGTCAAACTTAAATCGCTTAGAAAACCTCTCAGGGTTTTCGTGTACACTCCATGAGAAAGACGACGCTTGAATTGGCTGCTTTTGGACTAAAGAAAAGTTTTCTGTTAATCCCTTAGGCTTTGCATCATTTTCAAAGTAATTGCTGAGGATGCTTGAAAGCTTTTGAGACATCTTAAACCTCTACAGTGTTGTCCAACGCCTGTTTTGCTGCTTTTATTCGTGCACCTTTCGAAGAACTCTGCCACTTATCTAACGCTCTTTGAACAAAATCGTCCGAGTATTCTAAAGCATTTGCAAGACTTGATCTAGCGTCAGAAATTTTTCTTGCGATAGAAGCTGCATCGCGAGGCGTGATTTTTTCACTGCTGATTAATTTTTCAAGCTTTCGGACTATCACCTCAGGTTTTCGTGAAGCTGCTCCAGTCACCTGATTAAAGACAGTTTGATGCAATTCTTCAGGTATGTCTAAGTTGACTATTTGATTTTTAAGATTTTTCGTTGCTTCTCTTACAACTTCTCTGTAGGCAGGCAAAACAAATGCTGACACAAAGAAAAATCCAAAAGAAGGTAATTCTTCCTGAAACCACGAAGGAGGAGCCTTCTGAAGATCTTCAGCGTCTTCTTGGTCTATAAAGTCACCCTTTAGCAAAGTGTCAACATATTCTCCCGTCGCATATTTTACAAGCCCGTCTAGATCTTCTGGTTTTACTTTTGTCACAAAGTATTTGAGTCGATCAGTAATTTTTTGAATCTCTTGTCTCGCGCCTGAAGCGCTGGAATACCCGAACTTCGCAGCTATGTCTTCTAAGCCCATACCAGAATCTTTTTCCACAGGCTCTGCTTCTCCAAAGTAGTCAACTTTTTTACCTGCACGAAACTCGTCAAATTCTTTCTTTTCTTCATCAGAAAGCATCTCGTTTAATGTTTCTTTGATTTTGTGCTTAAGAGATTCGTTAACTTTCTCAGTAGACTGATCTGCTTGTGTTGTTTGATCTGTCGCATCGTCTAAAAGTCTGTGAAGCCGCTTATAGAAGTATTCTATTTGCCCTTGAGGTACCATCCTTGCTATCGCACTTGCTGCTCTTGAAAGTTCTTCGATGTTGACAGGAACATAGTCTTCGTCTTCTACAGGTGGTCTTTCAACTGAGAGCTGCGTTGACATCTGGTTTCCTGGCATTACAGGAGTAGACTCGGGCACCGTATCTTCCTGTTTGTCTAAATCAGCGACAGTCCCTGTAGGGCCGGGTCTATCATATATCCCGTAAGCAATATCTTCTAAAAATATGTTCTTCATAATTTACCTCAAGTCTTAAATATCACTTTGCCTGGCCAATTGCATAGCCTGCTGCAGTTGTAATTCCAATTCCGGCTACTACGCCAAATGCAAACCAAAATTCTCCGCTCTCATACCATGCAGGAGGCCGATAGTTATCTTCTAAAAATTTAATCCTGTCGTCTCTAACAGACAGCATTCCATTAAGACGATTAGTTTCGACTTCAAGTTTAAGATCAGAAGTTTTGAGAAGGCTTTCAAATTTTATTTTAGAAAACTCGAGCTCTTTTTCAAGACGTGCATCACACTCTTTTTTCGAGTATTTGATATCAGCAAAGAGTTTCGCGGCTGTTTCGTTTGACAATAATATTCCTTTGAAAGGGACTTCGTCTCCTGGCTTAAGTTCTGTCACTAAGCCTTCAGAATATCCTACAGTTGGTGTAATAATCATGAAAACACAGCATAAAATCGCTGTTAACTGTTTAATCTTTTTCAACATATTTGGCGCCTAGTTCTTCAGCAAGCTTTTTAGCTAAGCTATCATCATTCATAGCTTCTTTTGCAAGGTCATCTTTTGACTTCTTAATTTTTTCTTCTTTTATCTCGTGCCTATTCCGAGCATCTTCGAGCCTATCTGCAGTTTCGGACGTTATTTCTTTTACTCCAGAAGATAGTGCTTCGATCGCATCGTTGTTAAGCTTATTGTCTTTCTCGTGTGACTCATTTGCTTTTTGAAGGACGTCTTTTTGACTCTTTAAACGCAAATAAACGGATAGTATACCTAAGAGTCCCAGAATTGATCCCAGAACGATTTTCCATTTCTCTTTTAACCATAACCACATATCTTTACAAAAGTCTCCCTTACTGCTTACCGTGCTTCCATTGTACAGCAAGGTCAACAAGTGCTTGAGACCCAATGTATGCTAAAGTTACAGCAACCCAGTCTCCGCTAGTTACAGACCCGGATAAACACAGGTACGTCGCTGTGCCCCATGCTAAAAATTTTCTTGATATAAATCTCTCTGTGTGCTTATCTAAAAATGCTTTTACGCGTGCCATTATTTTTTCCTTTAGTGCAAATAGCCCTTGTCGTCGTCATCCAAGTGGCTTTTCAATACTTCGTCTAGTGGATCTTTAGGTGAAGGAGTTATCTGTGCTATTACAATAGAGATTGTAGACGCGAGCTGCTGTATGCAGTATGATACCTCTTCTAGATTGGCTTCTAATGTTTCTATTTTCTTCTCTAGGGAGGCTATCTTTTCGTTCTGTTCGTCCAAATCAGCTTTTTTGATCTGGTCTTCAGTAGTCTCCTTCGAAAGGATCGACGTGAGAAATCGCATCGTATAAGTCATCAACTTCATCTTGATTTAACCTCGCAAGGGTTTTGGTTCTCTTCAGTTCTTTGACTTCATTCAAGATGTCAATAGTTCTTTCATCGTTATCTGCCACTAAAGACGCAAATCGCTCAAAGACTTCTTGCATTGACAAGCTATAATCGAAAAGAACTTTTCTGTATCCTGCATGTGTTGTCTTGTTCAAGTTTATATGAACTGACTTTTTTGTTTCAAAGTCAGTTAGTTTTTGTATTTTTTTATTATCCTTCACTAGCAGTGGCACCTATTGCGAGGGGGACTTGTTCTTCTCCGTCTAACTTAGATGTATCTGTTATTTGTATATCATGAGTCTGTTCAAGTTCGTTCTCAAGACTTCTTTTTGCTTCTTCTCCATACCTGTCTTCTAAGAATTCGGACGCCCTAGACACAAGTATTGATTCCATGTCTAATAAGTTCTCATAATTTTTTACAAGTCTTGCTACGTTCGATGCAAAGTCCTGAATGTTGATCTCATCAATATCTGCTGTTTCATAAAGCACTTTCAAAGTCTTCTGATGGTTCTCAGACTGGACGACTGCATCTCTAGCGCCTGTCTCAAAGTCTATAAAAATAGCGTCAAGATCTGCATCTAACGAACTTTCGAAAGAACCTTTTTTTTCTGCGGGTTGGTCTTCGCCCTCTTCTTCAGTTTCTTCTTCAGTTTCTTCTTCAGTTTCTTCTTCAGTTTCTTC
>MDSZ01073396.1_pt1 | contig 15110 bp, 15 predicted proteins | sample 811201 | NCBI WGS metagenome assembly MDSZ01 (sample SAMN05326647, study PRJNA326480) | marine metagenome | isolation source: seawater | place: Indian Ocean: North | collected 2010
CAAAAATGGACATTTTTAAAAATGTCCAAAAACGAAATTCGAAATAGAAGTTTATTTTCAAAAAAACCTAAAAAACAATAAATTGAAACAATATAAAGAACATACTACAAAATTGTAATTTACAATAATACAACATTCATATTAGGATATCAATCATAAATTTTCTAATATTTGTGAAGGATAGGATTGTGGTGTAGGAGGGAAGTGGTAACGGACAATACTGTATGCATTGCAAAGAAAAATATCCTCATTATGTATGTATAGTGAACAACAATTTATAAATAAATATAGCAAATCAGAATTGATTTCATATACTGATTTTATGAAAATGGCAATGGTTAAGACAGGTTCTCAAACGGTATCATTAAGGTCTTATATAAAAAATAAAAATATATCCTCACAACAATTAAAAATGTTATTTAAATTTATACAATCAAAGGATATATACTTGAGAACATTCTATAAGAAATCATTGAAACCATATGAAGTAAAGATCAATACAGAACCATCAAAAACATACAATAATAATCAATTAGTCCAATATAAAAATATCATACGAAATATGTTTTATCGTCAGTTAATGGAGAAAACAAAACCAGGAACGGAGAACCTGGTTACATATGGACAATTATTAGACGACCTATTTAATAATTATATAATTGACTATAAATTACTTACACCAAGTGCTTTACATTACTTGGAAAAGGGACGTTTAGGCAGTGTTTTCTCATCTTATTATTTCAGAGCGTCTATAATGAATCCATTTTTAGTATATTCTTTACAAAGTATATTACTAAAAGGAACCAAAATCTTTTCACCAACATTAGGTTGGGGTTCTTATTGTTATGGTTTCCTTGAAAGCGACCTTGTAACTACATATGTTGGAACAGATGTGATTCCTGAAGTATGTAAGAAAGTTACTAATTTTGCATCAAAATATTATCCAAATAAGAAAACAATAATATATTGTGAGCCAAGTGAATCATTATATAATACAACATTTTTAACAGAACATAGAGAACAATACGACACTGTATTTTTCAGTCCTCCATATTACGACTTAGAAAAATATGAAGGAAAACAACAAAGTATACAGCAATATAAAACGTATGAAGAATGGTTACAAAAATATTGGACAGTTACGATAAGACTTTGTTACGCAGTTTTACAAAATAAAGGAAAAATGTGTTTTATTGTAGCCAATTATCGTCGTAAAGGCTCATATTTGAATTTAGTAGCTGATATGTTAAGAATAACAAAACAGTATTTTAAATTATTGCAAATAATACCGATGAAAAATAAAATGAAATATGTAAATGAAACCGGTAATGAGGAACAAATAATAGTGTTTCAAAAGATAAAATAAAATCCAGTAAATAAAATATTATTTATCTTATTTACCTAACACTAACAAAACTTACAAGGATTTTATGTTTTCTAAAATTTTACTTGGATAGTTCATATTTTGAAGGATATGGATTGCACCTCGTAGTTTGGATATACCTTTTTTTAATTTATATTTGAAAATAATTTGACCATTATTGTCGATAATAGCATTCATTTTGTAATTTTGTGCACATTTTGAACTTTTATATTTTTTACAAATGTAAATGTAATGGGTAGTAAGCATATAATTAACATTAGGATGTTGGTCAAGATAAGTTAAGAATGCATAACCTGAGCGAGAAGCCTCTTCCGGATTGGTACCAGAATATAATTCATCAAAAATACAGAAGTGTCTATAACCTTTAGATTCAGGATAGGATTCAATTAAGTCAATAATATCTTTACATCTACGTGATTCGGCTTGGAAAAGGCTGTCACGTTCAGATGTGTCAGGGATATTTAAATAGGAATGAATATGGCTATATGGATGAATCTTACATCCTTGATAAAATCCACAACCAAATTGCTGTGATAATATTATATTGATGAGTGTACTCTTAAGAACAGTGGTTTTACCAGAAGCATTTGGTCCGCTGATAATCATATTTTTATCAAATTTACAAGAATTCAACACCTCGTTATTAGCGTTTTCATCATTGATTAATGCATATGATTGTTGAATAATTTCGGTTTCTTTATTTTGGTTAAATTCTGCAAAATGAATTTTGTCTTGATACCAAAGTTGCTTGATATTGTAAATGTTTTCAAGATAACCATTAAACCCAAATGAGTAACATAAAGACTTTTCATATTCTTCGTTTTCAAAAATACAATAATATTGCTTTAAAACATCACCAAATCCAATGACAGTTCCAATAGAATGTTCAAAAGGGGTAACGTTTTTAATTTTATCACGCAATTCACGAAGCACACTGGCATGTTTATGAGCATTATGAATAAATTTATCATATTTCAAACATACAGAAGCTGTTACAGTAAAACGTTGAATATTTTCTATCGTACGTTCTAAGTAACTACTCAAGTCATACACATTATTTTTCACTGTTTTCATATTTTCATAATAGCGGCGACAACTTTGAATATTTGAATATACTTGATAAATAAAAGTACCAATATAAAACAGTGTCGTTCCTATAGATTTTATCGAATAGTCACCAAATCCATTTAATAATTTACCAATGAAATGATTTCGACCTATCACTTTAAGCAATTCGTAATATTCATTAAACGTTATAGGAGTTCCTTTGAATTTGAGGATTAAATAAGGTATGATTAAAATGATAACAGGAACTATAAAGAATAGAATAGGTGTCAATAAAGTGCTAATAACAGAAAAAGTAAGAAAAAGTGTATTTGCATTCAAAAATTGTAATATTTTCCAATCAATGTAGGCATATTTATACAGAAAATTCTGATTTTGTTTAGTGTCTTTCCATATATCAAGAATATATTTGTATTCGTCTTTTTCATATTCAGAAGTATCCAAATGTTGAATTATATGTTGGGTATTTTGTAAATACTCAATATCTGTAGTATAATAGTTTTTGTGTTGTTGAACATTGCATTTATTAAAGCTATTGTATGGAGCCATTAATTGATACAATACATTATGACTACCATCATTACATAATTCTATATCCGCTATAAGACTATCATTGATTTCATATTTCGTTTCTAAATATTCAATTGGAAGTTGAAAGTGTTTTTGTATTCCATCTTCAATGTGAATACCATCTTTAATTGGAATAGTTTCAAATATTTTGAATAAATTTAGAACCATATACATAATACGATAAATACATATGATAGATACAACGAATACATGATTATTGTATAATAACATATAAAATTGAAAGCATATGAAAATAATATATAATTATAACATAAATGTGCATAACTATGGAAACAATATTGCCTTTAAATGTGATGGATGTTATAAAGCAATTAAATTTGCAATTCAAGGATAAAAAGGAATTTCGTAATGATGGTAATAAATATAATAAAAAACGAAATGACCGTAATAAAGCCCCATCTGAACCGTTTAACGCGACAGTAATTCAAAAAAAAGAGGGTATTGATGTTACCATAGGTTCAATAAAAACAAATCTATTTAAATTAACTGATAAAAATACAAGTTTAATCACGCCAATCATAATGGAAGACATAGATAAAGTTATGAAACACGCTACAGAAGAAGAGCAAATGAAAGTATTAAATGATATATTCAATACGATGACAGTAAATAAGATATTTTCCGCTATATATTCTAAAATTTATAAGTGTTGTTATGATAAGTACGACATTTTCAAAACTAAATTAAGTGATGAAATAATGAAATACAAGAATAATTTGAAAACAATTATTTTCGTAAGTGTCAATGAAAATTATGAGGAATTTTGCAAATACAATACCAGTAATGAAACTCGCAAGGCAAAAACAAGTTTGTTCACAAATATGATGAAAGAAGGTATCATATCAATGAATAAATTAGAAGAATTATTACAATATGTATGTGATGAATTAGATAAGAAAATGCAAACAGAAGGAAATAAAGAAGTAGTAGAAGAATTAAGTGAAAATATATTCTTGTTCTTATCACTTACTAAATATGAAATGAAAAAACAAAATAAATTAGAAAAATGGAAATCATATGTAGAATCAATGTCAAAGAAATCAACATCACAATATAAAAGTTATTCAAGTCGATCCAAATTTAAATACATGGATATATTAGATATATATAATGGAAAGTCAAGGTGATTTGTATGTTCTTGTAAATCATAATAATAAGCAAACTATAATAACTTTTGATGAAAGCAATAATTTTGGAGAATTTAAAAATCAGATAAAAAAACAATTACAATTACAAGAAAAGTTTGATGTATATCATAATAAGACAAATCAAAGATTATTTTTTAAGAACATTACGTTGATGGGCGGTATAATACAAGTAAATGCTTTAGTGAATGGTGATGACCTATCAATAAAGCCAATAATTGAATCTCCTACGTATTGGGAAAATTTATGCAGATATTTTTATAAATAATATATAGACATTTGTTACAGTAATATATAATGGATGATTCGAATAAGTTATATGTAATAGTTAATTACACAAATAAACAGTCATATATCGGTTTTGATGAGTTGCAAACTTTTGGAGAGTTCAAAGAAAGTATTAAAAATTATTATAAAATCAAAAACAAATTTACCATTTATAGTGAAAATGCCAACATTACAATAAATTATGATGATAAAGTTACAATGGGTGACATAATAGAAGCAAAAGCATTGTATAATTTAGATGAATTAACAATAAGACTGATTCCTACGGAATCATCTTTGAAGTGGTTTAAAAACATTTTAATGCACAGATAAAAATTACTTTTTTTAATATTTTTATAAAAAATTGATTGCATTTTTTATAAAAAGTATATATCAAAAACTTAACAAGCAAAGCAAAAATGAACGCAACAACAACACAATATACAATGAGTCCTTTAAAAATCGAAGAACACGACTGGTCAAGTTTATACTTGAAGATGTGGGCAGATGGAGTTATGGTAGATGGTCGTGAAATCAAAACCAATGAAGATTTACAATGGTTATTAGAAGATGTATTATTTATCGGAAGAGTAGCTCGCATTGATGTAAAAAAGTCTCGCACAAAAAGTGGTGCTATATTCCGTTCCGCATTTATTCATTTCCATATGTGGGATGCAAATTATGGTAAGTTCACACGTGATAGTATTAATCATAAAGGTAATTTCAAAGTAGATATATCTAACAAAACACACGAACCTTTTCAAAATATGTCTCACAAAGGAACTCCATATTTTGTATTCTATAAAAATCTAAACCCTGTATCAGAGACTCCATCAGAAGAGATGAATAAAGAACAATTAATGGCAAGGTGCGCAAATTTGGAGAAATCTCTTCAAGACAAAACAGAAGAAGTCGAACGCTTCATTAATGATGAAAGAGAAAGATTACTTGAAACAATCCATTCATTAAGAAATTTACTAAGTTGCTATGAACCATATGCACCAGCTGATTCTTATGGATGTTATGCATAGATTTGAATTTATAAATTAATAATTAAATTAAATGTGAAAAGTTTGATAACTTTTTTTATGTAATTTCAATATCACTGTATTCGTAATATACTATATGAATTGTTAAGAACAAGCAAATAATTAACGATGCACATAAGTAAATGTATTGAAATTTGAGTACAATCATAAAATGGTTCAACTTTCATCAGCACCATAATTAAATATACAATTCCAATCGTATAGCCATACTGATAACTTCCATTTATTGGAATAATAGATAGTAGAATACCATAAGCTGGTGGAAAGCCATACAGACATTGAAAAATCAAATACATTTTACGTTTTTCTTCTTGAGACATTAGTGTTATCTTATCACAGCAATAATTATATAATATGTAAATTGTTGGTAAAATAATAGAAGATGATAAGATGAAGTAAATATATATTTCTCTGTATTCTTTGTATATGTTATTCATATGCATATTACAATAAATTTGACTTGCGATTCTAAAATGAATAGAGCTTACATCATAAATTAAATATTTTAAAAATGAATGATTATATTGATTATAATTTTCATCTGCAATTAATTTTTGATACCAAAAATTATGGAACTTATAAGAAGAATATGCTAATAAACTATTGGAGTATATATCAAGAATTATTAAAGAACTATTTGTTTGTAAAGAGTTCAGATCAAGAATCGTAAAATAGCTTACAGCAGTAACCATAGTATTCATAAAATATGTATATTGTAACCAATATTCTGTATTATATTTTTTTAAGGGTTTTAAAAATGGTTTACAGGCCATTTTGATAAGGATACACGCCCAATAGATATTTAATGCATATATACCACCAATGACAATATATTGGTAATTAAGTTGTTGTGGTAGTGTTCCAAGACTTTCATAAAAGTAAGTGTTAAATACTACATTATGATAAAAATCATAAATACGAAATTTTAGAAAGCATATCAAGAATAACATCTGATTCAGTAATAGTAATGTATTTTTAGACTGTAAGAATGGCATTATACCCAAGAAAATATTAGTTTTCTCAAGGGAATATAATTGTGACAAAGCATAAAAATTTGTATTTACGTCAATATTGTTTAAACCAATGTAATAAATTGCCATAATGGTGAGTATATGATGAATAATCATATCATATTTATCAAATGGAATAAACAAAATATCCAACAACATGTAAGATTTCAAGATATGAATACTTATATTGTAATGTATGTTGTAGTAATTTGTAATTATAACATAACTTGAAATAAATAAAAAAATATTATTGGAAAAATATTCTATATCTTTAAATGAAATTGGTTTGTTTAAAAATATATTTATTAGCATATATACAAGGTATGTGGTAGAATTTATATCAATTTACAAAATATATTACTTGATTTGTAATAGAACATCTCGTGTAATTCTTCGAATATTCTGTCTGGCAGTCTCCTCACTTACACACATTAATTGGGATACACTTTTATATGTTCTCCGTATTTTGCATGTAAAAATGTCATATCGCAAAGTAAAATATAAGCGGTCTTTGTTTGATAAATTGTAAATAATATCATATAAATAATCTATTTCTTGGAGAACACAATCATTCATAAATTCACTTTGCAAATTATTTTCATAGTTATCATCGATTTGAGAAAATGACGTTACAAAATTCGGTGACATATTATTGTCTTTCATATATTGACGACTCACGCGGTAACGATGGGGTAAAATACAAGAAGTAAGGTGGTCAGAAATGCCTTGTTTGAGTTCTCCGTCTACATAAAATGAAGCGTATTTATAGAAATTATTTTTACCATTATAATTACGAACAGCTTTCCATAACCCACAATATCCATAGTATAGTAAATCGTGTTTTTGTTTAGTATTCATTTTTGATGCTATTTTGCTATTTTGACAAAACTTGTAGTGTATAGAACGAACAAATGGTTGAGAATGTAAAAATAAGAGTTCAAGATAATGTTCTCTATTGTTCTGAAATAATTCCTTGTTAATAAAATGAAATTGTTGATTAGTTAAGAATGCAAGACAAATACAATTCATAGAGATTATAATATATATTGAAAACAACATATATTATAGATGAAAAAATCTTATCCATATAAACTAAAACGCAAAGATTTTGCTTGAGCGTGTGTAAATCCTGTAATATGTGAAGAAATTAGATCATTGTTAAAGTTTAGTTGTTCTTGTAATGCGCCACCAAGTAATTCTTGCATCTTAGTAAGATCACTAATGAATGGTTGTTTATTTGCAAGACGCTTGATTAAGTCAAGAAAACTACTCAAATATTTTTCGTGAAAAACAATACCGTGGCTATTTAAATACATAATAAAGGCGTCTCCGTGATACATCAAACAAGATTTAATTATGAAATAGGAGAACAAAGGCGTTTTTTCATTGTATATTTGTGATTTTCGTGTTCGAACAAGTTGTTTATACTGTACATTATGATGATTTAGTAGTTTGGCAGATTGGTAAAGAGAAAATAACGCTTCATTAAAAAGTTTTCTTTGCAAATTTCTATAGAAAACATTGAAAGAATGATGTTGGTGTCTTAAACAAAGATTCAATATAGTGGCCAATGTTTCACAATAAGCTTCATGTAAATGAAAATCAATATTGACATTGTAAATTTCCTTTAAAACAGGATTAGTTATACGACCGTGTGAAAATCGTGAAAAATCAATTCCTAAAGCATGGATAGTTTCGTGGATAAACACTTTGAACCATTCTTCATTACGATAAATATTTATTTCATTGTTCTCTGCACAAGCAAACGTAAAAGCATTATTAGCGTGACTTCTATCAATAGCATCCATTGTTGGAATTGTCTTTTTGAAAGGTGTTAAATATATAAAAATCCGTAATTGTCGAGAACATTTGTCAGGAGAAATAGAATAAGCGTAAGTCAACCATTTTAATAATAATGGTATCATATCATTCACAAGTTTGTTAGGGTGCATAATATGGATTGTTACATTTTTGGTATTGATCTTAGTTGTTACAGTATTACATAAGAATTTGGTTTTGGATATATAAGACCGAATATTATCAGGAATATCATCGAAATGTTCTCCATATTTCGTTCCAGTATTGTTGTCAATATTAAAGTCTGGAACAACAGTATTATTAAGGTTATTGTATATTTTTTGTAAGAATTTTTTAGATGTATCGGAGAACCAAGTATTCTGTAATTTGAAAGTAGAACCTCTATAAAGCATTTGTATGAGAGTTTCCATTAATATACTATAAAATTGATAGATATTTTTAGATAATTTATATTATAAATAAGAATAAAATGGGAATACGGTACTTGAATAACTATTTACGTAAAAGCTGTAGTAAAAGAAGTATTAAAAAAGTAAATTTATGTAATTTGAGAGGTAATACTATAGTAGTTGATACAAGTATTTATATGTATAAATTTCTTGGGGAGAATGCTTTGATAGAAAATATGTTCTTACTGATTTCAATATGTCGTCATTACAAAATAACGCCTGTATTTATATTCGATGGTAAACCGCCAACAGAGAAGATGGATACATTATTGGAAAGAGTGAAATCTAAAAACGAAGCAGAAGATGATTATAAAGAATTAGAACAACGCTTACAATCGCAAGAATTAACGAAGGATGAGAAACAACAAATAAATAAAGAAATGATAGACTTGAAGCGTCAATTTGTGCGGATACGTCCGCGTCATTTATTGGAGGTAAAAGACTTAATGAACGCATTTGGAGTAAAATATATAGAAGCTGAAAGTGAAGCTGACACATTATGTGCCAAACTATGTTTATCAGGGTTTGCACAGGCTTGTCTAAGTGATGATATGGATATGTTTGTATATGGTATACCAATAGTTTTGCGACATTTAAGTTTATTCAATCATACTGTGGTAATGTATGATTATAGTGAGATTTTGGATGAGCTTGATATAAGTAAAAACGATTTTAGAGACATATTGCTTTTATCAAATAACGATTATAATAGTGCAGACAATTCGAATATATATGATATGATCAAATATCATAATTCTTATCGTGCAACATTATATAATAATGATAATAAATTAGATTTTGCAAATTGGTGTGCAAGTCAAATGGTAAATTTTGATAAACAAGAATATATGAAAAGTTCAAAATGTTTTCATATAGACACAAATATTAATATTGATGTAATGAATATATTATGCAGATTTGATGAAATTGATGATGCAAAATTACAAGAAATATTAAAACGTCATAACTTTATATTTGTATAATTGAATTGTAAAATGAACCTTCATAATTATGGGATGCTTTTTGGTGAATGTTAATTGAAATATTTGCCCAAATACTACCATTCATATTGTTCCATCGTTCACAAAATATCACATCTTCACCATAATGAATATTATTAATAATACCAGTTTCAAATAAAGCATAAGCGTGTTTCTGTTCTTCTTTAGAAAGGGTTCCAGTACTATCTATATATTTTGATTTTGGAAAAGCACTTTGCATTTTTTCAAGTGCAATGCGTTTACATAGAAGAAAATTAGAAGAGAGGTATTTAACTTTTGATATACCATTTTTTATTTCAATATTGTTATTAAGTAGTGATACATCATATTTAAGGATATTATTCTGAATGATTGTACTATATGGAGTTTTGATTTGATACTTGTTAGCAGTATCTTTCCAATTATTGAGTTTTTGTGGGTCATTAGATAAAATATCAAAATCAAGTTTTTTCAACGGACAAATTCCTCCTACAATATATTTATCAGCAAGAAGTAATTTAATTATATCGACAGGATCCCAAGATGTAGATGGATGAATAAACATAAAATGAGTTATATGTTCTTTATTCATTCCTTTGGCAATAAGATTATTTTTTGCTTTACAGGAGGAATCAATATATGATACTTGTTCTAATATGACAGGAATATGAAATTCTTTGAAAAGATCCACTGTTTCTAAATAAGATTTCATATATTGCATATGTAAATTCCCTTCATAACAATGTGTTAAAATACAAATACTGGGTTTATGTACCTGTACGTAATTGTGTATTATACCATCCATAATGTAAAATAATATAATATTACATTATGTTTTTACAAGGCCACTTTGACCGCATTATACTTATTTTTTTTGGTTTTTATTTATAAAATTTATGCATCAGACTTCTTCATGAAGTGAGGTTTTAAGTAGGTTTGTAAATTAAAGTAGCTGATTTCATCATCTTTTTTGCAGTTAAGGATTTTGCAAAGTTTATCATCAGGAACAATGAAACGACCATTGTCTTTACGGGCAAGACCGTTTGCTTGGATGTATTGATGAATTTCTTTACTGACAGCAGTACGTGCCATTTCAGTACCAACTTCTTTGTTTAAGAAACGAGCAAGTTCGTCACTGATACGTGTTGGAGCAGTGAAACCAGATGGTTTACGTTCACCATTGGCAGTAGAACGTCTTTTCTTACTGGCTTTGCGAGCAGCTTTCATTTCACGTTCAACGGTTTTAGTAAGTGTTTTGTAGTCAGCTTTAAGTGTGCTAAAGATGCTTAATGCTTGTTGTAATTTGCTGGAGAATTCAGCAAGTTTGGCTTCAATTGAAACTTCTTCAACTGGAGCGGCAGGGGTTACTTCAACAACAGGTTCAGAAACTGGTGCTGGTGTTGGGGCAGGAGTAGTTTCCTTTACCTCTTTTTTTGAGGCGGATTTTTTTGGGGCGCTTGCGGTGCTTTTAGATGCTCTTACCATCTTATATACATTATTATAGGTAGTCTTTTTATATTGTTTCTTGAATAAATATATTTAACAGCATTTTTGTAGTAAATATTTAGGAAATAGAGTCATATAACCACGGTAGTGCAATTCTTGCACTTTGACTAACAGATGTTAATGCCATTAAGCAATAAAGCGCACCTAACTTGCAGTGTTCTTCATCAATACCTGTAAATGTAAGTGTTTCCATTGAACAAATACACGACAACTTAACCTTATTTAAAATCCTTTCGTTATCAAGAGGCAATTCACGTGACACAACAAAACGATTAGAGAATATTCTTTCTAAAAACGGGTCGTACAAATGACATATTTTTGATTTCATTGAATGAGATAAATTAGCACGCTGTTGCCAAATATCCTTTAAACAACGATAAAATCTTGGATAATTGCGCGTAGTTAAATTTGAAAACCACGAAGATTGTGTGTAATTTCCAAGACGATCAAATTCAGTAAATAAATTTTGGATACGTTGTTCCATACTTAATTTTCTAAAACTGCATATTTTTTGATAATCAGGATTGTTTGATTGATTGCTATTGTGCAGTACAGGGTGATAATAAAATCTTGATACTCCTAATGATAGATAGAATCTTGATATTTCTTCATTAGTATTATGACTATTATTATCAGCATCCTCATAATTATGTAATAATAAAGGATTGAGTATAATAGTATGATTATATGCTTTAAGAATATTTTTGATGGTATGAAAATCAACCTTATTACGATTATACGGGTTAATGATAGTTTTATTATTTTGCTTCAATAGATTAAAAAGGGATGTAATATTAAACCCATAATATTTATGCCCGTCATTTATTGCTATAAACAATAATGGATGTATTTCATTTATTGGTTCTAATGTAATCGGATCACTTTGATTATTACATAAATTGCGCTGTAATACACATTTACCTCTGATTCGTAAGGTGCTTTGAATAAAAAACCTGCGAAAATATTTTTGGATCTGAATGGCCTTCGATTCACGTAATATATGAAGTTTAATACGGTCAATAATATCTTGTTTTTTACCGGATATTTTCAAATGATATGCTTTTGCAATTTGTTTTAATTCCGGAATTTTAAGATGATTTAATTTACTTTGCATATATACTATGTGGAGGGAAATGTCTATATGAATTTGATGATTCATTTTTTCAGCAGAATAAAATTTATTTTTTTTGCCATTTTTATAAAAAATTGATTACAATTTTCCAGAAATATATATATCAAATATTTAAGATGTCCTTACCTGTCGCACTTGATTTTGAAAAATGGGAGCCAGCCTCCGTACGTTATATGCAACCACGTGTAAATGACCGTGGTGGAAAGTCTATCTCAATTATCAGTACTCAATTAAATCGTTTATTATATGTAAGTACTCCTTGTATGTCTACTTGGGGTATGAGCGATTATGTTAATGAAGCTGGTGAATCTGATGGAAAATTCTCAATGACTTTACGCTTTCCAAATCCTGATTATGAAACTGCTGGAACAAAAGAGTTTCTAAAGAAGATGAAAGATTTTGAATCATTGGTTATTGAAGATGCTGTAAAAAATTCCGAATTATGGTGGGGTGAAGAAACTCCACGTGAAGTATTAAAACATAACTTCTTTCCATTTATCACTTATACCAAAGACAAAATAACAAAGAAAAATGATTTATCAAAACCACCAAAAATGAAAGTAAAAGTTCCTAATTATAATGGTAAATGGAGTGTAGAAGTATATGACCCAGAACAAAATTGTCTATTCCCAAGTGATAACACCGAACAAACACCGGTTGATTTCGTTCCAAAGAATAGCGAAGTAAAATGTTTAATCCAATGTGCTGGTATTTGGATTGGTGGAAAAGGATGGGGAATAACCTGGAAATTAATGCAATGCATTGTAAAACCACCTGCTAAATTAACAGTATTCGGTAAATGTCATATTTCATTGAGTGAAAATGATAAAGAACGCATTATGAACACTAATACTGAAGCAACAAATGATGAAGAGGAAACCGAAGTTGTTCAAGAACAAGCTGTTGTAGATACAACAGTAGAAGATAGTGAAGATGAACAAGAACCTGAACCAGAACCAAAACCTGAACCAGTAAAAAAGAAAAGAGTAGTAAAGAAAAAAGCAAGCGCATAAGAAGAAATATTATTATAACAAATAAAGTAAAAGAAAAACAAAAGAAAAGAAAAAAGAAATTTAGATTTGTCCAAATTATTTGAATTAAAAAGTTAAATTACCAATCAGAGAAGGCTTTTAAGCTTTTTTTTTGAAAGAATATAAAATCGTCTCACTACACAATTACAATGAAAACAATTTTGTATAAACTTCTCCAATATGAAAGACAGTTTGGAGCACAAAACTACAAATCAATGAATGTTATTCTAAATCGTGGTGAAGGAATATATTTGTATGATGTTACTGGTAAAAGATATTACGATTTTTTATCAGCCTATAGCAGCGTAAATCAAGGACATTGTCATCCAAGATTAGTTAAAAAAATGAAAGACCAATGTGAAATTCTAACACTATGTAGCCGTGCATTTCAGAGTCAACAGTTATGTGAGTTTTATAAATATATGCATTGTTTATTTGGATATGATAGGTGTCTACCTATGAATACTGGAGTAGAAGCAGGAGAAACAGCAATTAAATTGGCACGCTTATGGGGATATAAACATAAAAAGATTCCTCAAAATCAAGCAGAAATAATTGTTGCTAAGAATAACTTTTGGGGAAGAACATTAGCCGCAGTTTCGTCGTCGAGTGATCCAACTTGTTACACGAACTTTGGTCCATACTTACCAGGGTTTCAATTTGTAGATTTTAACGATACAGGAGAACTTGAACATATTTTACAAAAGAATTCCAATATAGCAGCATTTATGGTAGAACCAATACAAGGTGAAGCAGGAATAATAATACCTGATGTAGACTATATGCAAAACGTAAAAGCATTGTGTGAACAATATAATGTATTATTAATTTGTGATGAGGTACAAACAGGACTTGGGAGAACAGGAAAGATGTTTGCATCAGAAGATATAAAACCGGATATGCTAGTATTAGGTAAAGCATTATCTGGAGGAATGATGCCTATATCTTGTGTGCTTGGAAGCAATGAAATTATGGATCTGATAGAACCCGGAAGTCACGGTTCTACATATGGAGGTAATCCATTGGCAATGTCTATTGCACAAGAAGCGATTGATGTTATTATTCGTGAAAATTTGATAACAAATGCACAACAGCAAGGTATGATATTTCGTGATACACTTAAACCGTATGTGAAAAGGGGAATATTGAAAGATGTTCGTGGAAAAGGATTATTGAATGCCATTGAATTTCATGAAAATAAAGATGCAGAAAATGCTGTGGAAAAATTTCGTGAACAAGGACTATTAACTAAGGTAACTCGAGATGGAACAATTCGTATGTGTCCGCCATTAATTATAACAAGTTCCCAAATGAAAACTGCATTAGAGATAATTAAGTCTTGCATTATTCGTTAAAATGAATTGATGATTATATTCATAATAATAAATGAATTATTATGAAACACAATTTAAAAAACTTATTGAACCTTTTTATGGTTCAAAACGAAGTAAAATGATAGATGAAGAATTGTTGAAAGGAAATTTATTGCCACATACATATTCCGTCATAGAACGTATAGATATGACAAACTATCAAGTTTATAGTATTGACCCACAAGGGTGTGAGGATGCAGATGATGCATTTAGTATTTATTTTGAGAACCAAAAGTTATATCTGGCAATACATATAGCAGACCCCACAGAATACATCAATTTAGATTCGGAATTATGGAAAACCATAGAA
>MDSZ01142311.1_pt1 | contig 15110 bp, 8 predicted proteins | sample 811201 | NCBI WGS metagenome assembly MDSZ01 (sample SAMN05326647, study PRJNA326480) | marine metagenome | isolation source: seawater | place: Indian Ocean: North | collected 2010
AAAAATAAAGGCGACCCGAAATACGGGGTGCAGATGCTTGCTCCGTTATGGCGTGTTGGCCGAGTGCGTTTGCCCGGTAAACAGAACACTGAAGCAAGACCTCACTCGCTACTTTTGGTCAACGAAGTAACCCGTTGGAACGCAGAAGGAACCGGTTCTCGCACAGATGACTGTGTTATGGCACAATGGTTCCTAGAGCATAACTTAGAGAAGCTCTATCTTCCGACTATAGTCAATAATCGACAGTGGCGTCCTTCGTGGATGTCTGAGTCAGCTACAGCATGAGGTCAGTGTGAAAACCGTCGAAGAGATTATTAGTATATATACCACACGCTCACGGATAAACGATCATGCTAAAGCAAGAATGCGGAACCTCCGTGACTATTATAACGGCGACGTTGTTGTTCCGCTACCAGAACTAGATACAGATGAACAATCTGCGGTAGCGAACCTTCTGGCACAAGGGTTGGACCAAACAGCGATGCGAATTGCATCAACCAGTCCTGATATTTACTGTCCTCCAGTAGATTCTACAACGAAACGTGCGAGGGATAACGCCGCTAAACGACGTAAAGCCCTATTTGGTTGGTGGGAAAACAGCCGTATGGACCTCCAGCTTGGTAAACGAGCACGGCACCTTATCGGTTATTCAACAACTGTTACACAATTACGGTTTAACTCAAAAACCGGGTGCCCGGAATGGCATTTGCGTGATCCTTTAACCGCCTACCCAGCAAAAATGCTTGGTGTAGACGACATGCGGCCCCGAGATGTGATTTTTGCATACGAAAGATCAATCGGGTGGCTACGAGAACGGTATCCAGAAGCCGCACAAAAGTTCGGAAACGACAATAACGTCAACGAAGATCACCCAATCGAGATGATCGAGTATGTAGACGGTGACGAACAAGTCCTCATCGGCACTCGATCCCCGATCCAGACAGTAAGTTTCGGTACAGCCACCACTTCAAGCCCATTTATGGCTTTAGAACTAGAACGGATACCAAATCCGTTAGGTCAAACCCCCGTAGTGTTCGCCCAACGCATCAGTCTTGACGATGCACAAGGCCAATTCGACGGGATTCTTGGCATGTACCAAATGCAAGCCCGTTTAATGGCTTTAGAAGTCATCGCTGTGCAAAAAGGCGTGTTCCCTGACACATGGTTAGTCGGAAGAGCAGGCGAAACCCCCCAAATCGTGAACCCAGCAGACGGTTTAACCGGCGAAGTTGGTGTTGTACGTGGTGGCGACCTCCGTGATATGCAAATGCAGCCCGGATACATGACAAATCCGGCGATTGACCGACTCGAACGTGCCCAACGTCTAACAGCAGGGATACCACAAGAGTTCGGTGGCGAATCTACTTCTAATATTCGTACTGGACGGCGAGGCGACGCTGTTTTGTCAGCCACAGTTGATTTCACAGTGCAAGAAGCACAACGAATCATGGCTCGTTCGCTTCAAGAAGAGAATCGTTTAGCTGTAGAGATCGCAAAGAAGTATGCGGGACGACGGGCACGCAGTTTTTATGTCAATTCTAAAAATATTAAAGGCCAAGTCGATTACGTCCCCAACGAAAACTTCGACTCCACTGAAAATGTTGTCTCCTACAGTCAGGCAGGAGCCGATATCAACAATCTTGTTATCGGCGGAGGCCAACGTGTTGGCATGGGCACTATGTCAAAGAAATCGTTCATGTCAATCGACCCGTTGGTAGACGATCCAGAATTTGAGCACGATACGGTAATAGCTGAACAATTAGAAGAGGCTTTGCTTTCCGCTGTCCAGAATCAAGCTGCGGAAGGGATACTTCCACCGGGTGATCTAGCCCGCATTATGGATCTTGTAGCACACGACAAGAAAGAATTGGCTGAAGCTGTAGAACAAGTACAGAGAGAAGCACAAGAACGTCAAGCAGAACAAGTTCCTGCTATGTCGCCGGAAGCACAACCCGGTTTGGCTCTCCCCGGAATGGGGGCAGAGTCAATGCCGATGGAAGGTCCACCTCCTGAAGAGGGCGCAGGCTTGCAAGCATTACTGGGGGCATTGTAATGCCGAGAAAAGGCAAAGGTCAGAAGATACAAACTGCTACAGGCCAAGAATATGGGCAAGCCCAAGCGCAAGAAGAAGCACAACGGGAAATCCCATTGCCTGAGATGGCACCGGCTAATGCTATAGCACCGGGTTCAATGGGAAGTTTATTAAGGCCAACTGAAAAACCTGACCAACCAGTTACGGCAATGCCGGAATCAATGCCTACTCAACCAGCGGAACCACCGTTTAGCGAAAAAATGGCCCGGATACTTCCTGCTTTGCTTCCTCTTGCAAACTCTCCTTATGTTGGCGATGACACAAGACAAATCGTTAACAAGATGATTGCAATGGTCCCACAAAAAGATGCGAAATAATGTGGCTTCTCGGCACGTTAGGTTCTATCGCTAAAAGTGCGGCATTAGCTACAAAAAAATCTTTTGAATTTGGAGTAGATATCGCCCAAGAAGTTGTTGGGTTAGATGATGAATATGACGGAGTATGGGGGACGCTTTGGGGGTCATGGGAAGATAATGTTTTAGGGGCTGCGGGTGAAGAAGGGGTTGTACAACACCTGTTTGGGCCTGAAGGTGCTGGCGGTCGTTTCTTTGGGATGATCCCAGAAGAAATACGATCTCCCGGTAAAAAAGTTATTACACCAGTTTTTGACGCAATGGACTTCGTGTACGAACACGCAGTTGATCGTCCGCTTGCAACGATGATAGGTGTGACTCAACAATCAGCCCAAGACGCATGGGGTGTGTTGACAGGTCAGGGAACTCCTGACGAGTTATTTTCATATTTCAATCCGAATGAATGGGTAAAGGCTTACGAAATATCGGGGTCACGTAGTTTTGGGCAATCTTTAGCTCTTATGGCCCAATGGATAGATCTTGATGACCCGGCGCAAATAAAACAAGTTGAAGGCACAGCCTTTTATAAAGGGTTTTCTGGTATTTTTGATGCTGCTGGGAATATTGTTCTTGACCCTGCCAATCTTTTATTTGGCGCTGGGTTAGTTGGCAAACCGGGGAAACTTCTTAAAGCAGGGGTTCAAAAAACTGTTCCGTCTTTAGCTCCTAAGAGCATTGACGAAATGATAAAGACAGGACAAGGGTTTCAACGATTCGATGACGCTATCGAAACACTCCGTTATGCAGATGATTTAGTTTGGTCTGATCGCTATAAAAACGGGCGGGGTTTTGAAGATGCGGATATAGAGAATGTTGATAAATTAACTGCGCGAATTTTAAGTGAAGCTAAAAAAGGTAATTTAGGGCGGTCAGCTAAAAACTTAACAAGAGATCAAGCACGAGCTATTGCTTCGCTCCCCAATAAACAAGCACGGGATATGTATTTCCGTCTTGTAACTACTGGCGGCGACGCCAAAGTTATGGAAGAGATGAACGAAGCTGCTCGTACATGGGCGCTAAATCATCAAGATGGTGGTTTGAACTACCAGTTAAAACAAATTCTCGAATGGCAAAATAACGCTAACTCAGGTGAAATCAGTTCCTTCCTAGTTGCTGAACAACGGCGACTCGAAAATCTTTTAATGGAACAAAACCCTAATTTGCCGTTTGGAGCGGCTCTTTCGATTAAAGAAGAACGCCTTCGGACATTAGCCCGACGTTCAGATGTTCGCAGAGATTACATAGACTCGGATGAGTTAAATGGGTTTAATGACGCTCTTAACGACATGCCCCATTTAGTCTCAGCAGCGGCAGATCAAGTATTACTAGATCACGGGTTCGACACTATGACATTCCTCCCTAAAATTGGGCGAGGAAACGAACTAACTCTCGGCGCAAAAGCAGTACTCAATGATGCTGGGCTAGTTGTTAAGTCTTATGTAGAAAAAATTCCACTTGTAGGCGGAGCACTTTCACAAATGCCTGCTCGTGTAGTTCATGCTGTAGCAGAAAAAGTTCCCCAAGGAATTATTATTTGGGATGACGCCGACCAAGCATTCAACCAATTTGAACGGATGCTTCGAGATGCCAGCAGGATTGTGGATGACAACGGGAATAATCTGATAGACCAAAACTTTGTTGATTCCACTCTTGGCAAATGGACTTCTTATACAGATCTTAATGCTCAAAAGAAACTGTTTAACGAAACAGTTGAAGAACTAAATTATCGGGTTGTCCGGCAATTTCTTCACCGCATCCACCCAGAAGGTTTAGATTTACCGGGTGGTTTTGGGACTATCCCCGCAGAGATTAGAGAAGAAGCAGCAAAACTTACCCAAATTCTCCAACGGCAATACAAAGATGGACAAGATTTACTTAGGTCCAAATCTAAAAATGCCAGAATTTATGGCAACAAACAACTGAGAATTGACCACGCTTTTGAAGGTGGAGAAATCATATCTCGCTATTTGCCGATCACTCCTCAACAGCTTCAACAGTCATCACTTGTTCCACGTTATGACTTGTACCGCAGAGCTTTTAACGACGGTGGGATTCTTGCAAAATCAGGTCGTAGAGCAAGACAGATTACAGCAAATTCAGCAAACGCATTTACTTCTGTTTGGAAAAAAAGTGTGCTGATGCGTCCAGCGTGGCCGATGCGAGTTTTAACAGACGAATATGCTAGAGCCGCTGCACAGATTGGGACTATCGAAGCACTTAAATCTATGCCAGCAGCATTTAACGATTTGCGAGCAAATTGGTTTAGAAACAACAATATTGATATCGGGCCTCACATACGTGAAGCTCTCGAAAAAGAGTTAAATCTCACTGGCACAAATACGGAATACCCAAAATTAGTAGAACAATATGTAGCTAAAGCTGGGTCTGAAGGCGCAGAAGATTTAGTTCGTCAAGTAATTTGGGACCAATACGGCAAAAAGAAAGCTAACCGTCGTACGGGTATCGCTGCAATCGGTGGTTATGCTTTGGCAGGACCAGTCGGGTTAGCTGCCGCTGGGGCTTACGGCGCTTTAATGCGGGGGTCTGTTCGTAGAGTTGCACAACTTGAAACAGCTACAGCGATTGGTTTCCAATTACGTTCTGTTGCTCGTGGGCAATTAGCAGATGAAATTACAGGGATACGAGCAAAATTACAAAAAGATATAAAAGACAAACCGCCTGAAGCAAGAGCTGTATACGAAGCAGCCGCTAAGGCAGAAATTGAAACTCTTCAAACAGCCGCACGTCTTTTAGAAACACAAGCTGACAATCTTTCGTTAGGTGAAGAGTTAGCTAGAGATGCTCTTAAAGAAAGCAATTTCGAGCTTTACAGCAACTTTGACAAAGCTGGGACAATGCTTGCCGAAGGCGGCATGGCAAATATTTCCATGAACGGCTACATGATTGGGAACGCATTCGGCAACAACCCTGTCCAAATGCAAATCTACCGAAATGCAATGTCATCTGATGGATCGAACCGTGCCCTTTACGAATCGTTTTCTGAAACAGAACGACGGCAAAATAAATACACAGGCGAATCACGTCAATATTTGCACGGGCAACAAGATTTCGTGTCAGCGTGGAATGACACAGTAAATAAACAATTCATCCCGATAGGTGATGATTTCACTAACAACGCTTTCCAAGATTTATCACGCATGATTTGGAGAGGAGCTTCCAACGAAGAAATTTTGCGTTGGATGCGAACGGACCAAGGCGACGCTTTGCGTTACGCAATGCCCCATTACTTTGGAGAGCATGTAGTTAATGGGCGTCCACAAGATTGGCGACCCGGTGAAGATTGGGTCGGCATGACCGACGATTTTGATTATCTCGGTTTAATGCGTGAAGAGTTCAATTCTTTAATCCCAGACATAGAACCTTTCCGAGGACTTCGCGAAAGAGCAGCCCGAGGCGACGAACTAAATTGGGACCGGGATGTACAACCAATCCTCGATAACCACCCAGAATTTCGTGGAAAATCAATGGACGCTATCCGGGTCCAAATTAACGAAATTGACTTTGGCAAAGTTATGAGTGATTCATCTTGGATAGATGACGCTGCTGGATCTGCGAGGCTTCTTAACAGAGTCCACGACAAAATAGATTCTATTTTCCAAAGCATTGGCACAATGCCAACAGACATTTTGACTCGGAGTCTTATTTTCAAAACCACTTATAACAGAGAAATGGCTCGGCGTTTAGCTTCTTTTGGAGATGCTGATACAGCATTTAGGTTAAAAGAATCTGATATACGACGCATGGAAACCCAAGCTCGCCAAGTTGCTTTAAGGGAAACCAAAGACTTAATGTACGATCTTGCTGAACGATCTAAGTTTGAAGAAATCGTTGGCAACCTGATTCCGTTCTATGGTGCATGGCAAGAAGTAATTACGAGATGGACAGGGCTTGCAGCTAGAAACCCTGCTTTTGTAATGGCAGGCGCACGTAATTTCCGTAAAGGCATACAGACCTTCGATGGCACCGACGAAGAAGGAAATCAACTTTTTGTTTTGAGATTCCCAGAAGGAGTTATGAATTGGGAATTGCCTGTAGTCGGAAAACTCTTTGGACGGATGTCTGCTTTAGGTGATAGCGCTATTGATTTTAACTTTGGATCTGCGTCGATGATTAGCGCAGGTATGCCGGGGTTCGGCCCAATGGTAAGTATCCCAGCTTCAGAAACGGTATTGAAGTTACCGGAAATTGCAGAAGCAATGGAAATGGTTCTTCCGTATGGCCCAACAGAAGGTCCCAATGTTCTTTCCAGAGCAGTACAACAAGTTTTACCCACATGGATAAAAACGGCATCAGGCACTCAATTCAATACAACCGCTAAACAACGTGCTCTTGCCCGTATTACTGCTGATTTAGCCCAAGAATATTACATGGCAGGCGAAATCATCGACAGCGAAGAAGATTGGAGAAGGTTTGAAGCAGAAGCCGAACGTCGGACAAAAGATTTATTAACGATTCGGATGATCGGGAACTTAGCTCTTCCTGTTTCTTTTGTAGCTCAATCCCCCCATTACAAAGTAATCAACGGTTACAACGAAGTACGGAAACAAAAAGGTATAGAAGCAGCCGACGAGTGGCTTATCACTAAACACCCAGATATGTGGGCAATTCTAGCTCGTCAAACAAAAGTAAGAACCGTGGCTGGGGCAACATTAGAAAGTGAAAAGAACTACCAAAAATATAAAGACTTTGCTGACGAACATACTGAGATAGGTGATTTTGTAACCGGCAAAGTTGGTTCAATAGATGTTGGGTTTGAATACAACCGTGCTGTACAAATTAAAGAAATAAATGAAGGCCGTCGTGTCCGGCTTGATCCTCGGGAAATTTATACACGGGGGCAAGAACGTGTTGGGTGGCACGCATACCGAGATCGGTTAGCCCCTATCAATTCTGAATTAACACGCCGTGGGTTAGACGGGCTTAGTGTCAGCTTAAACGCAAAAACAAATGAAGATTTAGCTGCTTTGAAACGGGCGATTGTAGAAGAAATAGCTGTTACAAACCCTCAATGGAAAGAAGAATTTGACCAATTCAAAAGCCAAGATGAAAAGGCTAAGGTCATTCACTCTTTCCGAGAAGCAGTAGAAAGCGGACTCTTTGTTGACCGACCGGAAATGGAACATGTTGTTCGGTATATCCATGTACGTGACACTATTGCTAAAGAATTAGAACGACGGCACGGACGCAAGGCCGAGTGGGGGCAATTAAGTAATTCAGTTAACGCCGACCTAAAAGAAATGTGGATACGGTTTAGACTGGAGATGTCGCAAATTGAATCTTTTATTGCGATATACACAAGGTACTTTGAGCACGATGATTCTATTAGCCAAGCGACTTGGCCGAGTAATTGGATGGCACAAAAATATATTGAAGAGACAATGGTGGCAGCGTAATGAGTGGAAATCTTGACCCCGAATTAGTGCAAGAAGGGATGTCGCTTAACACGCCTATCTCTGATCCCACAATCCCACAATTTGATTCCGGTGCTCCAGTAGGCATTAGACCCGGAACAGGTTATGGTGTGCGGGCTTCAAGTTTGTCTCAACAAGATTTACAACGACAAGTGATGTCTGGTTGGGGCGGCACTGAAAGAGAAACTGGTTCCGATGAGTTATTTGTCGGAATCACAGGTACTCCTGTCCCCGGTCGTCTTGGCGAAACAGCTATTGATATCAGTGTTGCAGTTACTGGTGAAGATGCGTGGAATGAAGCAATGGAAGCGTGGGAAAATGATCCTGAGTTGTGGGAGCAAATCGCTGAAGGTTTGTTTTTCCACGGATACACCACGTTTGAAACAGACCCTGACGAAATTTATGATTTTGATACTGTAAGAGCAGGGATGTTTTCGGCTGTTGTAACGGCTGGTAATTATTTCCAAAAAGGCATGGGCGCAGCAGGGATGATGCCAACTGTTGACGCTCTTCTAAAAGCTGTAGATCCTGAAGATTTCCAAAAAGAAATTGATCGGATTACGAAAACCAAAAAATCACGAAACTATTCACGAGAAACAATTAAAGCTGCCGCTAATCGCGCAGCCCAAGCAAAACTCCACCGGAATGCGAATGAAGAAGATCTTCGTTCGGCTATCGCAGTTATACATGAGCTTTCCCTTGCTGGAGAAAACTTTAATTTAGAGGACGAGATATCTGCTGTTTTAACAGAAAATAATCCTGAAGAAGCAGCCGGAATAAATAAATATAATTCGATTCAAAAACTCAAAGAGGTGACAGGCCATAAAAGCATAGGTCTGTTACCACGACGGGTGAACCAACCAGTTCAGTTGCAAGCGAGAGCATAATGGCCCATACTCCCGGAACAATGTCGTATGCGGATCGTAAACGGTTCGCTGCTTCTTTTTTAGAAATCATCGGAGCAGATAAAGACGATGTGGGGAACATGCTGACGATGTTGGCGTGGATGTCTCGTGAAAATACTAAAGCTAAAAATAATCCTTTGGCTACTACCGCTTCGTGGATAAAAAATCCTGATGGAAGCGAGCCGACACTTTTTAATAAATTAAATGAAGCTGGCACGATGGGTGTCCGCAATTACGAATCGTTTGAGCAGGGTGTCCAAGCGACAGCAGAAACATTGTTGGCAGAAAAGTACCGTAAAGAATACGGGCCTTTACTGGAACTATTCAGAAAAGGCACAACCCCAGAAGAAGTTTTAGCTACCCCCGGAGCAGTTAACTCAATTAGGACATGGGGTAGCTTCCATATGAAAACAGATGCGGATGGGAACCCTATACGTGATGAAAACGGAGAGATTCTTTACACAGATAACTGGGGTAGTCGTAACAGTTGGGGTGCAAGCAAAAAAGATTTAGAAAAAGAAATCCAAAGAGGAGAAATCGAGATAGTAGAAACTCCTCGGAAGGGCGCTGATGTCGAGCAATGGCCCGATATCCAAAACCCTGAAGAAACTGAAGATTGGACTGAAGCTCCAGAAATTATTGGAGGAGATTTCCGAGATGAACTCACCGAACATGACCCTGACAGGGCACGAGCTTTAGCTGAAGGTATAGAAAGTGGAGAGTTTGTTGGGCAAGAAGCCCAAGTGGATGCCCCTAAAGGCGGCATACCTGAGTCATGGATGGATAAGGAATTAGTAGATTCATCTGTTCCGACTCCTCGCCAAGACCAACGAGGCACGGGTTCTACTGGTAGCGACGCTGTATTTCTTGAAGAAATATTTGAGAATGTTCATACCCAATTATCAGAAAAACTTGCTGAGATGCTGGGTATCAGTACGTCTGGGATACGAGGGCAAGATCTAAGCGAAAAGATAAGAGAAAAGTATGATTCGGTTCGTGAGAATACGGGCAGGCTTGAAAACGCAGAAGAGTTGGCGTCGCAAACACTTGAAATTTTCAAGACTAAAGCAGCCCAACATCGAGGGGGCAGAGCAAAGTTAAGCGACGAAGATCGTGAATTACTTTTTGATCTAATTGGTACTTCTCGTGGGGGTAGGCAAGGGAGTACTGTTAAAGGTTTAAGTATTGCTACTCCAGAGCTTGAAGCTCTTTATCGGAATCGTGATGCGACATATAACGAGGTTTTAGCTGAACTCCAAAAAGCTCCTGCTCATGCAAGAAAATTGGCACAAACCTTATTGGCGGACCAAACGGGAATTGAGAACTTTATAGAACTTTGGCAAGAGTTTGACTTTTACACAAGTCCTAACGGTTTTGAAGAATGGTTCGGGGCTGAAGGATGGGGAGCAGGAGAAGCCGAAAAAACAGCAACCGATTGGCTGAGGAATGAGTTTTCCCAAACGCTTATCAGCGATATCGAGCGTGCCTCTGAACTCTTAGAAACTAACGAATTTATAGATCAATTAGATAATCTTGCTGAACCGGGGACGTTCGACAGACAAGCAGATTGGTGGTCTAGCGAATTTCTTCACGCAATGGTCGTCGATCAATATTTGAGTTCTCCAGAAGTTGGAGCGCTTGGACCATCTAACGCTCCGCTTTATGGCGGTGATGGCAAGTTAACTCTTAGCGATGGAACCACATCAGGCATAGAACCAGTTATGCCTGAACTTAGTTATGAAGAACCGCTACAAGGCACTACTACACACCGAGGTGGGTTTGAAGCCGCTGATGCTGCTATGGCTGGGGTTCAAGTTAATGTGGCTGTTCCAAGTGAACAGTTACGAGGCATCAGTGATGAAGCATTAACTTATATGGCCGAAGAGTTCGGTGGTTCAATGGCGTTTTACGAAGATTTAGAACGTCGTGGTCTTTTGAATGTTGATCTTGATGGGGATGGTGTTAAAGAAACTTCGTTGTTGGAACATTTAGAAACAGGGATTAGCAACCCGGATGTTATCTGGGGATTGTTTATGCAAACAGATTGGTTTGCCCAATACGATGCGACTGCTAGAGATTTCCAAGAAAAATGGTTTTCAGTTGGGGGTACTGATTCGTGGGTTCCAATCTTAGAGGGCGGCGAATGGAATATGACGCCCGATATGATGGCGGAGTTAGATCCTCAATACGATATTTTGGTTCGTGAAGCAGAACGGTTGGGGATAAATACTGATAATGAGTTAGCTAAAGAAGCGTTAATGTCTATGGCGTTTAATGCGAAAATGATGAATATGGACAATTACGAAATCAAAAGAGAATTTTTACAAAATGTAAATTTAGCTTTTGACCAAACAACTGTTAGAGGTTCAAGCACATTTAACGCCATCAAGAATAAGATCCAACAAAATGCGGGGTCGTACATGATTTCGCTAAACGACACAACGCTAAACGATTACGCAGAAAAAATTTATTTAGGGGAAACAACTTACGAGGCAATGACTTCTGCGTTTTATGAGCAAGCTAAAAAAATGAATCCTTCTATAGCTTCGTTGATAGATCAGGGTTACACACCTGCCGCATATTTTGCTCCTTATCAGAATATTGCGTCGAATGCTTTGGAACGAAATGTAGATTTTTTGAGTGCTAGAGACTCGAAAATGTTTACTGATTTAACGGGTTCGTTTCTTGATGCAGATAATCAACAGCAGATAATGTCCCGTACTCAATTTGAAAAATACATTAAAGGTTTGCCCGAGTGGGATACGACAGACAATGCTCGTGATGATGCTTATAGCACAGTTACTACTTTGCTCGATTCGTTCGGCTTTCCCGGATACTAGGTGATGTAAATGGATTTCTTTGGTGCTGGTTCTCCGATGACAGAACCGAGAACAAAAAAAACAAATTATTGGCTGGGTAAAAGCGATGCGTTTTTTGCTGGGATTAATGAAGCGTTAGCTAATTCTGGTTATAGGCCTGTTCCTTTGGGCACAGTCGATATGGAAAAAAACGAAGATGGGGAATGGGAAATAGTTTTGCCAGAAGGCACGGGTTTCAAAGAAATGCCGATTACGCCAGAAACTGGAGATTTTACTCCTGTTCCCGTAGCTGATAACACCACAGTTACTGGAGGCGAAACGGGAGAGGAAGAGGAAGAGGAAATTATCTTTGGTGAAAACCCACCGGCTCCCCCTCGCCTTCTCACGGATTTATCTGAAGCAGAACAAGATATGTTTCGACAGTTCGTTGACACATTTCAGGGTGGCTTAAAAGGTTTCGAGCAAGCTAAAGAAGATTTTTTAAGTGGTGTTATAGATTGGCTACCTACTGATTTTTCTTATTTCAATAGCATGGTCCCTGATGAATCAGGAATGTTCCAAGGTGGGTATGTAACTCCCAACGCAGAAACTGGTGAAGGAAGTTTTTATACTCAGCGGACTGGTTATAAAGAAAGTTACGGTACTGAACCCACGAATAATCCTGTAGATAAAGCAGGTAATTCTAGGTTTGTTGAAGTATCCACATTAGATGGTCGAACCATTTGGACAATAAATGATGATTACTCTCCGTCTGGTACTGGCACTAGGGGACGGACAGATAAGGATTCTACTGATAAAGAAGTAGACCGGCTCAATAAAGAATATTTAGAACAAAAAGGTGTTGAGGGCGCTGTAGCAATTCTTACACGTTTAGTAGGGGCTATGGGGTTACCTGTTTCGCTTGTAGCTAAATTAAAAAACATGATGGTTGATGGTCTTTCAGAAGATGCAATCAAATTAGAAATCAGGCAAACCGACGAATACAAAGCTCGTTTCCCCGGCATGGAATACAGGCGTCTAAACGGTTTCGCCCCTATCACAGAAGCCGCTTACATGGAAAATGAGGACACTTACTACAATCTTTTACGGTTGCATGGTTTACCTGAACGGTTTTACGATGACTTAGAAGATTTTGCGGTTCTTATCGGAGAAGATGTTTCACCTGAAGAATTTGGTGAACGTGTTAGCCTCGCAGAATTAGCTACGGCGGGTGCAGATCCATTTACAAAAGAAGAATTAAGACGGCTTTACGACGTACAACAAACTGACCTTGTTGCTTATTATCTTGATCCTGAAGCTGCAACAAATTTAGTTCAAGAACGTAGAGCTTTTGAAGCGGCTGGTCTTTCGGCTTCAGCAAGACGTGTTACTGGACGAAAAACTGGGTTTGATAAGCAAACTGCGGATGCCTTACAACGTGAAGGTATACAACGTCGAGAAATTCAACAACGGTTAGCTCCTAGAGCCGGTTTGTTGGGCCAAACTATTGGCGAAACGACAGGTTTAACTACTTCTGAATTAGCGTCAGGCGAATTTGGTTTAGATATTAATGATCGGCGTCGTGTTGAAAGACGGCGGCAAGAACGGTTAGCAGGTGTTTCAGGAGCATCTGGAACTATGGTGTCCGGGGCTGGCGCAACAGGTCTTGGCAGCGCTAATACTTGACATAAAGATTATTAGTTACTTATACTGATGAGAGCGGTTGGCCCCTTCGGGGTGAGCTAATCGTAACAACATTTTTCCATCCAAGGTTCCACCGCTGAGGATGCGTACAAGTAGGTGAGTGACATATGACAGATAATGACTCCACTGACTACAGTGACAGTGGTTCTGCCAGTTCATCCGAATCGAAACCCAACTGGCGTCGTGAGTTGGAATCTCGCTTGAAGGAAGCTGAAGCTCGTGCTTCAGAGGCCGAAGGCAAGATCTCTAGTTACGAACGTCGGGATACGTTCCGTTCAGCAGGACTTGATCCTGATGATGCTCGTGTCAAGTATTTCGTTAAGGGCTACGATGGTGAGCTTTCCCCTGAAGCTATTCGTGAAGAAGCGATGGCAGCAGGATTTATTGGTGAAAATGCTCCTCCCATTCAACAGCTTGATGCGATGCCTGAAGTTTTAAGAGCAGAGGAACGAATCCAGTCTGCCGGGGAAGGCGGAGATCCGGTGTCACAAGCCGATCTTGACGCCCAGATCAGAGCAACGAAGAATCCAGACGAACTACGTGCTTTGATGGAAAGTCATGGTGTCTTGTGGGGGGCAACAGCCTAAGTCAGTAGCTAATGGAGTCCGACTTAAGGACTACCAGTGGCATATACAACCACCTCCACACTGGACGATCAGGTAAAAACGGCGTTCGATCAGACCGCTTATTTTGCTTTGCGTTCACAGCCATTGTTTGAAATGGTTGCGGATGTACGTTCAACAAACCAGAGCCATAACGGTTCTGGCGTACAATTCACGTTCTACGCCGACATGGATCAGGCAACATCAGCGCTTACAGAAGCAACTGATGTAACTGCTGTTGCGTTGACTGACAGCGCAGTAACCGTAACTCTTGCTGAGTACGGTAACGCTGTCATCACCACCGCCAAGGTGCGTGGAACATCGTTCCTCAATGTTGACGCTGATGCGGCCAACATTGTCGGTTACAACATGGCTGATTCGCTTGACAAAATCGTTTCGGATGTCGCTAATGGCGGCTCAAACGTAACGTATGTCGGGCAAACAAGCCGTGGTGCTATCACAGCTAGCGATAACTACACCGCTGCCGAAGGTCGGAAGGCCGTCGCCCAGCTTCGTACTCGTAACGCTCCGGGTTGGGATAACGGTAACTACATGGCAGTTATCCACCCTGATGTTTCCTACGATCTTCGTGGAGACACAGCGGTAACTGACGTTATCCAATATCAACTGTACCAAGAAGGCGCGCCTATCAAGGCTGGCTCAATCGGTACATTCAATGGCATCGAATACATTGAAAACCCCCGTGCAGGTCTAATTGCCGACGGTGGTTCAAGTACTGTCGATGTTTACCAAACCCTTATCTGTGGTCGTCAGGGACTTGCGAAAGCATTCTCTCGTGCACCCGGATTCGGGCCTGAGCCAAGCATCGTTGTTGGTCCTGTGACTGACACCCTGCGTCGGTTCAACCCAATCGGTTGGTACCACCTCGTTGGTTATGGCCGCTTCCGTGAAGCGTGTCTGCAACGTGTGGAATCATCATCCAGCATTGGAGATAACTAATAGTTAACTCCTAAGAGTCGCAGAGGGGTCGGGTTTTCCCCCTTTCCCCGGCCCCTCTGCTCTCTTCTGCTACTATTCTCATCATGCCTATCGTTAACGGAAAGAAGTACCCTTATACCGCTAAAGGTAAAAAGGCTGCTGCTGCTGCAAGGAAGAAGAAAACTTATGCAAAAACCAAACGGTGATGTAACGATTAGGCCCAAACCGATCCAAGGAACAGGTTCTACTAATGGCTAGTGGTCTTTACGTTGAGACTTTCGAAGC
>MDSZ01174840.1_pt1 | contig 15109 bp, 16 predicted proteins | sample 811201 | NCBI WGS metagenome assembly MDSZ01 (sample SAMN05326647, study PRJNA326480) | marine metagenome | isolation source: seawater | place: Indian Ocean: North | collected 2010
TGGAGCGGAGGCTGTTAAGGCTGGGCTGAATGTGGTCCACTATACTTTGGAGTTGTCGGAGGCTGTGACTGGTCTTCGCTACGACAGTTGCATCAGCGGTGTTCGGCTTGGTGACCTGCACACGATGAAGAGCATGGTCTATGATGAGATTAAGGATGTTGAAGGCAAACTCATCATTAAAGAGTATCCAACTAAGTCTGCAACTGTAAATGTTTTGAAGGCTCATCTAGAAAAATTACAAAAAAGTAATTTTAAAATTGGAATGATTCTAGTAGATTACGGTGATTTGCTTAAACCTGTAGGAAACTATAGGGAGAAAAGGAATGAGTTAGAGTCTATTTATGAAGGATTGAGAAGTATGGCTCAAGAATTTGAGTGTCCTGTGTGGACAGCCTCTCAAACCAACAGATCAGGATTGAACGCAGAAGTGATTACACTAGAGTCTATTTCAGAGGCTTTCAGTAAATGTTTCGTGGCTGATATGATTTTCTCTGTCTCCCGAACCGTTGAGGATAAGACCACCAATACTGGCCGTATTTTCATTGCCAAGAACCGCAATGGGCCTGACGGCATTGTGTTTCCTATTTTTATGGACACATCCAAGGTTAACATCAAGGTCCTCAAGGCACCAATTGCCACTGAGGATAAAAAAGATCCTAGCAAAAAGCTTATGCAGATCTACCAGCAGAGTAAAAAACAATTCGCACAAACAAACCCAGGGGAGAAAACATAATGAGCATTGCTAGCGATATTTTATCAGACATCACGGTGCATATGAAATATGCACGATACTTGCCGAAAAAGGAACGACGAGAGTCTTGGAAGGATCTTGTAACACGCAACAAGAAAATGCACCTCAAGAAATACCCTGACTTGAAAGAAGAGATCGAGTCAGCATATGCGATGGTGTATGACAAGAAGGTTCTTCCTTCGATGCGCTCAATGCAGTTCGGCGGCAAGCCGATTGCAGTTGCGCCCAATCGTATTTATAACTGCGCTTATGTTCCTATCGATGATTGGCATGCGTTTTCGGAGACAATGTTTCTTTTGCTAGGCGGCACGGGCGTGGGCTACTCAGTCCAGCGGCATCACGTCGAGAAGCTTCCTTCTATCCAGAAGCCCACTTCTAAACGCTCCCGCCGCTTTCTGATTGGAGATTCTATAGAAGGCTGGGCTGATGCTGTTAAGGCGCTGATGCGGTCATACTTTGAAGGCGGTTCGCGTCTTCGGTTTGACTTTTCAGATATCCGACCCAAAGGAGCACGCCTGCTTACATCTGGGGGGAAGGCACCTGGCCCACAGCCTCTTAAAGAGTGCCTCGTCAAGCTTCAAGGCATCCTGGATTCCAAGGAGAATGGCGATTCCCTGGAGACAATCGAGGTGCATGACATCGTGTGTCACATTGCCGATGCTGTCTTAGCTGGCGGCATTCGACGGGCTGCACTCATTTCTCTGTTCTCGGCGGATGATGAGGAGATGCTCGCTGCCAAGAGCGGAAACTGGTGGGAAAATAATCCTCAGAGGGGAAGGGCTAACAACTCTGTGACTCTGATGCGCCATCGCATCACCAAAGAATACTTTGCTCAATTGTGGGACAGGGTAAAAGCATCAGGCTCTGGCGAGCCAGGATTTTATTTTACCAACGACAAGGATTGGGGAACCAACCCTTGCTGTGAAATTGCATTGAGGCCCTACCAGTTTTGCAACTTGGCCGAAGTGAACGTGAGTGATGTTGAGTCCCAAGAAGATTACGAGGCTCGCGTGAAGGCCGCCGCTTTCATTGCAACGCTTCAAGCTGGATATACAGATTTTCACTACCTTCGAGATGTTTGGCGACAGAACACTGAAAAAGATTCGCTGATTGGAGTTTCGATGACCGGCATTGCATCAGGAAAAGTGCTTGGCCTTGATATGAAAAAAGCTGCTCAGTCTGTTCGCAAAGAGAACCGTCGCGTGTCCAAGCTTATCGGCATTCGACCGGCAGCGCGGACAACCTGTGTGAAGCCTGCAGGGACAACGTCCTTGACTCTTGGGACCTCTAGTGGTGTTCATGCGTGGCATGGTGACTACTATATCCGCCGCTTGCGAGTGGGAAAGAACGAACCTATTTACACTTATCTTTCAATCAATCACCCTGAACTGGTGGAAGATGAGTATTTCCGCCCTCACGATACAGCGGTTATTGCTGTACCGCAAAAGTCCCCCGAAGGTGCAATTACACGACAAGAGAGCGCCCTTCAGCTTCTGCGCCGAATAAAGAAGATCAGCGAGGAGTGGATTGAAGCCGGTCACGGAAGAGGTCAAAACACCCACAATGTCTCTGCTACAATCTCAATCCGCGATAGTGAGTGGATTGATGTAGGCGAGTGGATGTGGGAGAACAGAAACTGTTATAATGGATTATCAGTTTTGCCTTACGATGGTGGAAGCTATGTGCAGGCCCCTTTCGAAGATTGTTCTAAAGAAACATATGAGAAAATGCTTGATAACCTCAAGAAAGTCAATCTTAACAAAGTAGTTGAGATAGAAGATAATACAAATCTCAGTGGCGAGCTTGCTTGTGCAGGAGGCCAGTGTGAAATCTCTTGATTTTTAATTTAGAGTTCCTACGTTTAACGCAACAACAACCAAGGAGGCTCAAGTGAGCAACGAAGCTAAAAGTAAAGAAGAGTATGTTATCGACTTCATTAAGGCGTTTAAAGCAGTCGAAGATGAAATGGAGCCCTACAAGGAGCACCGTCGAGACTTGAAAAAAAGCTATGTAGATAATGGATGGCTTAGCAAAGAAGAGTTGCGCTATGCTGTAAAGGCTTACAGGATGCTGCGCGGCGATGAGAACTTTGAGTATTTTACTGAAATTTACGAGAAGATTTCTAAAACCTGGACGGGGGGTCAATGATACCTGTCCCTAAAAATCGTTATTTGTTGATTGAAAAGATAGACGAGCAAAAGGAATCAAAGGATAGTTTGGTTTTGATACCTGAAGAGTATCGACCATCCTCTCCTTATACCCCTGCTCGCATAGTCCGTGGGGCGTCTGATTGCAATAAAGAGTGGAAAGCGGGCACGGTAGTGCTCGTGCCCACCGGAACGGTAGAAACTGTTTCATATAATCAGAATGATTACTATTTAGTATTAGAAAATCACGTCCTTATGGGCTTCGAAGAAGACCCTTATGACCTATAGGAGAGGATAGATAGTGAACAAGAAAGAGCTGAAAAAAATAATTTCTGAGGTTGTTGCCGAAGAAAGTGCTCTGCTTGTTCGCCCTTTCCGACCTTTGCACGAGGGAGGATTTTCTCGTCTTCGGCAGATCATGCTCGGACAGGTTCCTTCCATCCAGACGGCTGCGATTTTAACGGCTGAGAATCCAGCCGGTGGCCCTGGAAAGGGCAAGGCTAGTCCTGGCGATAACGCCCGAGCGATGAGGGCACTAAAACAGAGGCTCAAGCATATGAACTTAAACCCAATGAGCAATAGGGTCTTGGGTTATACACCGCTCAAGGGCTCTTTTGGGGAAAAAGAGAACTCTCTCTTTATTCCGAATTTGTCTCGCGAGGAGGCTATAGCCTTGGGACAACAGTTTCAGCAGACAGCCGTGATCTGGGGAGAGGCTGAAGGTGACGACAAGCCTGCTTTTAAGTGGGAATACATCACTCTCTTGGATGATGACGGAACCCCTCTTGCTCAACCCCGAGTAGATGACACAAAATCAGTAAGTATGTCGGGCACAGATGTGCAGAGTCGAGATGACTTTTATTCAGAAAAGGCAGGAAGGAAATTTCTTATTCCTTTCTTTGCTGATGATGTCGAAGAAGAAGTCAATCCTGAAAGCTTACAGGAATCGATGACAATCTCGCCATCGGCACGAACTCTCTTAGAATCTATTGACAAGCGCGTAGCACTAAGCTGTCGAGCGGATACTCCCGGTCGAACCAGGTGGCACTGTCGCGGTCTAATAAAAAAGGATTTAAAAAGAGTTCTAGATATGTTAAATGGTGATTAATGAAGAACTTATCACGCGCTTCCTTGGTGCAGAAAGCCCTGCACTTTGGACAGAACAGGGCGCGACTCACAAACGAGGGAGCACTAGTGGTGGATACCACTCCGCACACGGGCAGATCTCCTAAAGCAAAATACATCGTCAGGGATTCAATCACGGACAAACTCGTAGATTGGGAAAACAATCAAGAGATGTCAGAGGAAGACTTCGATAGCTTCTACGAAGACTTTCAAAAGAAAACTGATTTACGGATAATGTATGAACAGGATGTGTATGCAGGGTCAGACCCTACGCATCGCCTTCCTGTGCGCATACATACGATTAAACCGTGGCATTCTTTGTTTGCAAAGAATATGTTTTTTGAATTGAACCCTGAAGAACGCGATTCTTTCGCTCCAGAATTTAATGTGTACTCGGCCCCTTTTGTCACGGAAGAGCCCAGAGTTGTCATCTCTTTCGAGAAGAAGCTCGTACTGATAAGCGGGACTGACTATGCAGGTGAGATTAAAAAGAGTGTCTTTACGGTGCTCAACTTTTTATTGCCCCAGAAAGGTGTCTTGCCAATGCACTGTTCAGTAAACGTGTCGCGCTATCAGAATGCGCCCACTGTTTTCTTCGGTCTTTCGGGCACCGGAAAGACGACTCTTTCTTCGGATGAGGGTAGTTGGTTTATAGGTGACGATGAACACGGGTGGTCAGATAACGGGCTGTTTAATTTTGAAGGCGGGTGCTACGCCAAGACAATTCGCCTTTCTCCTCGTGACGAACCCATTATTTACAACGCTTGTCATCGCTTTGGAACCATTTTGGAAAACGTCAAGGTGGAAAAGGGAACGGTTGACTTTAATGACAACTCTTTGACAGAAAACACCAGGGCGTCATATCCTCTCGCCTTTATTGACAACCTGTGGGGCACCCCCGCTTGCGATCATCCTACTAACATCATCATGCTTACGTGTGACGCATACGGAGTGCTTCCTCCCGTCTCCCGCTTGGAACCAGATAAGGCGGTCGAGCAATTCCTTTTGGGATACACAGCCAAGGTAGCGGGCACGGAAGAAGGAGTTACAGAGCCTGAGCCTACTTTTTCTTACTGCTTCGGGTCACCCTTTATGCCACTGCGTCCTCGTGTCTATGCAGACCTCCTTAAAGAAAAAATGAAATCTCACGGGGTAAATTGCTGGCTTGTTAACACGGGCTGGACAGGAGGCCCTTATGGGACTGGTTCGCGCATATCCATATCCGTGACCCGTCAAATCGTAGACGCCATCCGACACGGGAGTTTTTTGACCGAGAAGTGCAACTACCACAAACATCTCTATACGGATCTATCGATTCCTGTTGTACCAGGATATCTTCCCGAGGAGGTGTTGTTCCCTGAAAAAGGATGGGAGTCACTGGAAGCTTATCAAGCCGCAGCGCGTGACCTGATGAGCAAGTTTATTTTTCGTTTGAAAACGATGACCTTGTAAAATAAAAGAGCAGTTTGCGAGATGAAAGGCTACTTACCTGAGAATGATTATGAGAGGATCCATAATGTAAAACAGGGCTTGGAAAGCCCGCAGCTGTGCCGGATCACTTATTAGGAGTAAAAGAATGAGATACTTGATAGCTTGTATGTTGATGGTGCCCAATGTGGCACTTGCTGAACCTGTTGTGGATGATGAAGCGATTATTCATCACGCCAAACACAATTGTCCTGGGATCAAACCCTCCAAAGTAAAGGAGAGCATCCTGCGGGATCTGATGGCAGTAGAGAATCGATTCTCGCCACCCGCGTCTTTGAAAGGAATGACGCTGGCCGCTGCCTGTTTTGAATCCAAATACAACCCTACCGCCAAGGGAGACTACCGCAAAGTCAAGAACCGTCGAGTGCCTATGGCCATCGGCATTCTGCAGCAGTGGCCTTGGGTAGAAAGGTTCTATAAGATCAATCGCCGGAATCACAAAGAGGCGACATCTGCGTGGATGCAGCACATCGTGCGCCAACTCCACTACGTCAAGAAGAAATGTAAATGGCGCTCGCCCCACCGCCGCTGGATCGCTGCGTGGGTCACCGCCATTCGCTACCCTAAAAAAGGAGGAAGGTGTCACGAACGCCCTAAGCACCTCAAGGTCCTTAAACGCTGGCACAGGGCAATTAAACTTACTTACGATGAAGACTTCGGATGCTAAAAACTTTTTGTTTTAAGTGGCAAGAAATTACCATAGGAGGAAATTTAAATGCTATCGTCCACGCAAATTTATACGGCTCTAAAATACTCAGTTTATGTGAGCCTTCTCTATCTCCTTTCGACACCTTTTGTTCTTTCTCTGATTTGGACTTAGAAGGAGCGAATCTTAGCAAAGGAAAGCTAAACTGTTTTGAACGCCTCTCTTACAGCCTTGCGCTTAAGGGGGGCGTACCTTTTTCAGGGAAAGCTACTGCGGTAAAAATAGATGCCCCGTCTAATCGACTAACGGTTATCACCAACAGTGCTCTTACTTTTGATATAGAGTACACTTCACTGCGCATTTTTGACACCGAAGGTGTAAGAGGCATTCCTTTTGGTTGGGAGGAAAAGACTGACTCTTATCGAGTCCTGGACTGGTTTGATGTGCGCTCAGGAGCGAAACACGAACACCAGTGCCTAGAAGACTCCAAAAGTTCTTTTATTAATAGGGTTTACTTTTATTTATCTCCGCGCATCGACGGCAACAAGCAATATAAAGACTTGATGGCAGAATCTATTTTAACAAAGGAACAGTTGCATCATCCTGATTATTCGGATTCTATCGCTCGGTTGAAGGTGATGGGTTTGATGAAGCAAGCAGGCATTCGAGGCACCAGCAATGGGGCTAAACAATTCTTGCCAATTAAGATAGAATTGTCTCAAAGGGATGTGCTTCCTATTAAAGAAATGGAATACAAGTCCGTGGGCAACATCACTATCGACAACAGGACAGAAGAGCAGATTATTGATGAATGGCTTTCATCTGGCAGGAATAATACCAGTCGCAGGGCAACCTCTTGATTTTGGGATGCCGTGGCACGATTCGCTGATGCCATTGGCCCCCAACTATCTGGCTGTAGAGCGAGCAGTGGTGGAATGCGCCTACGCAGGTTGCGAGACAATCTGGGTGGTGTGCAATGATGACATGCAACCCCTCATCCGGCACCGTCTTGGCGACTACGTTCAAGACCCTGTCTGGGTTTATCGACATTACGAATATAAAAAGGCGAACTATCAGAAGCCAATTCCAATTTATTATGTCCCTATTCACCCTCGGGATCGCAACAAGCGTGACTGCCTGTCGTGGAGTGTTCTGTATGGAGCGTGGCGGTCCACTAAGATAAGCTCTGCTCTGAGCCGCTGGTTCGGCCCAGATATGTTTTATGTGGCTTTCCCTTATGGGGTATACCACGTCTCTGTCCCTCGGGACCACAGGAAAGTAATATCTTCAGGCCAAAAAGTTGTGCTAACCCATGAAGGTCGCTCTGTGAGTGACGGTGAGTATCTGGGATTCACTTTTAATCCCGAAGACCTTGAAAAATTAAATTCGGAAGTTAAATTAAAGTCAACAGGATTGTATACTAATCAAGAAAGAACTGAAAAACTCCCGCTAGACCAGCGGTTTTCATATCGCTGGTTTCAATTAGAAGAAGTGTTTGACACCCTCGACAACCAAGATGCTCACAAAATTGAAGTGTCTAAGTATTGGAAGATTGATTCTTGGGAAGGGTACAGAAGATATTTAGCGGAAGGGGCAGAAAAATTTAAAAGACCAGCTAAGAGTATTTTAAATTACAAAGAATGGAATGGAATAGGAATTGACGAAGAATGAAACTATTTATGAGAGAGGTGACACAATGAAGATCAGCGTAGGAAGGTATTTTGAGATTATTGAGCAAGAAGTACGCGCTCTTCTTCACGAGGCCGACACGCCAATTATAAGCTTCTTAAAGGATGAGTTTCTTGATGATTCCGACGAGGAGCAGCTTTACAACCAGGCACAGAGCGACATTAAAGATGTTGAAGAAGTGCTGGTTAAGCTGGGTTTTTCTGGGGCAACCGCCAAAAAGATGGCATATGACATCTATATGGACGCCCTCAAATCAGTCAAATAATAATGGTGTAAAATGAATCTAATCGGCAACACTCCCCTTGTAAAACTTGGGGAACAGCTTTACGCAAAGCTGGAAACATACAGCCCCACGGGCTCTATTAAAGACAGGATGGCAAGCTACATTCTTGCCAAAGCAGAAGAGAGTGGCGAGATCCCCCCGAATGGTACAATAGTAGTGGCATCTTCGGGTAACACTGGTATTTCATTTGCAATGCTCGCAGCCCAAAAAGGGTATGGATGTATTATTGTACTCCCGTGCAACATGAGTGATGAGCGCAAGCAGATGATAAAGATGTTTGGTGCGCGTATCATTGAAGTAGGTGAAAGTGATTTTCAAGAAGCTATAAGGACCCGAAACGAGCTGGTTAACAACTTTGGCACTTATTGGTCGCCCATGCAGTTCAGCAATCCTTACAACATTGAATGTCACGAGGAGACTACTGCCCAGGAGATTGCTCAAGCAGTGTTGGATATGCCTGCCCGTCTTTCTGCAATCGTGTCAGGTGCTGGGACAGGGGGCACTATTATGGGATGCCAACGCCGCTTGAGCCGACTGTGGAAAGATGCTAAGTTTTTATTGACCAAGCCTGAAGAGGATGCCGCCGCACACGGCATTCAGGGCATTAATGATGGGGCAGACTTTTTGGTGGACAAGTCTCTTATAGACGAAGAGCTTCTTGTTTCTACAGAAGCAGCCAAAGCCCGAGCAAGATCCCTTGCTTCTAATCACGGACTGCTCGTGGGGATAAGTGCTGGTGCCAATGTTCTCGCAGCAGAACGATGGATAAAGACCCATCAACCCTCGGGAGTTGTGGTAACCTTCCTTTGTGACAGGGGAGAGAGATATTTGAGTATCTTATAACTAATTAGAATTATGGGCGCATACTGGATTTTAGCAATTATCACTGTTTCTGTTCTAGTAGGCTTTCTGTATGAGATTGACAAGGATAAAAATCAATGAACTTTAATGACCTCAAAACACTGATTCGCGAAGAGATGCAGGAACAAGAAGAAGCGTACAAGCAATACATCAACCATAGCAACCGCGCTGTGACCTCGTATATTAAACTGATGGGCCGCCGCCCCGCTTGGCGCAAGAGCTTGGCTCAACTGTGGGACATAATGCTCGATCTGGCTCGAAAGAATCCTAATGCGGACGACACTCAAATGCGCAAGCTGAACCAAACCGCCCGAGCCGCAGCAGAGCAGTTTTCTGGGCTCAACCCAGGAATTGTACAGTTCCACTTCAGCCCGCTCATCAAGGACGTTACTGGTACGCTGCCTGCTGGAGGTGATCTGTTGGCGGCTGTTGAAGATCGCGAGCAGAAGCTGGCAACGGCGGCTGATGTAAAGCGCGATGCTGAACGAAGCGCCGGGGTGCCCATTGCTGATCCGCAAGAAGTTTTAAAGGATTCACCTCGCCGTCACGGAGTTTCCGCTGGTATTCGCACTGCTCCCGATGGAGTAGACACCCCTGAATCTGCGCGGCGCTGGATTGCAAGAGAGTTTCAAGGCGCACCTTTATGGAAACTTGTACTCTATCAGAAGCCTGCAGAAGATGGCGGTGAATACTTCGCGTACTTTGAGGCAGATTCTTCTGGTTAATTTCGCTTGATTTAGCTCAAGATGTTGCTATACTCTCTAGGTAACTAAGTGAGGGAATATGGAACGCACTAAATCATCTATACCTTTTGTCGGACTGCACGCCCACAGCGTAGCTGGTTCGCCTTTCGACGCTCTGGGGTATCCTCAAGAGCACATGGACTTTGCCTATGAGAACGGCAGCGATGCACTAGCCTTGACGGACCACGGCAATATGAACGGCCTGGCGTATCAAGTGCTGCACGCTAAGAGAATGCAAGCAGCCGGAAAAGAATTCAAGCCCATCTTTGGAGTTGAGGCTTATTTTGTTCCTTCCGTGACCGAATGGAAGGAAGAGTACGACAGAGCGCAAGAAGACAAGAAGCTGGCTCGTCAAACTAAAAAAGACACAGAGAAGATTACAGCCGAAGACGAATCAGCTTCCAAGCGAAAATCAGACAAGGTGCGAACCCGAAGCCACCTGATTCTCCTAGCCCAGAATCAAGAAGGTCTTAACAACATTTTTAAACTTGTTTCGGAATCCTTCCAGGGAGATAACTTCTATCGATATCCCCGTGTAGACTTCGACTTGTTGCAGCGATACAATAAAGGTGTCATCGCCGCTTCGGCTTGTCTTGGTGGTGTTTATGCCACTTGTTACTGGAACAACAAAGAAGAAGGCGAAGAGGCTATTCTAAACGAGATGCGCAGCGTCACTTCGCGAATGGTAGAAATATTTGGTGATCGCTGGTACGGAGAGTTGCAATGGCACAAGTCGCCTGACCAGCACCGCTTAAATCACTATGTTATTCAAATGAAAGAAGAATTTGGCATCGAGCTTATCTCGACTGCTGACAGCCACTACCCTGGCCCCGATGCGTGGAAGGATCGAGAGCTGTATAAACGTTTGGGCATTTTACCACTCCTCACTAAGTACAAGGATAAACCAGAGGAGATACCCGATTGGCTCTCCCCTGACTTACCAGAGGAGCTAGAAGAAGTTGGTTACGAACTTTATCCGAAAAATGGCGATCAAATGTGGGAGGCTTATAAGCATTACTCTCAATTTTCTGAAAAGCCTTATGACGATGATATGGTTCGGCGTAGTATTACTCTTACTCATCATATTGCCCACCAGCGTATTCAGTCTTTTCTGCCTGACAATACAGTTCGTTTGCCCGGTTTCGTGGTTCCTCCCGATCAGACCCCAACTGAAGCATTAGTTGTTGGGTGCATCGAGGGACTCAAGAGCCTTGGTCTTGCGAAGAAGGATGAATATGTACAGCGCCTGAAGCTTGAACTCAAGGTAATTGACGACAGAGGTTTCAGCAAATACTTTCTCACAATGAAAGCAATTGCAGACAAGGCGAACGCGCATATGCTTTCAGGCCCAGGCCGAGGAAGTGCTGCAGGCTCCCTTGTGGCATATGTCCTTGGGATAACCCAAGTGGACCCAATCAAGTATGGCTTGCTGTTTAGCCGCTTTTTGCGTTCCGATGCGAAGGACTATCCTGATATTGATTATGATGTCTCAGATGCTTTTGGGCTCAAGGAAGTGCTAGCGGAGGAGTGGGGCGACAAGACAGTAGTTCCTATCTCTAACTTTAACACACTCCAGTTGCGTTCTTTAATCAAGGACATTAGCAAGTTTTATGATGTCCCCTTCAAGGACGTGAACTCGGTTACGTCAGTGATGGTAAAAGAGGCTACACCAAAAGCCAAAGCCAAGCACGGACTCAAAGCAGGCGTGTACACTCCCACCTTTGAAGAGGTGATGGAATATTCAGAATCACTTCAGGCGTTCTTACGTCGCTATCCTCACATCAAGACGCACGTTGAGGCGCTGATGGGACAGGTGCGGTCTACTAGTCGCCACGCTGGCGGCGTGGTGGTAGGCGAGGACTTGGATCGTCACATGCCTTTGATTAGCTCAGGCGGTGTCTTGCAGACGCCCTGGTCTGAAGGTATGAACGTGCGACACCTGGAGCCTTTGGGGTTTATTAAGTTTGATTTGTTGGGCTTGTCAACCTTGGAGATGATTGAGTCTTGCATTCGCCACCTCCTCAGACGAGAGAAAGGGATTGAAAACCCTACCTATGAAGACGTTGCGGCGTGGTATAAGAAAAACCTCCATCCAGACACTCTCGATCTTGAAGATCAGGCTGTGTTTAAAAATGTCTTTCACAAAGGTAATTTCGTAGGTGTATTTCAGTTCACTCACGACGGTGCGCAAAAGTTCTGTCAACGCGCCAAGCCTAATAGTATTATCGATATTTCAGCGATTACGTCGATTTATCGACCAGGGCCTCTCTCTGCGAATGTGGATCGAGACTACGTCAAGGCCAAGGCCAATCCTGGCTCTATTCACTATGTCAATGATGTGGTGGAGGAGGTTACCAGTGAGACGTTTGGGTTCTTGATCTTTCAGGAGCAGATTGCATTGCTGGCCCATAAGTTGGGCAAAGATATTTCCCTTGATGAAGGGAACCTGTTGCGGAAGCTGCTTACCAAAAAGGGAACAGGCAAAGGCGCACAGGAGAAGGAAAAGATTCGGATTAAGTTTGTGGCTGGTTGTCGCGAGAAAGGAATCGATCAAGCCACTGCTGACGCAATGTGGAAGAAGTTTGAATACTTTTCTGGTTACGGCTTCAACAAAAGCCACGCCGTGTCGTATTCGATTCTCTCATATCAGTGCGCTTGGTTGTATCATTACTATCCAAAATGCTGGAGCGCAGCGTTCCTCGACAAAGAACCTGAGTCGCGGAAAGAGTCAGCAGTGAACCTTGTGCAGAAATACGGATTCGATATTCAGAAAGTGGATGTTAATACTTCTACCGCTCAATGGGAGATCGGCAAGACAGGGAAGACTCTTATTCAACCTTTGAGTTCTATCAAGGGTCTTGGAGACAAGGCGATAGAGCAAATTTTAGCCAATCGTCCGTTCGCTGATGCAGAGGAGCTTTTGTTCAATGACAATGTGGTTTACTCTAAGCTCAACAAGAAGGCGTTAGAGGCGCTCTGCTTCAGTGGTGCCTTGGATGGCTTAGTGGACACCAGATTTACTGGGCTAAAGCACTTCTGGCACTCTTGTGTTGAAAACAGACCCAAGACGAAAAAGAAACTTGCAGCCCAGATTGAGGAGTTCAAGGGCGCAGGAGACTTCACGCCTGAAGAGCGGATTGAACACATCTCGTCGCGCACAGGAATGTATCCGTTTGATTTGGTAATCGACGAAGAGGTGCGAGAGATGATCGAATACCTCAAGGTTCCACCACTGGGAGAGTGGGATACTAAGCTAGGTGAGGCATGGTTTATTCCAAGAGAGATCTTGAAGAAGAAGACTAAGACCGGACGTGAATACTGGATCTTAAAGGTTATAGATGAAACGTCTACCATTTCCAAGATACGATGCTGGGGGATTCGCAAGGGTGTGGATGTGGTACACCTTAACAGAGTCTATTCATCCCCTTTGAGCCATCATCCAATTTGGGGTTTTTCAACCAACTCCATTAAACAGAATTTTAAATTGCTAGGTTGATTTCACACAAGAGGTTATTAAAATGGGAAGTATGAAGAGAAAGCTCGAAAGGGACAGATTAAAAAGAAAAAAGAAGCGCCTCAAGCAAGACGTGTCTGAGAAGATGGCGATGTTTGGAAAGCTAGAAGATCAGTGTTTGGTTTGTGAAAAGTCTTTTGACAAGAACGACAAAGAGCAAGTTCAAACCTGGAATGTAGTAGTTCGAAAGAACGACGATTCAGTGAGGTTGTATTGTCCTGACTGCTGGAAGTCGGCTATTGATATTATTGAAGGGTTCAAAGAACACCTAAAGGAGAAAAATAATGCTAATTGAGTACAAGAAGACTCGCACCTCGGCCCAAGAGCCTGTGCGAGCCAACCCTAGCGATGCAGGGTTAGATGTTTTCTATTGTCCCGAGGGAGCGGACTCGGTGTCCATACCCCCTGGAGGCAACAAGGTGTTGGATACTGGCTTGAAGTTTGGCATCCCGCACGGATATATGCTACAGGCAATGAATCGATCAAGTGTTGCTGCTAAGCACAGCTTGGTAGTGGGAGCCCATTGTATTGATAGTGGCTACGACGGAGAGGTGTTCATCGACCTTCATAACATAGGCACTCAAGTACAGTGGGTTAAGCCTGGTGAAAAGATTGCACAGCTTGTGCTCGTGCCCGTGATCCCATTCAGAGCAATTGAATCTGAAGGTGATCTTTATGGCAACAATCCAATAACAATTTCGGCGCGAGGTGAAGGTGCGCTAGGGAGTACAGGCAAATGAGTAAAGTAGACCCCTTTGAACCGCACAATAAAGCGCTAGCTGAGCACGATATGGGCGCAGCGCAGCCAAGCAAACAAGAGAGCCAGGGTGTGTCTGAAGCAAAAAAGGCACAGCGAGTCTTGCTCCACGGCAATGATATCTACTCTCCACCCCCTAAAGATAAAAAAGGATGCAAGCGTTGTGGAAAAGAGAAATCCTGCAAACCAAAAAAAGAAAAAGTCGACCACCCTTCTCACTATAACACTGGGAGAATCGAAGTTATCGATGCCATTGAAGATTGGAACCTTGGTTTTAACGACGGAAACGCGATTAAATATATCGCGAGGCATCAGTACAAAGGGAATCCCATTCAGGATATTGAAAAGGCTATTTGGTATCTGCAGCGACACCTAGATAATTTAAAAAGGAGAGGACAATGAGCGACCAAGACTCTTATACGAAAGATTGGAAAAGTTTTTTGGGAGAAGTTTTGCAAGTTGTAGGCGGAAATAACGCAGCCCTTTATCACTTTGCGAAGACCAAAGCTGATTCTCTGCTGTTAGACCCGGCATATTTCTTATCGCAACGTAGCACTTTTTCTCGAAATGAGTACGAGAAATCCCAAGTACCCAGGGTGTTCTTTTATGTAGACCCAACAGAAGTTGAGCAGATTGTGCGACCTGGCCGCACTCTCTATTCCGTGGAGGTGAACGCTGATGATATCTATGATCTGTCTGCTGACCCTGAAGAGATAAAAAAAGCCTCAGTGCAACCGGGAGCGTTCTTTGTGGACTATAACCGCGTTTTTGAGACAATCAAGCAAGACTACAAAGGAGCTTATTATCGCACGCCCAACTTCGGGGTGGTGGTGTGGTTTGAGCCTATTGAAGTGCAATCATTAAAGGAGGAAGAATGAAGATTGGAGACGTAGTTTTTAATGACTATCATGGTATACGACGCTATGGAGTTGTTGAAACTAAAAAGGTTAACAGTGATGGCTGGGCATATTGCCAAGTAGAATGGATCAATGATCGTCAGTATGAGCAAGCAATGAGCCACAGAAGTGAGCTTACTGGAGGCCGCGACTGGGCTCTCAAGGAGTACCGCGTCGATCAACTTAAAGTGATTGACTTGCACAAAGAA